>Ga0180437_10003048_pt1 | contig 25530 bp, 21 predicted proteins | sample SS_ome_4_FD_132410 | JGI IMG/M metagenome (GOLD analysis project Ga0180437, IMG submission 132410) | Hypersaline lake sediment archaeal communities from the Salton Sea, California, USA - SS_3_D_1 metaG | ecosystem: Environmental > Aquatic > Non-marine Saline and Alkaline > Hypersaline >... | reverse complement strand
ATCGCCGTGAGCGCTATGACAAGCCGCTCCGATAGCACAAGCAATCTGTACTATTCGCGCTTGTTGTGTTTCCATATTTATACCACATGCTCCCGTTCGCCCTTTAGAAAGATTACACTTACCGTAAGTACAAAGACAACACATATCACAAATTGGCATATAATATGGTTTGTATCGATCCATTAATTTAAAAAACCAGTTACGGAGTGTGGGGATATGAGGTTTAGGATGTGGTCCCATCGGTTCCCATTCCGATTCATCACCTTGACTTTTTATTTTCCCGGCGGTGAATTCGAAGCCCTTAATCATTCCAAGTGGGCCTTTATAGGAATCAATTTTGATTTTAGTACCTTTCTCTGTCATTTTAGAATTTCACTTTTTAGGTTTAATATTTTTTAATTAATAATTATGCATAATTTAATATAATTGAAGATATTAAGAAAAGTATTTTAAATTTTAGAATAAGATTTAAAACCGATAGAGACGAATAGATTTTAGAAAATTAGTGTGAAATTTCATTCTATTTCAAGACGTTATAAGAACGGAAGATAGAATTAGCAGCTAAATACTACTCCCTTTTTACTACAAAGAAGTAAATATTTTTTTGAGGTATGTAAGGTTTATTAGGTTATAGAATGAATCTTAAGTATAACTTTTAGTATAAATGAAAATGACGCAAATTTATAATAAAGATATGGATAATGACCAACTTTATGAGAATCTTCGCGAATTTTTAAGTCCAGAAAATAGTTTAAAACTTCCTAAAAACGAAACAACCTCAAAATTGTTGAAGAATATGTATACAGAGAGTGAAGCTTATATTATCGTAAAAGGTTTTAATAAAACACTGAGACCAAGATTAGGCTGGGCTATTAGGCGGAAAACGAAACTCTCGAAACAAAGACTAAATCAAATATTAGAAGAGATGGTTTACAAAGGAAAATTAATTAAAAAAGGCCCATTTTATCTCATTTTCCCTTATATCCCTGGTGGATTTGAATTCTATTTCACAACAAATAGAGATGATCCAGAAAGGATGAAAAGAGCTGCAGAGGCTCATGATGCGCTATTCTATGAAGGATACCCTTTAGGTTTGAGCAAGATGAATCCAACTGTATATCGTGTTATTCCAACAATCGAACCGACAAAAAAGACCTATGAAATTAATAAATCATTTGATGTTAAACATCAAGTGCTTACATATGAACGCATGGAAGAATATCTAGCAGAAAAGGATAAGTTTGCGGTTGTTCCGTGTAGTTGTAGAACAGCAGCAGCTTTAGCAGGAAATCCATGTAAAAGAACAAAAGAAAACTTTTGTATAACTGCAGGTATTTTAGCCGAAAATAGTATTAAATCTGGTGTGGGAACAGAAGTTACCTTAGAAGAATTAATAGAGGTTATGAAAAAAGCAGAAAAAGAAGGATTAGTGCATGAAACTTTTAATGTTCAAGAGGCATCTCTTTTTATCTGTAATTGTTGTCCATGTTGTTGTGGTTTTTTGAAGAGTGTTAAGGAATTAGGTAATTATGGCGCTATCACCAAATCTAATTTTGAACCTACGATTGATCACGAGAAATGTACTTTATGTGAAATATGTATTAATATTTGCCCTATGGAAGCAATTCACCTTACAAATACAGATGTTAGTCACAAGGTTAATATAGATTATGATTTATGCATTGGATGTGGAGTTTGTGCATCAAATTGTCCACAAGAAGCTCTATTGCTTGAAAAAGTGAGAAATGATGTTCCGGTAAAGAATCTTAAAGAATATTACAAGAAATTGGAGAAATATGATTAATAGATTTCCTCTACCTTTTTAGGCAAGGATAAGGATAGAAATAAGACTACAAAAACGAAAGCAATAATCATGATAATCCATGTGATGTAATAGGAGACGCTATCGAGATAAAAAAGAGGGCTTTCTAACGCGTTAAATTTGTAAGGAGAATTAGTTTTAACCCATTTAATGCCTAAACACCATAATTGTGAAAACCTCTCTTCAGATTCGATTGTCCAAACCATAATATCTAAACCTGCATTAATAAGAATCCTATATTCTCGATGATTGTATCCATCCCCAGTATTAATGTATGAATAATTAAAGGGAGAGTTTTGGAATTCATTCAAAGAGGGACTTCCGCCCCAACCTAACAATACTTCTGGCGCTGTGGAATTAATTAATTGTAGAAACGCTAAATTGGTTGTTGGGATCATAACTTTAGACAAGTTAATTCCCGAATCGAGGGTTAGATTTAAAAGAATCTCATAAAAATCGTCGTGATAAGGATGACTTTCAGGAGGTTGATATGGGTCAAAATCAATAGAGATATTATTATCTCGAGTGAAATTTAAAACTTCCTCAAAAGTCGGGATTCTTAATCCGCGATACGACGCTGCTTGTTCAGAGCTGATGATTCCTTTCGAAATACTTCCATAAGGATCTTTTTCCACAAACCAAGATCCCGCGTCGAGTTCCTTTAATTCAGAGATAGTAAATAAACTTGGATCTTCGTCTTTCCGATTTGGAAAATGGTCTGAAACATTAGTTGTGCGCTTCAAAGTATGATCATGCATTAAAAATGGCACTCCATCAAAACTAATCTGTATATCCACTTCCCAACCTACAACTTCGCTATATGCTAAAGCTACCTCACCTGCTTTTATGGTATTTTCGGGAGCTATATAGGAAGCACCTCGATGAGCAATCAGTTTGGGTTTTTGAGGGAGAGAGTCGTCAATTATATTAGCGGGTAGAAAGGTTAAAGGGATAATTAAACTCGTAATATAAACGATTATAATAATTGAGATGAAAATTAGTCTCTTGCTTTCTGGAGCCAAAAATCTCTCTGAAAATAATAATTTCAATTTTGATTTATACTTCACTAAAGGATATATTAACAAAAATAATACAATATCTATCCCCAAAAAGATAAAATACGAATAGAATTCGAAAAAATGGAAAATCGTATATTTATAATCTTCCAAAAGTTCTATGAAAATGAAGATTAAAACAGTATAAAGTATAATAAGAATTATTGGAAATATTTTATGGAATAAATGAGGCTTTTTTCTTGAATTTAGAACAAATCTCCTCATATTTACTATTAGTAGGACCAAACCATAAATTAAAGGAACAATGATAATAATAAATATCATAAAAATAATGTTAAAATCAAATCCAACCCATCCTGAAACAGTGATATTAATTTCTGCCCAGTAAGGCTCAAGGATTGGAATAAATAGGAGATAAATAAAAAATAGAACTACATAGGCGCCATATAATATAATCCATACCTTTCCCTTTCTGATTAATAAGGAGTGTATTTTCATAATGCGTAATTTGAAAAATCATATTTAATAGTTTGAGGAGGGTAAATAGGAAATCTTAAAGAGATGCCAAAAAGTCGGAAACCGCTTCTTCAGAAATCTCTTCATCTACCAATTTGTCGTCCAGTTCTTCTCCAAGTAAATCAAATTTATAGGAACACTTATCATCTCCAGATAGAACACACTCAACCTCTTTACCATCAACATCTATTCCCAGAACTTCTAATACTCCATGAAAAATACCAAGATACAAGATACATAAATTTTTAGCCATAATATTGTCTTTTTCTGCAGTCGCTAATGATTCATAGACATTAATGAGAATATGATCTTTTCTGAATTGACCTGTGAGTGCACCATATCCCATAAGAATAAGAGCTTCAAGAATACCAAGGACTACTTCCTTTTTAGTGGCCATACTTTCCGTACTCCAATCTTTAGTATAAAAATATTTATCCATTAACGCTTTTCCTAAGGTCTTTCCAACCCAAATAAGAATATCCTCAGCATTTGTCCCCGCAAACTCACAAAATTCCATAAGTTCATTAGGCCGTAGCATGACAAGACGAATATCTTTTTTCTTATCACCTAAAAAGAGTTGCCCATCTTTTTCTTCAATATTGATTTGTAAGTCTTTCTTTAATCTTTTGAACATAATGCAATCCAATTAATCTTAATTATTTAGAATAAAATGTAATATAATAGAAATTTAATTGTCTAAGTTTATAAATTTAATGATTAAACGTTTCTTTCACAATTATAACAAGGATTAGCTTATTTATCCTCGGTTAATTGAAATAGCGTATCGACTATTTTTTGAAGATTATAGTTAGTTTTGACTGAACTGAAAATAAATTTCCATAATCGATCTTTAAGATTATCAAATTGAAAATAATCCATTAATTCTTTTTTTGTCCTTAATAATTGTTCTTCACGAAAATGAGGATCCAAATCTAATAAATCAACTTTATTGGCAATTATTATAATTGGAATCCCCTCAACATTATCTCTGTTTACTAAATTCCAGAACTCTTCCTTAGATTCTTTGAAGCTTCGTTGATTGGCTATATCAATCATAAAAGCTATGATATTTGAGTCTTGAATACCATATAACCAATTTTTACGTAAAATCAAGTTTCCGGGCATATCCCAGATCGCCAGTTGTCCATTTTCTTCTTGAAGATACTCGATGTTAAATTTTTTGGTGGGGGTAAAAAAATTTTCACTAAATTGCCCCGTTTTCAACCTTCTAATGAATGAGGATTTTCCCACATCATCAATCCCAAGTAAAAAAACTTTTTTAACTATATCAGAGGATTGTAATGCAATTTCAGGGTATTGTTGTAAAATTTCATCTCCATACCTCCGGATATCAATGAATAATGTAATAAGAAAATTCTCAATTTCAAACTCGTCTTCAAAAAAACAACTCTCCTCGTTATTGAGCATTTCATTGGAAAGATCTTCGAAAATTTCTTTATAATCATATGGGTTATCTTCTTCCTCAAAGATCAAACCTAATATCATTTGATTATCAATCCCCATTATGAATATATTTTCATCCTCTATTTTCAGCGAGATAGGGGCTTCCAACTCGTAATTAATTGAATTTAAGGTAAACTTTTTAGTATTAGAGTTAATAATTTCCCGATTTTCTTTTTCATGCTCTTCAATAATTTTTTTAATAAAATCTTTATCCTCTTTGGCATTGATATCAAATGGATAGCTGTAAATGTCCAGATGATTTATATCATCAATAATATTTCCTTTTAAAAGAAAAATATTGGATAGCATGGAATAAATCTTAAAAGACTATTAACTATAATTTAGAAAATAAAAACTAATTAAAAAAAGTTTGGAATCTCTCAAAAAACACTACTTTTATAGTTTTCGAATATAATTGGAAGATCTAAGCGGAGTTTTCTTTATTTATTAGTGGTAAATACATTCAAAATATGGTTTAAGAATTATTTATATCTTCATCCTCTGAACCTTCTACATCATCCTCATTGTCATTAGATGGTTCTTCTGATTGCACTTGATCGCTTGCGGTTTCTTTAACGATATCATTTACTGGAGAGTCACAAATCGGACATTTTTTCCACCCCGGTCGTAAAGCATAGCCACAATTTTTACATTCTAACATATCCTTATCAGGTTTCCATTCTGGGATACTCAATCCTCCTCCACTCCTTTTTTCAGCTAATTCTTGTAATTGCTCTTCCGTCCAAACTTCCATCCCTTCTGGAATTCCCGAGCTTCGCTCTCCCGTAAATTTAGTAAGCTCTTCTTCCGTCCAAGTCGGCATATTAGGTTGGGATTCCAGCCTCTTTTTAGCCTCTTCTGCAAGTTCGTCTGGAGTCCATGTTTTCATTTCTTGACCTCCAGGTGTCTTGATTACTTCAGAATCTTGAACATCTTCAGCGCTTGGTGGGGATGGAGCTTGACAGCTTGCTGCTGAAAATTTTAAAAATGCTTCAAAGCATTGAGTATATTTATCTTGGGAATTATTTTCATTAGATACAAGCATTAGGGTTGTCTTGTCACTAGGAAGAGGTAAAGCAATACTTGAAATAACAACATCAGGGGAAGAGCTTATTGATTCTAAGTTATTAGTAACTGTTTCTATGACTTTTAGCAATTCCTCGTCATCCATTAAGAAATCACATATCGGATCTCCATGGCGTTGATAATCTTCGTGATATTTGGCGAGTTGACTTTGCGTAATAGATGAGTAAAATGAATCGAGAATGGCACTAACATAAGGATAATGATGTGATTTTGATCCCTTCAAGGAATCATCGACTTTATATTCCCCTAAATCTAAATTTCCCATAACTGGAGCGAATAATGGATCCTTATTCTTAATCTTTCCAAATAATATGGTTTTTCCTAAAACGCATTTAATCTCCCCATAATATGCAATTCTACTATCTATTAATTCTGCTTTTTCATTTACCTCTATTCGAGGAACAGTACGAAAAATAACCTCTTCCCAGGGAAGTTCTTTAACGGGAATAATCGCAACACATGATTTGATAATTAATTCCGAAATCTTCTTCAGATAATCTTTAAGAGTTTTTTTAACAGCTTGATATTTTTCTTTTTTTAATTCCTCCGTAGCTTTTTTCATCATTTCGTCGAATTTTTCTTCATTCTTCTTGACTGATCCCCCAAACGATTTAATAGCCCCTGCTATATTCTCTTTGAATATAAAAGTCGCATCATCAATGATCTCTTTTTGCATATCAGTGACTTCTTCCACTAAGTAATCTTCTATCCGTAATTGAAGACTTTGAATGAATATAGAGATTAATTTTGCCTCAGACAAAGTAGTTACCTTATTTTTTATATACTATTTAGTGTTTTTATAAATATTGAAACGAATTGGATATAAAAATTTATTTGAATCAAAACAATAAATGCTCTACCCCTTAAAAGAGATAAAAGTTGAATAAATTGAAGGAAATAATTGATATACAGGATCTACGAGTTTGCTTTATTTCTGATATTCCAGAAAATGTAAAAGATTATCTTAGTCAAGGATTAAAGAAGCTTTCAAATGTTACAATGGAATTCCCAGAGGATAGATCAAAAGAAAATCTTTACAAAGTAATAAGGGAAGCTAAAGTCTTGATAGGTTGGCGTCCTTCCCTTGATTTATTAGAACATGCTAAAAATATGAGCGTTTTCATAAATCCAGGAGCAGGGATTCATCATTTGTTAAAGGATTTTAGGGAAATCAATAAAAAAAGAAATGTAATTTTGATTAATGGTCATGGAAATTCATATTTTGTAGCTCAACACACTGTTGCTTTATTACTTACATTTATGAATATGATAATCCCACATCATGAATGGATGAAGGAAGGAAAATGGCGAACAGGCGATAAGGATGCAGCGTCCATCCCTTTACGTTTTAAAAATGTTGGTCTTCTTGGATATGGTGCGATTAATAAAAAAGTTCACAAAATGCTCTCGGGATTTAATATAAATTTTTCAGTCTTAAGAAGAGATTGGTCTAAAGAAGAGAATTCAATACCCACTGAAATTCAAAAATATAATTTCGATCAACTTCATGATTTTCTTCGAGAAATTAATATTCTAATAATTGCTGTTCCTGTAACAAAATTTACAGATAATATGATTGACGAGGACGAATTAAAGCTCCTTGGAACCGATGGCATCCTTATCAATGTTTCTCGTGGTGAAATAGTGAATCAAGAAGCTCTATTTAAAGCATTAAAAAATCAAATCATCTTTGGTGCTGCAATTGATGTATGGTATGATTATCACCCTGAAAGTGATGACCAAGGAAGAAAATTTCCTTTTAAATTTCCTTTTCATAAATTAAAAAACATTATATTATCTCCACATCGCGGTTATTCTCCTTTTAGTGATCTCTTACGATGGAATGAAGTAATCGAAAACATTAAACGCATAGCTAGCAGCAGAACCGATCTCATAAATGTTGTGGATCTTGAAAAGGGATATTGATAATCACTCTACTATTCTTTTTTTATAGGTTTAAATAAGTAAGCACAGAAGAACTAGTAAAATATCTTCCCCTAATTCGAAATGACTTCTGAAACAAAGAGGAATATCTCTCAATCATTTGAACATATGCGAATGAAACTATATTTCTACGAGAATATCCCTCTCTCAAATAAAGTATCTCACATTGAAGAAGAATATAAGATTGCTGACCAAGTTATAGACATATATGTTGAGTTGAAAAATGGAACAAAGATTGGCATCGAAATTCAGCATTCAAAAATATCAGAAGCCCGTTTATTAGAGAGAACTTTCAACTATTCTAAACAAGGCATATATGTATTATGGATCCTTAACGGTAATTCCTTTAATAGAAAACCCCAGAATCAAGATGGAATACGAATATCTAAGTTAGAAACTCAATTACATAAATTGTATGATGGAAGAGTATATTACGTTAATGTAGAGCATGAGGGTCTTTTAAGTAATGTATATAGCTTAAGTTATGTTCCTTATTTCAAATTAAAAGATATTGTATACAAAAAGAAAGCTAAAAGTACAAGAAGTGTTTGTTGTCAACAGATTAAAAACTTAAGACTCAAATGTATTTCAAATAAGTATTTATTAGCGAGGTTTGAAGATAAAAATATTAAATCATGTTGCGAAGAGGAAATTTATACTTATCTTAAAAAGTATTGTAAAGAAACATATAAGCATAGAGGAAATAAAATTAATAACCAAGTTGTTATTCCTGTAATAGAGATAATTTCATCTCTGCGAGAGAAGTATGGATTTTATGTAGTTTATGATGTATTAAAAAGTTCCAAAACCAAAGAAAGTAAAATACAAATTGCAAGAATGGGATTTATGAAAGATTCTAAAGATAACATAAGAGAGTGCATTAAGGTCTATTTAAACGACTATATTCGATTAAACAGTTAAAGATCTGATGAAAAATGACTTGAGTTGACCATTATTATTCTATTCGAAAATTTGGGTAAGAAGGTGTAAAAGCTTTTTAGTAAAAGTATAAAATTTTTTCTCAATATTCATAGGAAAAAAACGAATAAGATCTATCTAGTGAAATAATTTTTGAAAAATTTTTATACAAATTGAACAATAATAAATTTTTTTCTTAAATCGATAAAACAAATTACTAACCACCTTTTAAACGTGGAAAAAAAAATTCATAAAAAGTGCGATAGGGGCTCAGATTTGAAGTTTTAAAGCCCAAATGCGGATATCACTTCTAAACTCACTCAAATAATAAAATAGGTAAAGTTTTGGTTTTTATAAGATATTAATGCGTTAAAAAAAAAGGTTTATATATCAGTTTGCAATAAATAATTATATAAAAAAAATTTAATGAAAAATAAGGTTAAGGCGATTGCATGAAAATTGTAACAGTTAATGTGCCGGAAAGTTATATAGATGCGATAAATAAGTTAATAGGGGAAAATGGTCTTTATCCCTCTCGATCCGAACTCATTAGATGTGCAGTTCGTGATTTTCTTTTAAAAGAACTTAAAGCCGCCAATAATATTGTTCGTTTTAATAATAACGATTTAAATGATTTTGATGAGGAAAATTTTGTTCGTGTTCCTAGCGAACGTTTAGATGAGAATTCTGAACCTGTTACCGAATTTAAAACTTGGAAAATTGTTAAGAGATTAGAATTTTAAATTTAAAATTAATTTATTCATAAAACTATCAATATATCTGGTAAAAACAAGTTCTTTTCTTTCTTTCTTTTTTTTTAAGACTTTTGAAAAATAGATAAAATTGTAAAAAAAATAGAACTAAGTCTAATTACAAATTTTTCATTTTTTTATGCAATTTCTTAAACAACCCTTTAATTTATCTAGTGATCCATTTGATAAAAGAGGATAAATTAGATATGCATCTATGTATAAATATCTATTAATAAGTAATAGAGTAAATTCAATTTCAAACAATTTTTCAGCAAAAGAGGGGTGGTAATTTGCGATGAGTAATGATAAAAGTAAGAAAGAAAAGTATAACCCAAAATTTATGGAATGGGGTATTATCTCAAAGGAAAATTTTGATGATATATATGAGGTTCCTATTAAACGATGGGACCCTTTATCTACGATCTCCATAACGACTGATGAATTTGGGCTTCATAAAAAATTAACACGATATTACGGTCATTATTCCTATCTAAGTCCCATTCGAGGTAAGCGTCCACAGGGTTATAAGGCAATTCAGGATGCGTGTAAAAGCCCAGACGTAAATAAAGACCATATAAAGGCTTTCAATGATGTATTTACAGCGATCACAGAAGGTAAAGCAATTTTTGATTCGGATGGTAATCAAATTGGGGATGGTTATTCAATGATAATTACTCAAGATGAAAAAAAGCGAGAAAATCCTTTTTCGAACAGTCCAAATAAAGCAGATCGTGTACCAGAAAGCTGTAAAGCTTTAACTTTAATAAACCGATATCCCTCTATGGCGCGAGTGATCGAACCTGAGATCTACGAATATATACAAGAGCGATTACCATCACATTTAAAATTAGCAACAGGTATTAATTTATTGACCATCTCTCGAGATTTTTATCCTTCCCACAATTTTCAATTAGTGCCCGAAGAGGTTCTTGCGAGAATTTTCCTATCAATGAAAGAGGCGATATTATATTGCATTCTTGAAGCTATTGAGAGGGATTATTATGATATACCGGTCAATCCTTTTTTTAATATAGGAACAAAAGTTGGAGGTTCACAACCTCGAATTCATAGCCAAATTTTTATTGATCTTAATGGAGATGGACATGGATCCCGTTTAGAGCTATTTTTAAAAGCTTTTAAAGAAATGGGAAATAAATGCCACCTTTGCAAAACTTCTCACGGAGACAGTGATCGAATTATTACTACATCTGACTTTTGGACATTTTATACCGCGGGGAGTCCTATAAGAAATTATCACATTCGATTTCACCCGAATGAACATATTAGACGCTTTACTCAATTAAAATTGAATCAAATTAGGGACTTGGCAAAAACCCTTCGCAATGTTTTTCTTGCTTTGGATAATATTGGAATTGACAGTAATAGGAATATTTTATTTAATTGTTGTCCGTATGGTTATGATGCAGATTTTCACATGTTTGGCGATATTATCCCCCATGAAATCATTGGTGGTGCTGAAATGGCAGATGATATGCGAGTTGCTCGCAAATTACCCCATATAGCCGCATCAGAAATAAGAAATTCCTTGGAAGAGATAGTATAGAATTAGATTAAATATCAATAATTGACAAGTTTTAAATTAAAATTTAAATTAGTTTATTTTTGAATAAGATAACAAGAGTGAAGTTCATTGAGAGAATGGTCTGCCATAATACTTGCTGGAGGAAAAGGTACAAGGCTTATGCCCTTAACTTCGTTAGTGCCAAAACCTCTTGTAAAGGTTACCAATAAGCCCATGGTAGATTATTCCATTGCTCATCTTATTTATGCGGATATCAAGCATATAATCCTCGCATTAGCCTATAAAGGAGAGGATTTAAAAGAATATATTAATGCCACATGGACTAAGGATAAACTCGGAGATGTTGAGCTAGAGTGCATCATACAAGAAAGTAAAGGTACTGCTGATGCTTATCGACTACTTACAGATAAATTAGACTCTGAAAATGTAGTTGTAAGTATGGCGGATATTGTAACTAACCTTCCAATGAAACAATTCATGGATTTTCATATAAAAAAAGGAGGATTATCTACTATTTCAATGAAGACCAGTGAAAGCCATACAAGTCAATATGGAGTTGTTTTACTAGATAAGAATAGAAAAATCTACCTTTTTTTGGAAAAACCAGCACCTATGGAGCTCTATTTAAGTAGCATGGCATCCAGAACAGATCTTTTTCTACATACAAATATTATTAACACCGGAATCTATTGTTTCAAAAAAGAAATTGGGAATGTGCTGCATGAATCAGGGTTAATTGATTTTGGAGGTGAAGTTTTTCCTTATATGCTTGAAAATGATTATGATTTATATGGATTCGTAAAGAATTATTATTGGCTAGACTGTGGAAATGCTCAAACTTATTTATGGGCAAATTGGGACTTATTGCGCAAATACTCTTGGCCTATTACGCCAAATGGGGAGGAATATGATGGAGTATATGTGATGGGGATTATTAATTCGGGACAAAATGTAAGTATTGAAAAACCGACATGTTTTGGAGAGTGCGTCGAATTAGGTAATAGAGTCAAGGTTAAAGAATTATCTTCTATTGGGAATCAAGCAACTATTGGAGAAGATTCTGTGATTGAAAAAAGTATAGTATGGGATAATGTGAAGATTGGAGCTGGTTGTAAAATTATTGAATCTATTATATGTAATAATTGTGAAATTGGGAATAATGTTATTTTAAATAAAGCAATTATTGCCCCTAATTGTAAAATAAGCAATGAATCTAAAATTGAAGATAAAACTATTGAGTTAGGTACAATTATTTAATTTTACTCCTTTTACCTACTAAAGCTCATGTGAATTTTTCTCAGATTCTAAAAACTTTTGTACCTGATAACTCGATTTTTCAGCGGTTTCTGAAGACTTCCTTATTTTTAAAAAACTATTTTGAATTTGATTTACTGCTAAATCAGGTTTCAATCGAATAGATTGAAGTATAGTAATGAGAAATAACCACCTTAAAAGCATATCAAATCGTTCCGCATTAAACCATAGAATATTTTGATATCGATTAAAGTTGAGAAATCGTTGAACCTCGGGATCACTCATTAAAACAACCATATAAGAGGGTTCAATATTTTCACTAAGTGAAATAGTATTAAATATATTTTGAAATTGGACTAAAATCTTAATAAGAGTGAGTTTTTCCATAATCTCATCGTTATTATCAGAGAGGAATTTTCTAAGTACGATTTGAAGGTATTTGGAAAGATGCCAATCATCAATTAAGCTTCTAGTGCGCAACTCATAATTATTAATTCCTGTTAATTTTCCAATATTATGAACAAAAACCCAGCAAATCAAAATACTCTTTTCAAATTCCTTTTTGGGAAGTTTTTCAAAGATCTTATTCTTTTGAGATGCTGGTAAATCGACTGTATCTAATTTTTTCCTTAAATCTAAAGCAAATTCGAGTTTATCTAAAATTTCTTTTTCTATGGAGCTAATTTCAATTTTGCTTGCTGAATATTTTTTCGCTTCTTTTAAAAATTCCTTTAGATTTGAGCTGATTTTCTTTAAGAAGTTTTTGTCAATGGTTCCGTTAGAAATTAGACTAGAAATTGTTTTAGGATTAATTATTTCTTTAAAAGGTTGAATTAATGGTTTAAATACCATTTCTTGAAAGGTTTCTTTGATATTATAAACCCCATTTCCTGCTAATAAATCATATAGTTGAGCATAATGGAAAAATTCATTATCATAGACTATTTGAAAATCCATAAAAACAAATCTTTGATACGCTTTTAATTCAAGATAAAGCCCTTTCTCACGCAAATCATTGGTTCGTCGTATATATTCTAAACCAGTTACATAATCCTTGAACATACAATACGCATCTGGAGGTAAATCAAGTCCTTCTGAAAGAGTTTTTTGAATAATAGTACTATCATCCCCGATCATAACTGAGAATCCAACTGAACTTTTGATAAAACCTTCCGTTTCTTTAAATTTATTATGATATATAACGAGAGCCCGTTCTTTATTAACCTTGTTCGAATATGCAAAAACGTCCTCATTCACAAAATTACCTGTCCAAAAATCGTAAATCAGAAAGTTCTTTACGCCCGAAAATAAATATCTTTTTTTTAAGAGGGGAAAGATTGTATCCTTATGATGTTGGAGTAGTCCTTGGTTTACTTCCTCATCCCAATAAGGTTTTCGATATTCCATCCCATACTTTTCATGATACCCTTCTATTTGCCCATGCCCGAACATCGGTAATCCAGGCATCGTTACCATAAGAGTGCAGATACCAAAATATTTATCTCCATGACCAAATTGCTTTATGGCAGTCTCTTCATCGGGATTATTCATGAAATTAACAAATCTTTTAAGAATTTTGGGATCAAATTCAATAGTATTACGAATAACTGCTCGATACTTCGCATTATCTTCATCGCGTAGCATATTCATGAATGCTGAATTATACACACGATGCATACCAAGAGTCCTAACGAAAAATCCCTCCAATAACCAAAATGCTTCGGCGAGTAGTAGTGTATCGGGGTTTTGCTCATTTATTCTGTCAACAACTTCTCGCCAGAACTCATTAGGAAAAGCCTCTAAGAAATCCGCTCGAGGGATTCCATGTTCTGCTCGAGAAGGGATTGCCCCACCAGTTCCAGGTTCGGGAAACCAAAGTCTCTGGTAATGCTTACGGGTAAGGGTCATAGCTGCATCAAATCGTATAATGGGAAACAATTGAGAAACATGAACTATCATCTGAATAACTGCTTCTCGTACATCTGGATTTAGGAAATTTAATTGAGCAGTATCATTCCATGGAAAGCTGGTTCCATCATTGCCATGATATATATATCTTTCATCTCCACTTCGAAAATCATATCGTTTAAATGTTACTGCAGCATCGGAACGAGTGAAATATTTGTCTTCAATGTAAATTCCAATATTTGGATTCCCAGAAAGACTTTCGCCAGAATATTTATATGAAGGAAAAGGAGGATATGGCAGTGCAATAAACCAATCAGGATGTTCCATAACCCATTTTGAAACGATTCCCATGTGATTCGGGACCATATCACTAGCCAATCGAATTCCTCGATCCCAAGCTCGTTTCTTTAGGTTCATTAAGGCTTCATAACCACCTAGTTCATAGGAGATATCATAATCGTAAATAGAATAAGCACTTGCTTCTGCTTCGGGATTACCACACCATCGTTTTATTGTTTTTGAAGCTTGACTTCGTTCCCAAACTCCAATGAGCCAAATTGCGTTAATGCCCCATCTTTGTAGTTGATCTAATTCTTCATTCGGAATATGATCAAGCTTATTAATTGGTCTTTGGTACTTATCCGAAAGTTGAGCTAACCATACAAAAACATTTTTGGCAATCATCACCACATTCGGCATCCATTCTTTATCTGGTGTAAAGTTTTCATACTCCAATTGATCGTATTCATAGACTAATGATTCTCCAGGACCTAACCCTCTAAATCGTTCCTCTTCCCTAATTAGGTCTAGTGCAGTAAGGATTTTATAGAGATTATCTCCCAATAACTTACCCCAATTTTGGCTCATATATTCTAATTGTTCTCGAATTGAATGTGGAAATCTACGCGCTGGCTCTCTAAGCAGATTGACTAAAGTTTGATCATTTGGTCCAAATTTGGGCTTCTGTTCAAAAAAGGTGTCAATCTCTTTAATAATTTGGTTATATTCAGTTTTTTTTTCCAGCGATGCATCATCAAAAAATTCTAAGTAAGGCGAGAAGGAAGGATTCTCATTCGCAATCCATAGATGCATGAACTGATCTAAAAATCTGACTTTATTTTCATACTCTTTAGTTTTTTCCTCTAAAAACTCACTTGAAGAGACTTTGTTTTTAAAAATTGGATCAGGGGGGAAATTTTCTACTAATGTTTTAGTTGTTTCGATAATGTTTTCTTCTCCAATTTTTTCCGAGAGATATTCATACAGCTCTTTAAATAATGAGTCAGATTCCGTTTCTTCTTCATATAAATCAATGATATCATCAAAAACTTCCCATATCAGTGCCATACCATTAAATTGGGCCACTTTTAGAGCCAATTCTGGATAATTAATCAAATCTTTTTTTTCATTCAATTTTTGAACAAATAATCTAACAGAATAGATTTCTCCATTGAACTCTATATTTCCTTTTTCATTAAACTCAAAATCCTTTAAATCATACTTTTGTCGAGCATCTCGGGATAATTTCAAATAAACTCACTTCAAGTAACTGTGATAATTAATTTCTTTTCTAAAGATATTAATCCTTAATCATTAAAAAAGCCATTAAAGTTTAAAACCATTAAAGTTATAAACTTAAAATTAGCTATATTAATTATATTTTCCAATTAGATAATTCAAATCTCAATTGATCTAAATGGCTGAGAATCTTAGTGAGTTATATAAAAATGGGAGAATCATTGGAAGAGCAAATTATATTTTTACTCCAGAAATTTCAAGTGTAATAGGTTCTATTCATGGTAGTTTATTTGAGGAAAATGAGACTATGGTAATAGGACGAGATTATCATAATGATAGTCGTATGTTAAAACGAGGATACACTTCGGGTGTCATGGGTACTGGTGTGAATATCTTAAATCTTTCAGATTGCACTTACCCTTTACTTCAATTCACTATAAGAAGATTTGGAGCAAGTGGGGGAGTGTATTTTTCTGGAGGGCATTTATATAGTGAAGATGTGGGTGTTCGCTTTGTAGATGCAAGTGGAATTGAATTCTCACCCAGCGAGATTAAAAGAATCATTGAAGCATATAATAAATACCCCAATCACGTTAGGCGAGTCGAACCCAGTAAAATTGGACAAATAACGGCCATTCCCCAAACACAAGATGTGTATATTAAATCCTTGGAACAGTTTGTTGATTCCAAAAAAATAAAGGATGCTAAATTAAAAATCGTTATTGATTGTTCTTATGGTCCCACCGGTAAAATAACACCACTCTTATTAAATGGTATTGGAATCGAAGTCATTGCATTAAATACGCATTATCGTGAACGATCCAAAGTACCTGTTCCTTCGATCAATACAATAAGAAATACTGCAGATATTGTAAAAGCATCAAATAGCCACTTAGGTGTTTGCTTTGATGTTGACGGATCTCGAATATTAGTTTTAGACGAAAATGGATTAGAAGTGAGTTATGAAGATTTATTAATGTTTTTCATAACTTTTAACAAGAAGATCCAACAATCCAAATCAAGTCCGATCATCACCACCCCATCTATCTCCCCTATTGTGAAAGCATTTATCGAAGAAAGTGGATTTTCGGTAGTGCAGGTGGAAAATTATCCCGGAGAAATCTCAAGAAAGATAAGGGATGCTCGAGCTTGTTTTGCGGCAGCTGATACCTTAAAGTTCTATTTCCCTAATTTTGGTCCATACTCCGACGGTAATTTCATTCTTTTAAAAATTATCGAAATCATGGCTCACCAAAAAGATTTAATTAGTTCTATTGTAAAAGGTTTCCCTAAAGGAATAAAAATTAATAAAACCTTAGCTATTTCTGAGAGTAATATTGATAACATTCATAACCGTTTGATTGAGTATACCGAGGATCATGGATACCGATATCATGATATTATAAATGAACTGAAAATTATAGATGAGGGTGTCTACACCATTATAAAAGTTGATTTATATCGGAATGCATTACTACTCTCATCGGAGTCAGAGGATAAGAGCCTAGCGAGAAAAATGATTGATGACATCTCAAAAACAATTGAAAGATTTGAATAAAATAAAAACCAATCTATTTAATATTTAAAAGCTAAATTCATTATATTAATTAATAATAAAAAAATTTTAATTAAGTGAAAAGAGAGTTTTTACCGTGGCTTTATTCGATTTAAATGCAATTATTATATTAGTAACTCTATTTGTTATTTATGGTGTGTTTTTATTCTTTGACCTCTTTAAAAGAAATGAAAATTATGGATACTTCGCCTATATTGTAGCTCTTGTTCCGATTAATTTCTTATGGTTTTTAGGTTTTGATGTCTTAGGAATATATCTTGTTTTGTTTATCTTATGGTGTATTTGTTTATTGCGAGATTTATGGGGCGTTAAATCTGAAAAAAAAGAAATTAATCAGATTGTCTTGTTTTTAGTCTTAGCATTAATCATTCAATTGATTCTTAGTGCCATATTACCGGTAACAAATGTTGTATTACAAACAAATACAGAATTATTCTGGTATTTTTATCTACCCGACATCTACGACGCTAATTTCAACACAGAAAGCTGGGTTAATCTAAATATCTTAACTGCGTTCCGTATTGTAGCAACATTGCTAGTAGCATTAGTTATAGTGCCTTTGTTAGTGGATATTAAAGGAGAAGAGGTTCCCGTCCCAGTATTTATCATCATTATCGGTCTATTCATTATACCGTTTCTTTATCTTGGTTGGATTTGGTTGCCGGGAGGTATGGGGGTTTTGACCTTTTTATTCTCTGTAGTTTTGTTCGTGATACTTTTGATAATTACTCGTAGCGGGAAAGAGGTTCAAATGAAGAAAAAACAATGAACTATGTAAATCCATTATTTTTTTGTTATTATTTTTATATATATAATAAAACAATTTAATGAAATCCAATAATCTAGAAAAAGGGAAATCCTATGGCTAAGAAAAATGATGAAGAAAAAGAAATTTCAGAGAATGGACAAGTTGAAAAAGAATTCGATTTAGATGATTTACCCGGAGTAGGAGAGGCAACTTTAAAAAAGTTGAAAGAAGCAGGAATAATTTCAGTAAGAACTTTAGCTTTATATCCTATAACCAAATTAATTGATGATGCAGGAATAGGAGAAAAAACAGCACAAAAATTGATTAAAGCAGCCCAAGATATAGAAAAAATGGGATTTAAACCAGCAGATGAGATTTGGGAAAAACGTCGTAATTTAAACCATTTATCAACCACCAGTCAGAATTTAGATGATCTCTTAGGAGGAGGTATAGAACCTGGTTCTGTAACCGAGTTATTTGGAGAATATAGAACGGGAAAAACTCAAATTGCTCATCAACTTTGTGTAAATGTACAGCAACCTTATGATAGAGGAGGACTGGAAGGAAATGCACTTTATATAGATACGGAAGGAACTTTTAGACCCGAGAGAATTATTCAAATGGCTAACGCATTAGATCTTGATTATGCTCAAGTCTTAAAAAATATTGTCATAGGTCGTGCGTATAATAGTGATCATCAAGTTTTATTAGCCAGGGAAGCGACAAAAATAATCAAAGAAAAAAATGTTAAGTTAGTCATCGTAGATTCTATCATAGGGCATTTTAGAAGTGAATATGTGGGTAGGGGAACACTTGCAAATCGACAGCAACTATTAAATAGCCACATTCACGATTTATTACGGTTAACCGAAACTTTTGACGAATTAGCAGTAGTTTTTACTAATCAAGTCTCTTCTAGACCAGATGTATTTTATGGAAACCCAATAACTCATACAGGAGGGCATGTACTGGCACATGGCGCGACGATTCGTATATATTTAAGGAAAGGTAAAGGCGATCAAAGAGTAGCTAAAGTTGTTGATGCCCCCCATTTACCAGAGGAAGACGCGGTATTTACCATTAGCGAGAATGGGATAAGAGATTAAGAGCTAAATATATGGAAAGCGTTAGAATTACGGTTCTCGTAGATAATTTTAATGGGGTACTTAAAGGATACGTTAAAGATTTTGGATTTGCAGCATTAATTGAAAAAAGAGAAAAGAAGATTCTATTTGATACGGGTACAAAAGCCGATGTTTTAAAGCATAATTTAAATACGATCGGAATATCTCCCGAATCTTTAAATGCGGTTATTCTAAGCCATAATCATTATGATCATACTAACGGTTTAACCGCGATTACTAATAAAAATCCAAATATCCCCATTTACGTGCATAAATATTGGAATAAACCTGTAAGTTATCGTGGAATAGACCTTTCAGGGATGAATTTAATTTTTAATGCAAAAGCATGTGAATATAATGAAATTACAGAAGGTATTTATTTAACGAATATACGCTCCTCAAGAGATTATGGAGGTATTCATGAACATGCTTGTTTTATCCAAGTTAATGACTCATATATTCTAATTTCTGGTTGTTGCCATCCTGGATTAAATAAATTTTTATCAGATCGCTCTGATTTAGATATACCTACTGATTCTTATCTTCATTTTATCGGTGGAATGCATAGTTTTAGATTCTCTAATACTGAAGCAGAAATGTTTAATCCCTATATAAGATCAATTATTCTTTGTCATTGCACTGAAAATACCAGGACTTTTGTTAAACAGTTTCCTAATAAGTGTGAGAAAGCAGTCCTTGGAAAGACTATTTTATATTCTGATTAACTAAATAAAAAGAATAAAAGATTTTAATAATCAAGGTTTACCTCTACATCTATTCCTTCGCGAACTGCTTGAGTAACTATACAATATTGTTCAAACATTTTTTTACATTGATCTGCTCTCTTTCTTGCATCTGGATCTTCAATTAACATTTTAATCTCTACATCGATTTTCTTTACTCTCCAAAAACCTTTTTCATTTCGAGCAACCGAAACTTCAGCATTTGCTTTAAGGTCATCAAGTTTCAATTGCTTCTTTTTCAGACAAAAAATAAAGCTAGCACTCAAGCAACCTAATATCGCCATGCCTAGCATTCGACTGGGGTTTGGGCCCCACATTGCTGCTTCAACATCATGTTCTTCATCGATATAGCAATCTTTTACTTTCATCTCTCCAAGTTCGCACTTGAAGATCATTTCTTTTTCTAATGACAAACCTACATTTAATTTCTTTGGTTCACTCATGAATTCTGATACCTTGAATCTATTTATTATATTAAACCTATTAGTATATGAACATAAATTCAATAGAAATTCTTAAATTTTTTTCATTTAAAATATAAAATATAAAAAAATGGAAAGAAAGGAAAGTCTAATAAATCTTTTTTAGTATCTTTCTGATCTTTTTAGTTGGTAATGGCGAGAAAGATGAAATGCAAGACCGATGAAATATAAGCAAATAAAATAGAAATATTCTAGAGCGAAAATTAGTGATATAATGATCATTGAACAGAATAAGATTATCTCGATCATTAGGCATATGGTATTGTTGTAATATTTCGAATCAAAAAATGATCCTGGATTATTATATTGCGATAAATAACGTGGTAGGTCCTCAATTTCTTCTAAAGAAATTAATAATTTAAATCCGTTTTGTTTTTTGGGAAAATAAAATAAATTAGTACCCCAATCAAAGGTATCGATTAAGATATGAAGTAAATAAGATAACCCTCCCAATAAAATCACATTATAGTCAAAAAAAAAGACGATTATAACCCCAATAATTATTAATATTATACTGGGAATTAAGGAATGAGTTAAGTAAAGCCGATGATTCTGATTTTTTGCCAATTTCGCAAAAAGTATATCAAAATCACATATAAATGATAGAAGTAAGATGAAAATATATTCTATTAGGTTTAAATTAAAGAAATAATTCAAAATTGATGTTATAATGATTCCTACTGCAATATGAACGTTAATATGCATTATTATGTATCATGATATAAAACTGATTTTAAGCTAAATAATTTTTCCTTTGCACGCGCTTCGTGATTTTTTTCTTGGTTTCAACCCCATTTATCCCTTTTTCCTCAACCAAAAATGACGCAGCAGCAGAAGCGAGGTAGGCAGCTCTCTCAACGGCATCCCATTTTTTATCAGAAAGAAGGTATTCTAATAAGAAAATAGCTAAATAAACATCTCCTGCCCCAGTTTCATCTTGTACTCTTTTAGGTTTAAATGCAGGAATTTTTAACAATTGTTGCTCATTTTTGACAACCCATGAGCCTTTCTCACCTAGAGTCATAATAAAAATTGAATGCGTATCGGATATACTAAAAAAATTCATTATTTCATCGTATTCATTGTATCCTGAAATCAATTGCATCTCAACTTCTGATCCTTTTAAAATTAAACGATCGCCAATCAAATTGATGATTTTTTTCATATTAGAAATCAAATTGTCATCATGAGTATAAGAGACAACTCCTTGAGGGTCTACTTTTCGAATAAAACCTTGCACATCAATCCCAATAAGCGCCTTAGGAAAAATATTAATTATTTTTTTAATAAATTCAAAAGTAATTTCATTACAGAGAGGAACAAGAACAATAATTTGAGGTGGTTTTTCTAAGTAGGATTTGGGAATATCTTTATAATCTAGATCGGGGCTTCTTGATTCAAGAGTTAATATCCTCTCATGATTTGAATAATCAAGCATGAATGTAGTGTTATATGTATTTGACCTTTTAATTCCCTTTAGGTCAATATTCTTTTTTTTTAATTTACGTAATAGTTTTTGATTGAAATTAAGATTTCCAATATGGGATAATATTCTTATTTTTACCTCTTGGCTATATTTAGATAAAGCTAGTGAACCATAAGATACACTACCCCCTAAAGAGGGTTTAAAGCTCTTTTTAAACCTAATAGTTCTGTCGATCGCCATGTGTCCGATAAATAGAATTGAAGGTTTTTCGTCCTTTTGATCATCCATCGCTTTTTATGTAAATTTGCAATCCCTCAAAAATATTTCTGAATTTTTAAGGGGTTTATCTCCTTAAATGGGAAAAGATCAGATATTTTAACCTTAATTTATAAGAATTTAATTATTCTTTTAAACAACCAGAATAAGAAAAAGAATTTCATTTAATCGCATCAATACATATTATTAGAGTCCACTTAATTTACTTAATTCCTCAATTTTTTTATCTTTTTCTTTGATAGTTAACTTTAATTTGTTTATATTCTTCTGTAAATCATCAACAAGACCTGCCATTGGTCCTGATGGAATCTCTTTCTGCTCTATTTGATTTAACTTGAGTTCAGTAATAATTTTATCCTTTTCCTGTAATTTTAATTCTAACTCAGTAATTTTTTGTTCTAAATCATTTAATTCAGTAGAAGATTTTTGAGTCGTTTGTGTCATATTTATTTGATCTTGTAGAGTAGACAAATCATTTTTCAGGGTTTCGTTTTCTTGTTGCAATTTTTGGAGATCCATAACTTCTAAGTTTACACCTTTACTCTCCATTGCGGTTTTTAACTCTGATTTTTCTTGCTTTAATTTATCAATAATTTTTTTATATTTGTTTAAGTCTGATTGAAGATCTTGACATAGGGTCTCTAAGGGTAGGGAGCGATTTTCAGGGGGATTAGGCTTAATGACAGTAGGTTGAGTACTTTCGACGGGTACCACATAATCAACGGGTAAAGCCTTCATTTTTTCAACTAATTGTTTCTGTAAATCTTCGTTCTCATTCTTTTTTTCAAGAATTTCCCGTTCTAAATCAGTAATGTGATTTTTATATTTTGTTAGTTCCGCTTTTAATTCTTCAATGATCGCTATATTTACTTCATTTTGAGCACCTTTCTGAAGGTCAGCTATCGAATTATGTAAGTCATTAATTTCTTGATCCTTTTCCATAACTAATTGAACCATGCTTTTAACTTTCTTACTAAGTTCTTCATTTTCTGCCTCCATTTGACCCATTCGAATTTTTATTCCTTGCAGACTTTGCTCTTTTTCTATTTTCAATTGTTCCTTTTCTTGAGCAGCTTTTTTAAGGATCTCTTCGGTTCTTTCAATTAATTGAACATTTTCAGCTATCTTTTGTCGTAAATCTTGATTTTCTCTTTGAAGAACGTCGATTTTATTCATGGTCTCACCAATAACCGATGGTCTGTTATTATTTTCTGTTTCCATCTTTTTTTTCCATAAACTAATAAAATCTTCAACTTTTTCGTTATCTTCGGGCATAAGATTCAATTTAGAATTTAATCATATAAATAAAGAATCAATTTATTTAAAAATTCTTTCAGAAACATATTGTTATATTAATCCGATATTCTCAATAAATTAGTAATTGAAAAAAAGTGTTATTCTTTCTATTTTGATATTACTCCCGAAAAGTATCCCACGGTCCATGTTCCTCCACCAGTAGAAATATCTTTGCTGGTATAATATTTTAAAAGTTTAGATTGGGAAGTCTTCATCTTTTTGCCTATGGAAACTAAAGTAGCGATTGTTTGGCGGCCGCAAATGCTAGGCCCTCTTTGATCAGCGCGAAATTGTGCATAATCTTCTTGAGAAATCACTTTTTCGGGATATAAAATATTTTCAGGTTTAAAATTAAGAAATTGGTCTATAACAGTATGATCAATCTTTTTCAAGGTCTTCATTTGTTCCTGATTAGAAACATCATAATGCGACATATCAGAGGACGCTACCAATACGATATCTTTGTTAGCCTTATCTATCCCACTCACAATTTCATTAGAAATTCTATCCATCTCTTTTTGATTTATTTGGTTAGTTACTTTTATTGGAAGAATTTTTACATCCTTATTGCCAGCGCAATACTTTATGAATGGAAGTTGGATTTCAATATTATGCTCCTGGTAATTGATAAATCCTGAGGTATCCTCGGTAATTAATTTAGCATTTTCAAGAATTAGAGAGGCTAATTCCTCGTCAATTTTTAAATTTCCTAATGGCGTTTTCCACTCACCCTTTTCCATTAGTCCTACCTTTGCATAATAATGATGATGGGTTCCAAGAATAACAATCGTGTCTGGAATTCGTTCTTTAAAAAGATTCAGATATGTGTGAGCAGCACAAGGACCAGAATATGCATATCCCGCGTGGGGTGAGACCCCTCCAATAATGGTTCGTGAATCCTTATTTTGGCTCTGAGGAAGTTCCCCCGGACCAAAAGTCTCATTATCAAAATGACTTTCTAATTCTCGTATTAAATCATCCTTGTTATAAGAGTACCAATGCCCAGCAAAAAAAGCCTTTCTTTCAATCATAGTTAATTCTCTTTTTAATTCTTGAGTCATATATTGATAACAAGGTATAAAACAATTTTTATTAGTTTTGATAAGAATAAACGAATTTTAGTCTTTTACAAGAATTCTTAAGGTATAAATCATAATTTTCTCTTGATGAGTGAAGACAAGGAAGCGTTAATTTCTTTAGATGATCTTACAGAAAAAGATATTCCCGAAAAAATACCAACTAAATTCATTAATTCAAGAGTGATAGTATTTAATCCCCTATTTGCATCTTATCTATATGTAAAACAGAAATTTTTTGGATCCCCCTTAGGAATCAATAAACCACGTTTAGAATATTTTTCCAAACCTTCAGAATTGAGTTTAATTGAAGCTTATTATTTACTCTTAAACGAGAAAATTACAATAGAAGATCCTGAAAAAAATCAATTTCTCACGTCTGACGAATTTTTTGAGAGAGCAAAACACCTACATCATAAGTTTGAAGAGAAATTTACAATCTATAAGGATCTGCGTGAAAAAGGTTATATTCCTCGACCTGGATTAAAATTTGGAGCAGATTTCGTAGTATATAAGAAAGGGCCAGGGTTAGAACATTCTCCATTTATCGTGCATGTATTACCCCACGATGCTAAGATCTCTGCTATTGATATGGTTCGAGCAGGAAGGTTAGCGACATCTGTTAGGAAAAAATTCGTTATTGCAAATCCTTTAACGGTTAGTTATTATTTTTTTGAGTGGTTTAAACCTTAATCGAATTTTTTATTGCCACAATTAGGACAGCGCTTTACCGAATTAATTAAAAGCATCCCACATTTACTACATTTTTTTAGTAATTCAGTTTTATACTCAAAATTCAGAGTAACATGATTGACTCTTTTAATCGGATCTTTTTCAAGTTTTTTTATTTGTGGTGCTCTGCGATGAAAGAGACTATATAGCCTTTTCTTATTGAAACCCGAGATAATTGGTCCTATTCCTAATAAGAAAAGGAATATAATAAGTATAATAGAAATATATAAATCAACATTAGAAAGAAATAAAAAGCTTAATAACGAAAGTAAAAAAATGAGATATAGAATTCCAATAATGATTCTGATAT
>Ga0180437_10003047_pt1 | contig 25532 bp, 22 predicted proteins | sample SS_ome_4_FD_132410 | JGI IMG/M metagenome (GOLD analysis project Ga0180437, IMG submission 132410) | Hypersaline lake sediment archaeal communities from the Salton Sea, California, USA - SS_3_D_1 metaG | ecosystem: Environmental > Aquatic > Non-marine Saline and Alkaline > Hypersaline >... | reverse complement strand
TGAAGATTGCATCTAAAACCCTGCGTTCTTTTGCCTCATAAATCTCCCTATTTTTTTCAAACTCTGCTCGATATTTAAGACTTGTTATAGAATTCATAGAAGCGGACATTTTTGTTATCAGCTTTAAAGCCCATGGTGATTTAAAAGCTTTAGCGATTGGTTTTAATAGCACTTTCTAGAACACTCCGTTTTTTTGTGAGGAATTTATCCATTTAAGTCACTTGTTGAAACATATTAACTTTAGTCTTATTTCAACTTAATATCTTATAATACTTCTCTTATAAATAATTTTTAGAAAACATTATAAAAAATGTACTTTTAAGAGATATCATTAAAAAATAATTTCGAGACAGATGGATGAAATAATGGACCCAAAACACATAATAATTGTACCCGAAACTCACTGGGATAGGGAATGGTATTTAACTTTTCAAGAATTTCGGGCAAAACTCGTTATATTAATGGATAAGTTGTTGGATTATTATAAAAACGATCCAGATTACAATAACTTTACTCTAGATGGACAAACTATACCATTAGAAGATTACTTAGAAGTCCGCCCTCATAGAGAAGCAGACATTAAGAAGTATGTAAAAGAAAAAAGGCTTTCCATTGGGCCAATGTATATATTGCCTGACGAATTTTTAGTTAGCGGGGAATCTTTAATTCGGAATTTAATCATTGGCCATCAGATTGCAAGAAAATTTGGCAGGGTAATGAAAGCGGGATACATACCGGATCCTTTTGGTCATATTGCCCAATTACCTCAAATTCTAAAAGGTTGTGAAATCCCTTCTATGCTTTTTCATAGAGGCTTTGGTGATGAATTTGAAGAACAAAAGTTGAATTCAGAATTTATATGGGAAGCTCCTGGAAACGCTAGTTCTATTTTAACCTTATATCTTTACCATGGTTATGGAAGTGTAGCCAATTTGCCTACGACAATAGAAGACGGAAAATATAGAGCGGCTTTAAATAGTATAAAGATGGTCTCGGAGGATCTTGCAAAATACACGACCACCCCATACATTCTACTTAACAATGGTACAGATCACCTCGAAGCACAACCCGAAATATCTACAATTGTAAAGCAATGGAACGAAGAAAATCCAGAAATCTTATTAGAACAAAACGATTTTGAATATTATGCAAACCTAGTTATGAAAGCAAACGCAGAGTTAAAAAGTTTTCAAGGTGAGCTTAGGGGTTCGAAATATGCTAATATTCTCTCAGGAGTTTTCTCAGCACGAATGTGGATAAAGCAGAGAAATACATCAATTGAATATCTATATGAAAAATACACGGAGCCTTTATCTACAATGACTTGGGTTCTCGATGATAAAGGAAAATTTGATTATCCTCACGATTATATTCTTACCGGCTTGAAATGGTTGATAAAAAACCACCCTCACGATTCAATTTGTGGATGTAGCATTGATCAAGTTCACGATGAGATGAAAACGAGGTACGATTGGGCAGAACAAATTGGTAAGGAAATAATTAAAAACTCCATATTTTACATTAGCAAATACATCGATTTTGATACTAAAGACAATTCTCGTGCACCATTAATCGTTTACAATCCACTTGCTTGGCCCCGAAAAGATATTGTAAATATTATTTTAGGTGCTTATTCAAAAAGAGGAGATTTCGTATTTCCAACAGAGTTTAGGTTAGTTAATTCTAGCGGTAACGATGTTGAATTTCAAGTTTGGGATACAAAAATAGATCCAAGATATACTATGGAACCCTATCATTTCAAACAACTTTCATTTCTTGCAGATACTCCAGCTTGTGGTTATAGTAGTTATTATTTTATAGATAAGGAAGCACCAAAAGAATTTAATGTGGAAGAAGATGGCTTTATAATTGCTGATCAGGAAATTGAAAACGGATTTTATAAAGTTTCAGTTAGTAATAAAGGAAAGATTGATGTTTTTGATAAATTAAGTGGAACGCTATATGAAAATGCCTGTGAAATTAAAGATGTTGGAGACTGGGGTGATGAATATGATTTTTCTGGTCCAAGACGTAAACAGGTTGATTCAGAATTTTATACGAGAGACTGTGAAATACTAAAAATTACACCGCTGATAAATGGCCCCACTCAGAAAACTTTGAAAATCGCGATGAATTTAAAGTTACCCATTTCTTTAACACAGGATCGCTTGAAAAGAGAGGAAATACTCGTTGATAACAAGGTGAATATTTACATTTCCTTATATAAAGGGATACAGCGTATTGACTTTAAAATAAAATTAGAAAATAACAGCAAGGACCACCGGATCCAAGCTCTCTTCCCATCAAAAGTTAAGACCGAGAAAGTGTATTGCGATGGACATTTTTATGTAGTTCCAAGAGATATAGATTTACCAGAAGGAAAAAAATGGGCTCAATCACCACTACCAACCAATCATCAAAAGGATTTTATTGCTGTATATGATGATTTTAGATGTTTTTCTATATTAAATAGGGGTTTACCCGAATACGAGGCAATAAAGAACGAAGACGGCTCAATTTCCTTAGCAATAACTCTCTTGCGCTCTATTGAATGGCTCTCAAGAAGTGGTTTAACCTCAAGAAGATCTGATGCAGGTCCCCCCTTAAATACTCCAGGAGCTCAATGTATTGGGAAACACATATTTGAATTGTCCGTGTTTATTGAAAATAGAAAACACGGTTGGTTAAACTCCGAAGTTCATATGAAAGGTAAAGAATATAATAATTCACTCATGCCAATTTTCCCTTCAATGGTAAACTCTCACTTACGTAATAGCGATATGATAAGAGTCAAATATAAAACCCGTTTTACACCTGAAAATCCCTATTTACCAGTAGAGATGAGCTTTCTTGAAATTGACAATAAAAATGTGTTATTAAGTATACTTAAAAAATCAGAAGAAGGAAACGATCTAATCGTTAGAGTCTATAACATCTCACCGGAACCACAAAAAGCAAGTCTAAAGTTCTACGAGGGAATCTCCATAAAGAACGCAAGCATCGTTAACTTCTTGGAAGAAAAGCCAGAAAATGAGATAAAAGCGGAAATCATTTTACATAATGAAAATATTCTTAAATTATCTATTGAACCACATGTAATAGCTACGATTCGAATGAAACTTTTTAAGTAATGATAATTCTTATTCTTTTGAACTTTCTTTTTTTATTCTCTTTATTAACCAATCTGGCATTACTAATGAGAAATATGTGAGAAAATAGAATCCCATTGCAAATATCCAAGCAGCATAGACAAATAGTGAATATCCAGGGTGATCAAATAAAACAATTAATATTGTATCCCCAATGAACATCCCAAAGAAGCCGATCATGCAAAGCATTGAATAGAAAAGTAATTTTAAGCCAACTTGAGCAACTTTATCTACGGCACTAACCGTTGTTTTACGACAGATTTGGCCAATATATAAATATATGAGACAAGAATATAATACGAGACCTAATGTAGTATAAAGCCTAATATTTAATTGGCCCTCGTAGTCAATTTCTGGGACGCCCCACCAGTTCCATGGAAGCCAAAGTAATAAGATTATCACTGCTCCAATGATGATAATAGGAATTATGTATTTTTTCCTACTTTCAGTTATTTCAGTTATGAACTTAAACAGAAACATATTGGCAATTATTACCATGCTATAACCAAAAGGAAGAGAAATCCTGTAGAGTTCCTTGTAAAAACTCGTGAAAACCCCCTCTGCAAGTCCCACTGTAAGCCCTATTAAGGCAACTGTGAAAATCGTGAAAACTATTGTTAAATATAAAGGGGCAGAAACTTTCCTCTCGCGCCATTTTATAAACATCTTGATTGTGAGGTACAATGCCAACACTGAAAGGAAAATGTAATAGATAAACAACGGAAAGACGCCGATGTAATCAAATGGAGTATAGCTCATAAATAGTGATTAGCGTTTTCATATTATAAATATTTTCTTATGCAGTTATTAATAATACTAGGAAAAATGAAAAAAAAACAGAATCATATCAAAGATCATATCAAGGATCGTGTATTATCTTTAAGAATATTGAGTATGTGGAATTCCTTTTATTGTTATCACCTTTTATTTGAACATGAAATAGAAATATGTGATAGAAATGAAATTTGTAAAATATGTGCAAGAATACAAACCTAAAATTGATAATGCTATCAAGGAAATCTACGATAGAAAGATCAAAACTGTAAAAAACTCTTTTCTCAACGATTATTATTCGGAATTAAGAAATTATTTCTTAGCAGGGGGAAAACGGATTCGCCCTCTATTATGTATAGCGACTTATAACGCTTTTAATGCTAAAAAGGACGAAAAAATAATCATTCCCAGCATTGGAACGGAATTTCTGCATAACGCTTCTTTAGTTCACGATGACATCATAGATAAAGACGATTTTAGGAGGGGGCAACCTGCTTTTCATTTCAGGTTTAGACAATATCACGAGAAATACGACTTAAAAAAAATGGTTGCTGAGGATTTTGGAGTAAATATGGGAATCCTCGGAGGGGACACGGCTTTTTTCATGGGTTTGGAAGCGTACTTATTCAACGAGTTCGAACAGGAAATAAATATTGCAGCCATCAGGCATTACGAGGAAGTCTTCAAAGAAGTTTGCGATGGCGTACTCATAGAAATTGACATGGTTAATAAAAAAACATTAACAATGGATGATTATATCAAAATGATCTCGCTTAAAACGGGAGCTTTGATTGAAAAATCAATGCTAATAGGTGCAATTTATGCCAGAGTAGAAGAAAAATATAAATCTCTAATATCAACATATGGTTTAAATTTGGGAATAATTTTTCAAATCATTGACGATATATTAGGGACTTTTGGAGATGAAAAGGTTACTGGAAAGCCAACTGATGGGGACATAAGAGAGGGAAAAAAAACCTGCTTGTTAATTGAAGCATACGATAAATTAAGCGAGGAAAAGAAAAAAATACTCACAGATTTAATTGAAAATCCGGATATGACCGATCAAGATGTTCAAAAAGTTAAAACCCTTTTTCTGGAAGCAGACGTGTCTAATTCGTGTAAAAATTTGGCTCAATATTATTACGAAGAAGCAAAAAATTCGCTCTCGAAGTTAGAAAATGTCATAAATCAATCAGAAATGGAGTTCTTTCTTGATTTATTGAACTTCGTAGTAAACAGAAATTTTTAAAAGATGAATAAGAGCTATAAACAATAAAAGAATTATTTAATGTAACATGTTAATTGTTATATCTGGCGCTACTGGAGTTCAAATAGCTGTCCGACTTATCGAAAAATTAAAAGAAAAACACATTAATGTCGAACTTATCGTTTCTAAATGGGCTGAGAAGATCATTGACCTCGAGACTGACTTCAATATTTCAGATATTAGAAAATTAGCGGAGGTTACTTACGAGTTTGAAGATTTAACTGCAGCCCCTGCAAGTGGATCTCACAAAATAGAAGCAATGATCGTGGTCCCTTGTTCAATGAAAACACTCTCTGCCATTGCCAATGGGTATGCAGATAATTTAATAACTCGGGCGGCCGATGTATCCATAAAAGAGGGAAGAAAACTCATCCTTGTGGTACGAGAAAGTCCTTTAAGCGCAATTCACCTAGAAAACATGCTTAAATTGGCAAGATTAGGAGTGATAATTGCACCTCCAGTTCCATCGTATTATATCAAACCAGAGAAAGTAGACGATCTGATTGAATATACCGTAGGAAGAATATTGGATCAAATTGGTATTGAAACCAGTATAAAACGCTGGGGAGAAGAATAAAGTAAATAGAGAGAAAAATTATTTATCTAACGTTAGATTACCACGGGTAAGTTTATTGTAAATTCTTCTTATATAATCGCATTCTGGATTTGAACATCTCATTCCTTGGGGTTGTAGATTTGGATCTTCTTCTAATAAATGCGTACATCGTGGGCAGCGTACTTCTGGTTTTGATATGAATATTCCCAGCTTTTTAGCTTGATTCGTTTCAACAGAAACTTCTAACATGCCCAAGTGAGTCCATCCTAGAGACTTTGCTAGTGACGCAGGGATGATGAGCAGTTCTGAATCCTCATCTTGGTCCTGATAAAAGAAGGTCTTATAAGATTTTTTGGTCATAATGATTTATTCTCCTTCTAATTGTTTAATTTCTTGTAACAAATATTCGAAAATCTATTTAAACATTTCAATCAAAAGAATAAGTTGGGATTAATAATGATCTAATGATGACTCGTCTAAATTTATAATTTATAAAGGTATTTTATCTTGTTATCAATGTTGTAGATGTAATATTTGAATGGTAAATAATTCATTTCACTATATACGAAAAATAACCAAGAGACATCAGACAAAGATAAGACCTGAAATCAGTTGAATTACATCATATACTGAATCATCATTACGTAACAGGTTAATATCCTTTCCAGCAGTGCAATTTATAAAGGGAAAAATACTAAGTATCATTAAGGAATTTTGATATTTTTGTAAAAAAAATATACCTCCAGGGCAAAAAAAAAATATTAAATTAGAATAGACAAAAAATTAGGTGTTGAATTTATTGACAGAAATCCCATCTGAAGATGAATATAAATTAATCACTGAAAACTCTAACGATTTAATAGCAATTTTTGACCACGAGTTCAAGATCGTGTATAGAAACCATATTTTCAACGAAAAATTAGGATATAGCTCTGGTTTACTGGAAGATTTAGGACCAATGGATTTATTTCATCCAGAGGATTATAATAGATCATTAGATTTATTACGAAATACGATTTTTTTTGGAAAAGGGAAGTTAGAAGCAAGAATAATGCATAAGAATGGACATTATATTTGGTTTGAAATTAGAGGTAGATCGTTTCTCGATAAAGACGGAAAGAAAAAAGGAATCATGATTGCTAAGGACGTAAACGAGCGGAAACTTGCTGAATTAAGGCTAAAAGATTCCTTAAATAGTTTGAGAGAATTATACAATTAAAAGTTACAACGATTTCTTAAGAATTTCTCCAATTAGGGTCCATATTTTTCATGCAAAACTTTCATTTCTGCATTCAACCAGCACAACTCATCGTAGCTTATCCCGAGTCCATGTATCTCCTTTGCTAACTTTCTAATTTCGTCTTCGGTCACATTCTCATAACCTTTATTCAAGCTTAACTCTCGCTCTGAAAGCAACCAAACTAATTGATCGTAGGTGAGCTGGTTTAAGGAAATAAAATAAGCTTCTTTTTCCACAAGGTCTTTAAATTCCTCCTTAGGTTCCTCAACAACACTTTCAGGTTCCTCAATGACTTCTTCTACCTCTGTTGTTTCCGTATATGGCACGATGATTGCTTTTTCGGGAGCTGGTTTCCTGTGATTTTGCAGTTGAATTAACCATTTAACTACGTCGGGAACATCTTCTTTTTCTTCCTCTTTTTTCTCTACTTCCATGATTTCCATTGGTTTTACGAATTAAATTTGATATATATCTTTGTAAAAAGTAGTAAGTTTAGTATTTAAAAATTTTTATCGTGAGATTTTCGTTATACTCATCCTTTAAAATACTGCATTATTTTTTTAACGCCCCCAAACGAGCTCTTGGTCTTAGATAAATCACACGCATATGTCATGTTATACAGAACCAGATGGGCACAACCCGCTTTAGCATATTCTTCAATTTTTCCTATTATTTCGTCAGGTGTGCCGTGTATGAAGGATCCATCAACTACCTCCGATGGGATCTTTTCAAATGCTTGAAGCATTGTCTCTCGATCGTAATTAGTTGGGATGTAATCAAGGAGCCCATAAAAATCCTTACCAAATGGGTGTGTAATTCCGAATTTTTTAAAATGTTCACTTGAATTTATCAGAGTGTAGTTCTTAGCAAAAGGAGTTTCTAGCAATCTATCGCATTCTCCGTGATCTTCGTCAACTATTATATTACACCAGATACCAGGAGTAATTTCTTCAGGATTTCTACCTGCTTTTTTTGCGGAATCTTGGATGATAGTTAATTTTTCTTTATAGGTTTTTGGATCGAAATTTGTAGGAAGCCATCCATCACCGAGTCTTCCGGTCATTTCACACATTTTAGGTCCGTGAGCGGCGATCCAAATTGGGGGATATTTTCCTTCCTCATAAGGCTTGATGGAGAGGACAGCGTTTTTTAATTTCCAAATTTTTCCATCAAAATTCACTTTCTCATTGTTTTCCCATAAGAGCCGAATAATTTTTATCGACTCTTCTAATCTTGTTACTGGCTTTTCCCATTTTATCCCATATGGAATAATATTTTCACCTTCTCCCGTTCCAATTCCTAGTATAGCCCTTCCTTTTGAAATGTGATCTTGCGTCAAAAATATCTGAGCTAGAACCGCGGGATGCCTCCTAAATGGTTCAGTTACGCTTGTGCCTAATTGAACTTTCTGCGTGTTCCAAGCAGCTACCGACATTACAGAAAAAACATCATAAAAATCGTGAGGGCTAGGTTGTAGCATGGACATGCTTATGAGATCAGGCGTCCAAATCGATTCAGGTATCCAACCCATAAGATGATCAGCAAACCAAACAGAATCGTAGCCAATCGCTTCAATTCTCTTTATTGAATCAATTCCTTTTTCCATGTTCCCTATGAATGTTCCTTCAGTTCCAATTTTTAACTCGCTAATGTCCATTATCTTTACACTTAACCTAATAATTAAATTAATATAATAAGTGATTTGAATTGTTAAATATAAGTTTTGTTCTAGAGGTTGTATTATTTTAAACTAAGTATTCATAAATAAACTGAAAATAGATTATCAGAATAAAAAAGGGATTTTTATTGATGAGGTTTAATAAAATCAAGTACATCATCGTAGTCGATCCCTAAGTCCTTTACTAATTCTATTGTAGGACATCCACCTGAAGTCCATCGACGTTTTTTATAGACGGTATCTTGAAGTTTTGTGTATTGGTCCTCTCTGTAATCTCGCAAAATCTTAATTTTTTCTTTTAAAGATTTAGTTTTGGGATCAATTCCAATAATATCTTTTAATTGTTCGTCGTATCTTTCTTGCCTACTTGAGTATTCCACCTCAGTTACAGGGCCCATCGCTCTGTAAGGTAGATTAGAGTCGTGTTCACGCAATCCTTTCCCTTGTCTTATATTAAAAATCCTTTGAAAAGTATATACTTGTTCAGACATTCGAATTAAATCGTCTATTGAAGATTGTATTCCCGTCATTGCTGAAAAGTATTTTGCATACCATTCCACATGATATAGAATCTTGGCTTGAACGAGTTCTCCGGTTTCCGGATCTTTAATTGGTAAATCAAAGTTCTTAGGATCAATTACATCGTTCCATGGTAGCTTGCATAATCCACAAAGACTAAACCAAGTCCTCCAGTATGGGAACCAAGTGAGTGCAGCAGCCTTATCTTCAAAGGTGGGTATTGAGCCTCTCACGACGTCTTCGAATATCAACCACGCTTCGTCGTGTTGCGGTCCTTTATTAGTAAACCCATACCCGCCCTGTTGGGTTAAAGATTCTTTTGTAACGTATTCAGAGAATTCTAAACCTTTATGCTCCATGCCAATATCTTGGAGAAATTGTGGGTCCCCTCCATATTCTTTAGCAAAAATTTCCTTCATTTGCTTGATGCCTTTTCCAACTATCACGCCAAAACCTTCTCCTCTGGCCATTTGATGGATTAATTCTACTGCGGCTTCCACATTTCCAAAATTAAGCTCAAGTCCTCCTGTAATTTCAGAATTAATAATACCCTCCTCGTAGGATTCCATTACAAAAGCTATTCCTGTTCCCACTGAAATAGTGTCCAAACCATAGGTATCGCAATAGAAATTCACTTCAAGCACCCATTCAGGATCCCACACTCCCCAGTTTGATCCACATCCAGCGATAGTTTCATATTCGGGTCCATCTACTATGACTATCTCTTCTTTAAATGGTCCTGTTTTGACTTTATAACCTCTGGTAAAGTGCGAACAACTCACGGAACATCCGTACCAACACCCGTCGGCGCCCTTTCCCGTGTCTTCCCCAAATATATCTGCCCAAACTTGTCGCTTGTATGGGATTTCTTTATCCTTGATATCAGGATGCTGTCCATATCGAAAATTTTCAGTAGGAAGCAAGTCAGTAATGTTCATAATGTCTGGCAGATATCCAGTTCCAACGATTCGCATTTGATTATGAGAAGGATCAAGCGTAATAATTTCTTTTTGGTGTTGTTTGCCAATCTCAGATAAAGTCTCTGGATCTGCAGGAGCGTTTAATTTAACGTCGTATTGTGGCGATCTCACTACGAGTGCTTTAAGTTGTTTATCCGCCATTACTGTTCCAATACCACCTCTTCCTGCTTGCTTGCACGAAGCCCAATTACGCTTTCGATTATACCATGAAAAATTAAGCATCCCCCAGTTTGAATACTTAGCGCCTAATCCTGTGCTCACGACCGAGACTTTTTGTTTTTCTTTATCGCTCGTGTCCTTGGCATACATTTCAGTGAGTTTTTGCGTAAGCAAGTGAGAATGATCGGGAATATTATCTGAGTCTTCTACTTCTTCAATACGGATGAACCCTTCTTCACCGTTTATAAATACAATAATCTCTTTCTGAGCTTTTCCTTGTATTTCAATGGCATCAAATCCAGAAATTTTAAGATACCCTCCAAAATAGCCTCCAACGTTACTATCAATTACAATTCCAGTGAGAGGAGAGATTGTAGTGACAATGGATTTTCCACCTCCCGGATAATACGCCGAAGCCCCTAAGGGACCAGTAGCTATACAAATTTCGTTTTCGGGATCATCCCATTTTACAATTCGGTCTTTCGGTAACCCATTCCACATAAGCCGCAAGTCAAAACCCTTACCGCCGATAAATTTTTCTTTCATTTCATCTGATACGGGTTTAATAGTAATTTCATTTGTAGACAAATTGATGTAGAGAGTTCGATTTGCATAACCCTTTTCAATATCTTTTTTAGTATACTTTTTTTCTGCGAGAATCAACAAAATTCACTTGATAAATATAAATAGGTAATTACAAAAAAAACTCCACTTACAATAAATCTTAGCTTTTTCGAACAAAAAATAAAGCTTTTTATATACAATAAAAGTTAATAAAAGAATTGTGAATGAAAGATTAGAATCGAGACCAAAGTTACTTAAATCATGGATCGCCGCAATATGTATTCTAGCTTTAGGCACGACTCTTTATTCAGAGATTGAAGGAGAATGGTTTTCTTCATATGTAAAATATATTGCACAAGTAGGATTTTTTAATGTTGGAGTAATTTATGCTGTAAGTAAAATAGTAGGTACTATCTTTTACATGATATGGGGTGCGGTTTCAGATAATGCTCGAACTAAATTCGGGCGTAGGGTTCCATTTCTCGTGATTGGGATGTTCACAACAGCATTATTCATGATTCTATACATTTCAACGACTAATTTTATCTTTTTATTAATTATTGGTGGAGTTATTTTAGCAATTACTTCTAACATGTTCCATGTTACAAATAAATCTCTTATAGTTGATCTTGTTCCACAAGAAAGAAGGGGTCGAATGCAAATAAAAATTTTTCTCTTTGGGATGATGGGTTCCATGATCGTTTGGATTCCAGCAATTTTTTTATTACCTGAAGGACAAGCAAGTTTTTCACAGGAAATGCATGTTCTATTTATTAGCATGGGTGCTTTAAGTTGTGTTTTAGTTGGAATATCTGTTGGTGTCTTGGTGAAAGAACCAAAACTAGACATAGTGCCAAAAAATTGGCTTATAGATATTAAGAACCTCTTCAATCCAAAAGAAATGTTAAAACATAAAGGATTTCTTAAAATTTTTGTTGCGATGATTTTTTTAATTATGAGTAAAAGCGCATATTATCCCTTCATGTTGATTTTTTTTCAAGAGATTCCATTAGATTTTGCAGAAATTATTATTGCTTTACCTTTTGTAATAACCATAATCATAGTAGGCATTTTCTTTATGGGAAAATTAGCAGATACCAGAGGTAGAAAAATAACGACAATTATAAGTTTATTCTTATCACCTATTGGAGGGGTGCTAATTATTTTAGCGGGAAGTAGTTCATTCATGTTATTTTTAGGATTTGCGATAATGTTTGCATTTATTCAAGGCGTTTGGATTGCTGCAGATGCTTGGGTACAAGATTTACTTCCCAAAGAAAAACGCGGGAGTTTCTTGGGCATAATTAATATTGGAAACGCGCTTGGGAGTGTCCCTGGAGTGTTGATTGCGGGATTAGTAGCGGATGCTCTTGGTTTATCATGGGTGTTTTTTGTATCAGGTATAATATTATGGATTGCGCTTCCTTTCTTCTCGATAGTCCCTGAAACAATAATTAAAAAAGGAGCAAATAAGAAAGATTAGATTTTTAAAACTATAAATGTACGGAAACCTAATTATTTATCATGGATGCAATTGATAGAATAATAAAGACAGTCAATCATGAAGAACCAGATCGTGTACCTTCGTTTGAGTTAGAAATAGATAATTATGTTATTTGCCATCATTTTGGTGAAGAATATGTTTATCAAGGAATCGCAAAATCTGTTAAAGATACTTACGATTTAATGAAAGGAGACACGGTAGAATTGTCTAAAACGCTCTTACGTGCCACTGAAACGAGAGGATTTCTTAAAAATACCGTGAAAAGGCAATTTGGAATATACGCGAAAATTGGCATTGATGCATTTGCGGTACCACTTACAGGATACGTGTTCATGCCTACTTATTTCGATCAAACATCTTTTTCTGATGAATATGGTAGGAATTTCGACTTGAAACAAAACCCAGAAGACGGAATGGATTTATTTTATTATAGGGACGGAAATTTTAGTAGTTTTGAAGATTATGATGCGGCTCCTAAACCAGATCCCGACAATCCTAGACGAGAAAAATACTTTAAAGCAATAAAAAAAGGCGAACAAGATTACGAAGGAAAGGTTTACGCAGCGCCCGCTTTATGGAGTCTTTTTGAAGCAACCTGGCAAGCTTTTGGATTCACAAATTTTTCTAAGCTTTTAATTCAATCTTCAGAAATAAAAAAAATATTTGATGAGAGAGGAAAATTCCTAGTAGAAGTATTGAAAAGATATATAGAATGGGGTGAAAGTAATCTAGTATTTTTATTTGACGACTTTGGGTATAAAACTGGATTATTAATAAGCCCGGGGCATTATAAAAAATATGTCATCCCGTGGGTTAACGAGTTGTGCAAAGTAGCTCATAAAGCGGGACTTAAAATAATTCTCCATAGCTGTGGCGATATCAGTAAAATTTTTACCGAGCTCATGAGTGCCGGTATCGATGGATTTCACCCAATTGAACCGACTACTACAAATCCAGATTACGACATTTTCAAGTTAAAAGAAAAGCACGGAGATAAAATAACTTTAATTGGTAATGTTTCGCCTCAGGATTTAGCAACTGAAAGCCCTGAATTCATTCGAAATTACACGAAAAGGTTGATAAAAGAACTTGCTCCGGGAGGAGGTTACATGTTGAGTTCTGGACACAGTATTAATCCAGCTGTGACATTAGATAACTTTCTTGCGATGCATGATACATTGAAAAAATTTGGAAATTACCCAATCAAAGTAGAGTAATTTTTTTAAAATAAAAAGAAGGGAATTATTTTGAATATTCTCCAAATTGCGGAATTTTTTTCAATTGTTTTGAGTTAAAGATGGGTCCATCCTTGCAAACGCTTGTATTATTATTCTCTCCGATACAGCAAGAACCACAAAGTCCAATACCACATTTCATTTTTCTTTCAAGTGACGCTTGTATTTCAATGTTATTTGATCCCGCGAGATCTAGAACCTTTCTCATCATTATTTCGGGTCCACAAGTGATTACTAAGTCAATAGAGTTTTTACTAAGGATATCATCAATTGTGTCTGTCACAAAACATTTTTTACCACGAGATCCATCGTCAGTGCTACACATAGTATTTGGAATCATATCAATCAATCTATCAGCAAAAATTAATGAGGCCTCGTCTTGAGCCCCAATGGTAACCGTTACGTTCTTTTTATTATGTTTTAATGGTTCGATTAGAGAAGTAATTGCTGCAATTCCCATTCCTCCTCCAACTATGAGAATATTTGATGCGTCTTCGTAACTCCAAGAATTTCCAAAGGGTCCTCTTACTCCAATACTATCACCTTCTTGCAACTCAAACAACTTTGCGGTTCCTTCTCCAATCTTTTGAACAGTAATTTCAATGAGGTTTCCCTCAACATTGGAGATTGACATTGGTAAAAAATCTATATCAGGAAGCCATAGGATGATAAATTGTCCAGGTTTATACGCTTTTGCAATTCTTTCGCTTCTAAGCATGATACTCTTGATTTCAGGAGAATGCTCTACAACTGATTCGATCTTGACGATATCCGTTTTATTACGCGTTATATCTAAGACTAATTCTTCATTATCCTTTGCTAGTTTTTTAGTTTCTAATATTCCCTTATCTACTGCGAGATTATAAGCTCTTTTACCCTTCTCTGTTCTAATTATCAGCGTTTTCCATCCATCTTCGCTTCCAACTCCACCAACAGAAATATCCGCAAAGGAGGCAGTGTAATCAGAGCAAGAGAAACACGCGTTTCTGATGGCTTTATCATATAAATAATTCAGAGGAATCTCTTTTTCTCCCGATTTTGTTGTTATTAGCATCTTGAAATTGTTTTTATCTGTCTTAACTTTTTCAATATCAATGGGATTTATATTGTACTCTTTAAAGCATTGAGATAATAACTGGTTGTAAAAGGTACCAAAACAAAAGGTTCCAATTGCCAAACTCACCATGTCATATGCTTCAAAATCGAATCTTGGATGGTTTTGTAATTTCCTTAATGCTTGAATTTGACACGGTGTTCCAACCACTGCGATGTCCTTATGTTCCTTGTTAATTGCTTCTCCTAATAATGAGAGCGTGGGACTTTGGCTAGGTTTATAACCAATAGATTCATGAAGGTCCTCAGGGATTTCTGCAATTAATGGGTAAGGGACATGATTATCGTCTTTTCCCGTAACGAGTGCCGCATCGATTAATTTATTTCTCATGGCAACATCTAGTAAGCCTGTTATAGGTCCTGCATTCTCAAAAAGATTATTTTTGGCTGATTCTGTGAGCCTGACCGAAACGACTTCGATGTAATGGCCTAAGATCTTGTTTTGCTCCTTTCCAAACACCCATTTATCTAATAATGATAGTGGTATCTGTTCATTTCCCGTTTTTGGACATAAATTATAACACACTCCAAATCCATCTCGACAAGTATTCATATCCTTACAAGATCCATCTTCAATTGGAACTTCTTTGTCTTTATCATACTTGATGTTCATGCAAAATGCGCCACAAGCTCCACAATACGTGCACTTTCCTGTTTTTATGATTTCAGAATCTAATTCTTGCCATCCTTTTTGAATCCTCATTTTATTCTTGCCCCTCCTCCAGTTTTTTAAGAAATTCTATTGCTTCTTGCTTTCCTAGTTCAAATGCTTCTAAATTCGTGTCTAAGGTATTAGGAGGAACAAAATTTCTGATGGTCTCTAACGCAGATTCTTCTGAAAAGATGCCAGCAAGCATGGTAAACGCCCCAAAAAGTATGGAATTTCCGAATACGATGTTTCCAAACCTTTCAACTGCCAGTTTTTGCACGGGTATGCTGAGCCCTTTTTTAATTCTTTTAGCTGATTTAAATTTTTTAATCGTCGATGGATCCCATATCAAATATCCAGTAGTATCTGATTTTTTTAGAAAATTTGGTTTCACATCGCTAGCTGATTCTTCAGAAAGGATTATTAGAAAATCGTAGGGTTGAAGTGCTTTAGGGTAATCAATAATTTTAACGTCCTGATCTTTATCAACGACTACTTCGGCCCAACACTTACCACCTCTTGCGGCAGCACTATATGCCTCTGTTTGAGTAGCTGCTAATCCTTCATATAAGGAGCTTGCCATCGTAATCATCTTACTTAGCGTGATCACGCCCTGCCCTCCGAAACCTGCAATTCTAATTTCGTATCTAGCCATCTACTTCTTTCCCTCCATTGCAATTTTTTGGATCTTTGCATATTCGTCAGCATATTCGGGTTTATTGGGCTCGTATCGAAATTCTCCAATAACATACTTGTTAAATAACTCCTCTTCTGTCATGAATTTAGCTTGATTATTACGCACGGAATTTCTTCTAATCCATTCGATCATTTTACCGCCCGTGTCCATTTTTGACCCTTCTTCTCCTTCAAATCCCAAGTTATCAAGGTTTTTTCGACCAAAATAGGTAACGCAAGGAGTAACAATTTCAATTACAGAAGTTCCCTTGTGTTTAAGGGCTTTTTTGAAATATTTCATAAAAGTCCGGGGATGAGCCACGGTTGTTCGAGCTACATATGTCGCACCAGCAGCTAATGCTATTTTTACCGCATCAGCTTTATTTTCGAACATTTTATATGGAGTCGTCGAACTCTTAGCCCCAAAAAGCGTGGTTGGTGCGCCTTGACCGCCCGTCATTCCATAAATGCTGTTGTTAAAAACTAATTCAACGCAATCAAGATTTCTGCGGCATAAATGGATGAAGTGATTTCCTCCAATCCCCATGCTATCACCATCACCTGAAAAGATGATTGGTTTCATTTTTGGATTGGCCATCTTCATTCCAGTAGCGATTGCGGGAGCTCTTCCGTGAAGGGTAAGAATCTTTTGCGCTTTCGAGTGAACAAGCAACATGATTTGAGCATAACACCCTATTCCTATTACCAGAGGATGTAGATAGGGATCTAATTGTTCGTCTTCAAATACTCGAGTGTACATCTGGGCAATAATGCCATACCCACAACCCGCACAAAATCGAGAAGAATAATTACCCAATAAATCACCGACATATGATTTAGAGAGATATGGATGTTCAGGCTTTTCATTGGGATACATTGGACCTACTCCAGACATTACTTTCCCACCTCCCTCATTACTTTTAAAATGTCATCTGGATGATGGAACTCGGCAACCTTAGGAATTTTAATAACGGGTGTTTCAAGTTTTGTGACTCTCTCAACTTGCTCTGCTATAACTCCTGTATAATTAAGTTCTGGAACGATTACAGCTTTTGCATCCTTAACTGCTACTTTAACTTTTTCATCTGGAAAGGGCCACACTGTGATTAATCTAAAGATTCCCACCTTAATTCCCTCTTCTCGAGCTATATCTACGGCTCTATAACTTGATCTAACGGGCAATCCATATGAAACAATTACTATATCAGCATCATCCAATTTATAAGTCTCAGTAAGAGAAATTTCATCCATTTTTGAAGTAATTTTCTCAATAAGCGTTTCTTGAAATACTATCGGTTTAGGTGTTGGAAGGCCATCTGGACCATGAGGTTGATGAAGAAAAAGACCTGGACAATATTCCGTCCCCATAATTGGAGGGCTAGGAATGACATATTCTCCAGTAGAAGGATCTTTATAGGAAAAAACCCTTCCTTTAGTATTGGCTGGTAATTCTCTGTTTATTATTTTTTTTAAAATTTCCTCTCTTGTAGGAATGTCCACAACCTCGTGTAAGTGTCCTAAATATGCATCTGACATTAAAAACACGGGACATCGATATTTTTCAGCAAAGTTGAAAGCTGTAATTGTTAAATCGTACAATTCCTGGCAATTCATTGGTGCTAATGCAATAATTTGAAATTCTCCATTACCAGAAAAGCGAGCAAAGCCAATATCATTATGATGAGGTTCGGTTACATATCCCGTTCCAGGACCATTGCGCTGAACATCACAAAACACAAAGGGAATTTCTAGATTTGCACCCATTGAAATTGTTTCTGCCATTAAGGCCAGACCCGGCCCTGAAGTTGCGGTCATTGCTTTTGTTCCAACCAAGGATGCACCCATCACAGCGTTAATTGAGGCCAATTCATCTTCCATTTGCATGCAGACTCCTCCAACTTCGGGTAATCTTTTAGCAAGGTGTTCAATCACCTCAGTACTTGGAGTAATCGGATATCCCCCAAAAAAAGTGCATCCTGCGGCGATTGCACCCTCTGACATTGCTTCATTACCCATCATTAAATGTTTTCCTGCTTGTAAAAACCTTTTTTCACTAATCATTTTAATCCCTCCTCATGTTTTGGCCTTTCCAGCCGAATTTTCATCTTCTTCCTCAGGCATGATATAAATGCACCAATCGGGACACCCATATTCGCACCTTCGACAAGCCATACAATACTGCTCCTTCCCTTCTTTCACGCGCGGAATGTATGAAATTCTCATGTTCAGTTCGTCTCCAATCTCTAAGATTCCCGTGGGACAAAGATGCACGCATATTTCACACCCTCCGCACCTATTTTTATTTAAATAGAGAAAAAACTTTTTCTCCTTATTTTCAATCAATTTTGGAATAATAATTCAACTCGTAGGATGATTTCTTTTTAAAATAAATGTAATAATAACATTTTATATTTCAAAATATAAATAATTTTGATTTTGATCAAGCAATATCAATAAGAATTTTCACGAATTTTCTCTCACCCGGTTCGAGAAATCTTTCGAAGGCTTTCTGTATGTCTTTTAATGGGATTACCTCTGATAGCAATGGACTTACATCTACTTTCTTTTTAGCTAATAATTCAATTGCATCCAAAATATCATCCCTATCATGGGATAAAGTTCCTTTTAAAGCAACTTCCTTCACGTTTAAAACAAAAGTTGGGATAGATATGTTTCCCTTGTACACGGATTCCAAAACTATAGTTCCTCCTCGTTCGATAATGTCAAAGGAGAGATTTAAAGCTTGTTCATTGCCAGCACATTCAAAAATGAAAGTAGGTTCCCCCATCTTTTTAAAAAATCGATTTAGTTTAGGTTTAGTTGGAGGGAATGCCTCAGTTGCGCCTAGTTCTTTTGCTTTCTCCCTCAAGAACTCGTGAGGTTCAATTACAATAGCGTATTCTGGAGCCCATTCGCTTAATAATACTAATAAAGTCGTTAAACCGATATTTCCTCCACCTACGATGGCAATCCTCTGATTTTTTTCAATTTTCGCGTTTTTTAAAGCTCGAACAACCACAGCTAGCGTTTCAATTGCAGTGCATTCCTTAGGTGAGACGTTTTCAGGCGCATGAAATAAAAAATGTTTTGGAATTCTCACATATTCTGCAAATGCTCCATCGATCATGACCCCTATGGCTTTCATCTTCACGTACTTTATCGGTCCATATACGGAAACTCCTGCTGCTTTATCTCCTACTTTAAAATCCTTTATGTTTTCTCCTACTTCTACAATCTCGCCAGAAAACTCGTGGCCACATATAAGGGGTGTTTGGTAAATTTTATTTTTAAAGTTGGAGACATCGGTTCCACAAATTGCACAGTAATGTACTTTTATTATGACATCATCAGGACCAGGAGTAGGTTTGGGATAATCCTCGTAGTAAACCATCTTCTTGACATCTTCAAATACTGCAGCTTTCACGACTGTATCATCTTATAAATATCGATTTATTAATTGATTACTTGGTTTTTAATATGATTACTATATTGAAATATCTTTTTATAGTTTCGAGGTTAAATCATAAATAATATGACAAAATTAATTTATTTAGGGTGTCTCTCATCTAGTAAATATAAAGAAACCTGCGAGAATGCCATGAAGATCATCAAATTTCTCGATGATAAATTTGTAACACTTGAAAATCCTCCTTGCTGTGGAGCACTTTCATATCATTTAGCTAGTGACGAAGAACTAAAGAGCCATGTTACCTTTGTTAATGAATGGTTTAAAGAACACGAGGTCACTGAGATAGTGACCATTTGCGCTGGATGCTATAATTACCTCTCACATTATTATAAAAAATTTATACCAGGTTTTAACATTAAAGTTCGGCATCTACTGCAATTGATGGCTCAACCTGATAACATTCTGAAATTAAACTTGAAACATCAAGGAAAGAAGATAACTGTGAATTATCACGATGCGTGTCACTTGAGAAATGCGGATATTCCGATAATAGAGGAACCAAGAAAAATATTAAATTCGATTGAAGGAATTCAGCTAAAAGAAATGGAAAATCGAGAAAAATTATCTATCTGTTGTGGAGCGGGAGGAGGAGTCTATTCAATATTTAAGGAAAACAGCGATTATAATGCTTTGGCAATTTTCAAGCAAGGTAAAGGAAGAGCTTTATTAACCGCGTGCCCATTTTGTTATACTGCTTTAAAACGAATACAGAACAATAAAGAAAACAAGGTAAAAAAGCCCGTCATAAAGTTTGAAGATTTTATCGTAAAAATAATGGATGGAGTTGACCCTATAAATTGAGCGAAGAAGGAAAGGAACTTTTTGAAAAAGTAAAGGAAAAGGTTGATCGCCTTAAGGAAAATACATTAGAAAAACAATTTAGCGATTTCTGGAAAATGGCGTGTTACGCAAAGTACAGATCTTATGAGAAACCCCTCCAATATGCAGATTCTGTAAATGATTATATTGAGAAAAATAAGGAAGAATTAACTCAAATGAGAGAAAAATTCGTTCAGAACATTGATAGCTACGTGGAGACGTGCATTAAAAGGTTAGAAAAGAAAAAATTTAGAGTATATTATGCAAAAACAAACGAAGAAGCACACGAGATCTTTTTAAAAGAACTTGGAGACAATAAAATATTATATAAGTCAAAATCTAACCAGGCGAAAGATTTAGGCTTAATCGACTTGTGCAAAGAAAATAACATCGAAATAAAAGAAACAGATTTGGGCGATGTTCTCGTTCAATTATTTGATTACAAACTCCCTAGTTATCAAGTAGGTCCTGGGGTTCATTTTAAAGTTGAAGATATTGTTGCAAAAATAAAAGAAAAATATGGGGTAGAACTTATACCCGAACCAGCTGAAATTGTTAAATATTTCCGAAATACTTATCGAAAGGAATTATTAAACGATGTTAAGGTGTCCCTAACATCAGCAAATGCGATCGCTGCCGAGGAAGGATGCGTCGTTCTTTTAGAAAACGAGGGAAACATTAGTTTGATTACGAGAGCAACTGAAAAGCATATTGTTGCTGTAGGTATTACAAAACTAGTCCCAACGGTTTTTGATGCACTACTCGTGACAAAAATGGTTGAGAGAACAAACAACGCAGATTTAGCGTATATAAGTCTCATTTACGGGCCCTCAGGAACGTCAGATGTCGCTGGAACGGCGGTAAAAGGAATGTATGGTGCGAAAGAAGTTGTCGTGATTCTTGTTGATGACTGGCGCACGAAAGCTATTCACGAAAACTTGTTTTATAAGGAGTTAGTAAACTGTATTTCCTGCAAAACGTGCAACTTCGTGTGTACAGCTTCCCGAGCGTTTGGGAACGTGTATGCTTCTAAATACGGTTTAGGCGCTCTTGCTATAATCAAAGATTATATACACAACGGCATTGAAGCTGCGGTTGCAGATGGTTTATTTCTATGTACGGGTTGCGAGAATTGCTCTAATTGGTGCCCTGCAGGCGTGAACTTAGCAGATATCATGAGACAACTTAAAAAAGAAGCAACAGAAAAGGATATATGCCCCCCCTATTTAAAAGAGTACAAGGATAAAATATTCAGGGATAAAAATCCCTTTCAGTAATTTTTTTACTTACTTATCTTTACTATGGTGTAAAGTTTATATAGGTACGAAATTTTTGTTAATTAGGTTAAATAAAATATAAATCACGAGGAAAATGACAGTAGAAGAAAAAAAGGATCCATACGAAGTTGTTATAGAAAAATTGGAAAAATATCCAAATAATGTACCGAGGGACGCTGATGGAAACGTCTCGGAAGCTTTCATCGAGTTTATAAAGTTATTGTACACGCCAGAAGAAGCAGAAATTGCGCAATATCTTGAAGTAAGACCATTACCGGCTAGAAAGGTGGCAAAACTTGCGGGTATTACCAAGGAGGAAGCTACTAAACGATTAGACGACATGGTAAAACAAGGGATTATTCACGATATTGGAGGCTATTCCCACTTCGTGGCCATCGCGCATCTATTTAATAACGCCTGGAAATTAGTAAATCATCCGATAAAGGAGAGAATTGGAAAAAAGGGAGCAGAACTTTTCCAAAAATTTTTCATTGAGGAGGGATTTTACAAGCGTTACGAATCTGGTGATGGCGGGACAGCCCTTACAAGAATTGTACCGATCGGAGCAACCATCCAGCATGATCAGATAACAAAGACTCAAGAAGAAATGCATACCTTAATCGATGATTGCATTTTACCAATCATGGCCACTGATTGTCCATGTAGGAGTAGAACAGAGATGTTGGGTATACGAGAATGTAAAGATAAATACCCTATTGAGGAAACTTGCTTCCAAGTTGGAGAATTTGGAAAATTTTTTAAAAGGAGGGGTGAAGGAAGGGAATTAACTCGAGAGGAGGCTCACGAATTAGTAGATAAATATAGTAAAATGGGCTTAATTTTCACTACAGAGAATTCTGTTTCTCCAATGCATCAAGTTATTTGCTCGTGTTGCGATTGTTGTTGTTCCATATTGAGGGGAATGACGCGATTTGATCCAAAAAACCCAACCAACACTGCAAAATCAAATTATATTGCGAAGGTCGATCAAGATTCTTGCAAGGGCTGTGGACTTTGTACAAAAAGATGTGTCTACGAAGCGATTACGGTTGAGGACGAAAAAGCATCTGTAGATCCCGAAAAGTGTTATGGATGCGGGGTTTGTGCTGTAACTTGTCCAACTGAAGCAGTGAAACTTTATCGTGAAGAAAGATCACATCATTACCCTAATCCAATCGCATTAACAGACCAGATATACAAGGAAACTCACAAGGAAACATAAAAACTCTTAAGTATCAAATAATTTTTATATCTTTCAATTTTTAACTCTTCATGTGTCGAATGTTTTTTAAATGTTCAACTGAACCTTTTAGCATATCTCCACTTTTTTTAAAAAAATTTGTTGCATCGTGTCAATATCACTATTTTAGAAAATATAACATGATCGGGCACCACAGTCAAGGATGGGGACATGCGTATCTGTCTAAAAACGACAAACAACTCATCATCAAAAGAGATATCACCCCTATTTACCAGGCGGATTGGAAAAACATTTCAAAAATAAAAACGAGGTTTCTTTTAGTCCACGCCCGCAAATCACTTCCGAAAAAAAAGGCGTTGGAAGACGTTCATCCGATCAATATTCAAGAAAAATACTTGATGGTGCATAATGGAACGATTAATAGAGAATCGTTTCCTCAAACATTAGAAGATCCACGATTGGAAGAAATCAGTAATAATACAGAAATGGACACGAGAAAGTATTTATGCCTGTTAATGGATGAGTTGAAAAATGCTGATTCTGATTTAAAAAGAGCTGTTGAATCAACTTTCATGAAAATTCAATCTTCAGGCACTGCAAATGCGTTTCTTTTTAATCTTAACGAGTGTGCCATCATTAAGCGTCAACATGATTCACTTCTTGGGAGGCACTCCACTTTATTCTTGACAAGAGAAAAGAACTCGGTTTTGGTCTCTACAACTCCAATAAGTAGAAATTTGAAAGAAATTCCAAATAAATCTCTAATTCAGGTAAACCTTTCGGATTTAAACATGAAATATTCTAAGCTAGAGATATGAAAATTTCAAAAGAGAAAATGATTACATATTTTTTCTAAATGTTTCTACTGGATCCCGGCCTCTTTCGCTTAGGAACGCAGCAGCAATCTCTCTCGGGTCTTTAGGATAAGTTATTTCCTCGTCGCGTCGGACTAAAAATATGGCGTCTTTAGGACATTTATGCACGCAGACGCCACATCCTAAACATAGTTCAGGCGTGAATATTAATTTCTTGTCTTCCTTTTTTTCTCCGACTATTTCAAGTGCTTTCATTGGACACTTTTTCACGCATAAACCACACTTAATACATTCTTCTTCGTTAATTTCTCGAATATAGTTGGATTTTTGGTGTCCAACAATGTCAGGCACATTCTTGACTTTTTCAAAAAAAAGACAGCAGCACGCACAACAATTACAGATCGTGTCCATTTTTTCCATCGAATTTGAGACACCGTGAACCAACCCCGCATCGGCAGCTCTTTTCAATATTTCAAGACACTCTTCTTTCGTGATTTCTCTTCCAATGCCGTTTTGAAGCTTAAATTTTGCCAATGTATCAAAATGAAGGCAATTTTCTGTCTCATGCTTGCAATGATCTTCACCAAAAGCAGGATCAAGTTTATGTCTCATTCGACACGCACAATGCGCAACCGAAAATACTTTAAAATTATCGACAACCTTTATTATATCCTCATATGGCATTATAGATTTTGGGTCCTCAATGGTTTGATTGATTGGAATGGTCCTTAAACCCTTGGTAGGATGTCCTATAAATTCCTCACCATAAACTTCCGTATAATATCGATTTATAAGCGGAGCCAATTTACGATTCCATTCGTCATCTTTTCCTTCCCAACCGGGCATTCTATAGTAGATGAATAAGGAATCGGCTAAAGCATAACGGGTAATTGAACTTCCTTTAATACGGAATATTAGCCCCCTGTGAGCAAGTTCTTTCACTTTTTCTTCAAATTCAGCCTTAGAAATATTTAGTCTTTCGGATAATTCTTCACTTGTATGAGGCAGGAACGGAATCTTCGATAAAAATTCTGCTTCTCCTGCTGACATTCGCATGTTAAGCAATGGAATCAGATCTGCGTGTTCTGGAAAGGTAAAAACCCACCCACTCACATGTTCAATATATTTTTTATAACTCTCTTCTGACATGATTTTCACTATTAATTCTATACAATTAAATTATTAATATCTATAAATATTTTCCACCGTAGTAAAGATAAGAGCAAGTAGTATTCTTCAAATTTTTCAATAATATGAAATAACAACATTGATATAATTCAACACTATTATGTTATTAGAAAAATTTTAAAGACTGGAAAGTCGTTATAGAATAAAAAGCAATTTTTTGAGAATAAGTATTAAAAGTGTCTGTCGATAGAAGAAAGCTTAGAGCCTTACTACAGTGGTATCTTCAAGAAACTACAGAAGATATGGTCGCGGTTCTTGTTATTAACCGGGATGGAATGGGGTTTGATGTATTAACTCGATCCAAACAAAAACACATGAGAGAAACGCTTCTTGGAAATGTAAGCTTGTTAGTGGATCTAATTCTTAAGAAAATAACGAGAGAGTTTACATATGGGTCATTTGGAGTGGGTACATTCGATACTGAGCTATATAGATATCTTTTTTGCGAAGCAGGTCCAGATTACGTTCTCGTGACCGTGTTAGATGCTCTCGCTATGGTTGATCCCATCTTTCCTTATGCGTATTTAGTTGCAGAAAAAGTTGCCCGGATTTTTGATGGTCGTCCAGTGAGTCCCGTGATTCCAAAGCTCCACGTGCAGCAAGAAACGCAAGCTATTGAAAGGAAAATGAATACGCTTCAAAAAATCAGGATTCATTCGGCTTTATACGCATATAAACTCATCCTAGGAGGTGATGGG
>Ga0180437_10003046_pt1 | contig 25534 bp, 24 predicted proteins | sample SS_ome_4_FD_132410 | JGI IMG/M metagenome (GOLD analysis project Ga0180437, IMG submission 132410) | Hypersaline lake sediment archaeal communities from the Salton Sea, California, USA - SS_3_D_1 metaG | ecosystem: Environmental > Aquatic > Non-marine Saline and Alkaline > Hypersaline >... | reverse complement strand
TGGATGTTAAAGGCTCCCATTTTAGCTTCTTATTTATCAGGTAAATTAAAAGTGCCGGTATCTATTAGCAGTATGGATGTATCTAAAAGTCAGTTGAAAATACGTAACTTTTCGATTAAGAACCCTTGGGGGTTTGCATCGAATTATGCTTTTAGGACTCAAACTATCGAAGCAAAATATGATTGGACAAAAGTAGCGGATGATCCATCGGTAGTGGATCTTATCCAAGTCAATCATGCCTATTTGAATATAGACTGTTCAAATATGCTTTGTACGACAAACAATTGGTCTGAAATCGTTAGTAAAATGCAAAAGAAAAAAGCAAAATCTTCAGCAAAAGAAGTTATTATTCGTCGATTAGAACTTAATGATCTTACTGTGAGTATTCATGGTATGGGACTTAATGCTGACTCTACGACAACTTCTCATTATGATTCTTTTGTATTTACCGATGTAAGCAGTAAGACAGGCTTTCCTACAGATGAGCTTATTTATGAAATATTCAAATCTGCAGGTATCAAAAAATATATTGAAGATATCTTGAAACTACAAAAACATGTGCAAGATATGATACAGCCTTTCTTTAGTGAGAATGAAAGTAAAGATCCTGATCAGGTAGTGAATAATTAAAAAAAAGCATCTCCTTTTGGGGAGATGCTTTTTTCATTAGAAAAAAAGACTATTTTTAATAGTCCATGCCAGGGGCTCCTGCTGGAGCTGCTGGTTGTTTTTCGTCTTCTTCCTCAGTAATAATCGCTTCAGTTGTTAATAGAAGGGATGCTACTGAAGCTGCAAATTGAAGAGCACAACGCACAACTTTCGTTGGGTCAACAATACCTTTTTCGAACATGTCAACAAAGGTATTATCGTTAGCGTCATATCCTTCATTCTCTGTAAGTTTAGATACTTGCTGTACTATTAACGATCCTTCTTCAATACCCGCATTTTTAGCGATCTGACGAAGAGGATATGTCATAGAACGATGAACGATCTCAGCTCCAATTCTTTCGTCGCCTTCTAACGAATCGATAAGCTTCAATAGAGCACCTTGGCTGCGGATATAAGAAGTTCCGCCACCAGGCAGAATTCCTTCTTCGACAGCAGCTTTAGTTGCATGAAGAGCATCATCAACGCGATCTTTCTTCTCTTTCATTTCTACTTCTGTAGCTGCTCCTACTTCGATAACTGCAACACCACCTGCAAGTTTTGCAAGTCTTTCTTGCAGCTTCTCTTTGTCATAATCAGAAGTGCATTCTTCGATTTGTTTCTTGATCAGAGCTACTCTTTCTTGGATCGCTTCTTTATCACCAGCTCCCTCAACTAAGGTAGTATCTTCTTTTCTGATAATGGCTTTTTTCACACGGCCTAATTGTTCAACGGTAACGTTTTCAAGTTTAAGACCAAGCTCTTCTTGAATAAATTGACCACCAGTTAAAATAGCAATATCTTCCAACAATGCTTTTCTTCTATCTCCAAAACCAGGGGCTTTTACGGCACATACTTTTAAGCCACCACGTAGTTTATTTACTACGAGAGTAGCTAAAGCTTCGCCATCAATATCTTCAGCAATAATAAGAAGAGGTTTTCCTGATTCAGCAACTGTTTGTAAGATAGGAAGAAAATCTTTCATAGCCGAGATTTTCTTCTCATAAATTAAAATGTAAGTATCTTCTACAATTGCTTCTAGCTTTTCTGCATCTGTAACAAAATAAGAAGATAAATAGCCTCGATCAAAATTCATTCCTTCTACAACGTTTAAAGTTGTCTCAAAGCCTTTTGCTTCTTCAACGGTAATCGTTCCATCTTTTCCTACTTTTTCCATCGCTTCAGCAATAATTTTACCAATTTCTGCATCACCATTTGCAGATATGGTTCCAACCTGTGCAATTTCTTTTGAGCTTTTTACAGGTTTGCTGTTCGTATTAAGATCTTTTACTACGACATCTACAGCTTTTTCAATACCTCTTTTGATTCCCATTGGATTAGATCCAGCTGTAACATTGCGAAGGCCTTCGTTATAAATAGCTTCGGCTAAGATAGTAGCAGTTGTAGTACCATCACCAGCTTTGTCTGCTGTCTTATTCGCTACTTCTTTTACCATTTGAGCGCCCATATTTTCGTGCTTATCTTCGAGTTCGATCTCTTTAGCTACAGTTACACCGTCTTTTGTAATTTGAGGTGATCCATAAGATTTATCTAAAACAACGTTTCTCCCTTTAGGTCCCAGCGTTACTTTTACCGCTGAAGCTAAAGTGCGAACACCTTTTTGAATCTTTTGCCTAGCTTCTTCTCGGAATTTAATATTTTTTGGTGCCATTTTATATTTCTCCTACTTATTTAATATTAACTTTCTATTGTTGCTATAATGTCATCAGCTTTGACAATGATATATTCTTCATCATCAACTGTTACTTCTTGAAAAGAATACTTATCCATTAAGATGACATCACCTTCTTTCACAGGCATCGGTATCACTTTTCCATCTTCAGTTTGTTTTCCTTCGCCTATAGCGATAACTTTTGCTGTCTCTTGTTTTTGCTTCGCACTATCAGGGATAATAATGCCACCTTTTAGCGTTTCTTCAGGTTGCATACGTTGAGCGACAACACGGTTGCTTAAAGGTTTGAGTTTTGTCTTTTTCTTTTCAGCTTGTTCTGTCATATCTTTTTTTCCTCCAAAAAGATTTTTTGTTGATTTGTTGAAAAATTATCATATAAAAAATTCCCTTTTTTTGCAATAGTGCTTAGCAAACAAAAAACGAGAGTGCTAATTTTCGTGATTTAAAAAGATTTTTTGCTTTTTTTCTTTTCACACAGATAAGATGTCTTATCGCTACAAAGGATATATTTTATGAAAAAGAGAAGGGAATTAAAAACGCAAGATACATGGGATGTAAAGAGCATGTATGCTTCTATTAGTCATTGGGAAAAAGACTTACAGAGCCTAAAGAAAAGCAATGATGTGAAGAAAATTATAGGTTTGAAAGGAAAAATAAAATCCGCAAAAGATGTAAAAAAACTTTTTGATCTTTACTTTTCTGTAAAAAGAAAAATTGAAAAAATTTACACGTATGCTCATCTGCGATTAGATGAAGATCTTACAAATGATCAAAACAAAAAAATATTTGATATTAGTTTAGCTGTATATTTTTCTTTTGAAAAAGCTACAGCTTGGATACAGCCCGAGCTTTTGCAGCTACCAATTGATGAGTGGGTAAAAAAAGATATTTTAAAGCCTTTTCAGTTTTTGATTAAAAAACTTTTGCGATTAAAACCTTATACTCTTTCCTCCGAACAAGAACAGATGTTAGCAGCTGCTAATAAAACGTTTCAAACGCCGCATCTTACTTTTTCAGCTTTGAATAATGCGGATATGAAATTTGATAAAGTCAAAGATAAAAAAGGAAAAAAACTTGAGTTAACTCATGGAAGTTATTTGATTTACATGAGATCAAAAGATAGAACTCTTCGCAAAAATGCATTTACTACTCTTTTGAATTCTTTTGAGGGTTTTGAAAATACTTATGCAGAAATATTAAAAGGACAAATGCAAAATCACGTTTTTTATGCTGAGACAAAAGGATATGAAAACTCTCTACAAGCAGCCTTGTATCCTAATAATGTTGATGAAAGAGTATATTATACCCTTTTAGATACCGTGAAAAAAAACATCAAAGTGTTGCATCGGTATTCTCTTATGAAAAAGAAGATTTTAAAATTTAAACAGATGCATCTTTATGATATTTATGCTCCTTTAGTGCAGTTAGACTTCAAAAAAAAATACAATGAGGCAAAGAAGTTAGTTGTAAACTCGGTCTCTCTTTTAGGGGAAGAATATCAAGAAACCCTGCAAGATGCTCTTAATAAAAAAAGATGGGTTGATCCATATGAGAATGAAAATAAAAGGTCAGGAGCCTATTCAAGTGGGTGTTATGATTCATATCCATATATATTAATGAATTACCATGGTGATTTAAATGATGTGCTGACATTAGCTCATGAAGCAGGTCATAGTATGCATTCATTTTACAGTCACAAAAATCAACCTTATCATTATGCAGATTATCCAATTTTTGTAGCTGAAGTGGCTTCCACTTTTAATGAACAAATGCTTTATGAAGATCTTTTGAAAAAAGCTAAAAATAAAAAAGAAAAACTTTTTCTATTGTCTTATCAACTAGATGGCCTGCATGCTACATTTTTTAGACAAACGCTTTTTGCTCAATTTGAACTTATGCTTCATGAAATGGCTGAAAAAGAAATTCCCATAACACCTATGGGCCTGAAAAAAGTATACGTTGATCTATACAAGAACTATTATGGTAGAGGTATGACAATCGACAATGAAATAGCCATTGAATGGGCACGTATACCTCATTTTTATTACAACTATTATGTTTATCAATATGCAACAGGAATAGCTGCTGCTATTCATCTACATAAACTTGTTAAAAATGACATCTCAAAAAGAAAACAGTACTTGACATTTATCTCTAAGGGGGGTAGCTCTTATCCGTTAGATCTTTTGAAAGGTGCAGGCGTTGATCTTACAAAATCAACTCCAATTAAAGCTGCAATAGATCATTTTGCATATCTTATGGATGAGATAGAAAACTTATGCTGATGAAAAAAAGAGCCAAAGCTTTTTTTATAGTTAAAAATGATAAAGGACTTCATACAAGACCTGCGACGGAACTTGTAAAGTGTGCTTCTACTTATAGGAGCCAGATTCATCTTTATTATAAAAATTATCATGTTAACGCCAAATCTTTGCTTGGGATTTTAATGATGGCTGCGAATAGAGGAGCCAAAATTCGTATTGAAGCAAAAGGAGAGGATGCTCTTGTTGCTGTTCAAGCGATTTTGGATTTGGCAAACAGAAAGTTTAACATGACATATTAAGGTAAAAGGATGAATAGATTTGTTTTTCTTTTGTTAGTCTCTTTGTCTTTATTAAGTTATATCGATACAAAAACTACATGTTTTTCTTCCCGTAAAAAGCTTCTCACTCAAATGGAAAAGAGAGAAAACATTTACAAGGCTCTTACTGTTTATAATAAGACTTTGCACTCTCATTTGAGAAAGCTTGTTGAACAAACCCAATTAGAATTGATTTCTGATAACGTATACATGCCTAAAGATGTAAAAATGACCTATTATTTTTTAGGATCTTTAGCAAGAAAAACAGCTCTGCCTTTTTCTGATCTTGAATTTGGTATTATTGTAAGTGAGAGATCATTAGAGGTAAAAAAATATGTAAATGACTTTATGCAAACTTTTTATCAAAAGCTGAATAAAGCGGGGTACTATCTTGATGAAAATGGATGGTATCCTCCTTTTCAAAGGAAAGATAGACTTAATGGGAAGAAAATATTTTTAGCAACTCCAGATGAACTTAAAAAGTTCATCAAAAAGGGAAAAAATCACAGGGTGAGAGTGGCTCTTTTACAAAGACATTTTTTTTATGGCGATAAACAATTATACAAAGAATGTTTAGAAGACGAAGAGCACGAAGATCTAAGAAAGTCTTTAAAAGAAGAATTTTTTGTTATGAAAAAGCATTTGAATACAAATGTGAAGACGATGAGTAAAGTTCTTCAAGAAGAAAAATTCAACAAAAGCCAAACTTTCAATTTTAAATCTTATCTAATTCAACCTGTTGAAATGCTTATTTTTTATTTAGGGCAATGGCATCATATTTCTAATAAAAGCATCTTTCATATGATTGAAAAACTTGCAATCGAAAATCATATTTCTCAAAGCCAAAAACAAAAACTTATTAAAGCACTTTCTTTTGGGATAAAAAAACGTCTTTTTTATGAGGATCAATCTGTCTTAATTTCTTCACTTTCTCAAGAGGAGATTGCATCTATTAACAATCATCTTTCTTTTATTTTTTCTTTTCTTTCTCATGTCGAATCTTCTCTTTGAGCGTGACAGATATAGAAATTTTTTTTAAAACAGAAGAGTAAGGGGTTTTATTATGTCTGATGTAATTAAAGAAGCAATTGCGAAAGAAGCTGTTAAACTTGTTAAAGCAAATATGATCATAGGTTTAGGTACGGGGACTACAGCTAATAGCTTTATACGTTGCTTAGCTAAAAAAATACGAGATGAGAATTTGAAAATAAAAGCAGTTGCTAGCTCTAAAGCAACTGAGAAAATAGCTAAGGAAGAAAATATCGATCTTTTAAACAGCGAAGAAATGATTTTTGTGGATTTGTATTTTGATGGGGCAGATGAAATTGACCCTGAAAAAAACATGATTAAAGGAAGAGGAGGAGCTCTTCTTCGAGAAAAGGTTCTTGCTTATTCAGCTAAGGAAATGATTGTTCTGGTAGATGATTCAAAACTGGTGGCTCATTTAGGATACAAATCAAACCTTCCAGTAGAGATAGTTCCTTTTGCTCTTGCCGCTGTTGAGATTCAATTAAAAGAGGAAGGATACGTAGGGAAATATCGTTTGAATAAAGATGGATCATATTATTTAACGGATAATGAAAATGTGATTTTTGATGTTCTAACTGATAAGAATGAGCCTTTAACTCGTCAAGATCATGATATTATCAAAGAGATACCATCTGTGGTTGAGACGGGACTGTTTTTTGATGTGGCTGGAAGAATCGTTGTTGGCTATGCAGCTCAAAAGGTTGAAATATTAAATTAAAAAAAAAGCTTTTTCGGTTTGTCGTAAAAAATTTTTTTTTATAGAATCAAGGTTGCCCAGGTTCCGCAGGAGGAGACAATGACGGATGTGGAAAATAATCATAATAATAGAAGTATAGCTCAAGACAGTACGAAAGTGCGTAAGTTTCGCCAAAAACTAGAAAGATTTTATTCAGATCAAGATAGAAGAATTACACAAACGGCAAAAGATAGAATGAAAGGCAAAATTGAGCAGTGGATTTCTGATAATGTCAAAGATAGGATTCCTGTTCATAAAAAGGGATGTTCCCTTTTTGATGATAATACTAATTCTGCTCCGATGAGTCGCTCTGCTGAAAAAATTCGAAAAAGAATTCAAATGGGATATTTTACAACTATTCAAGAACCTGAAGCAGACGCTTGAGGGAAAAGGTAGAATTCATATACTCTAGAAGTTATCTTAAGTAAATCAAAAGAGATCTCATTTAATCATGGAAAATATTTTAACATGTCTTCAAGAGCGTGGTTTTGTTGATCAGCTTACAAGTGATGATATTGAAAAATTATTATCTAAGCCAATGAAGTTATATGTCGGTTTTGATCCGACAGCTGATAGCTTACATATTGGACATTTAGTAGGTATCGTTGCACTTGCCTGGTTTCAAAAGTATGGTCATACTCCGTTTGCTTTAATTGGAGGAGCTACAGGCCGCATTGGCGATCCTTCTGGAAAAAGTATCGAAAGACCTTTTTTGGAAGATTTAATGATTGAAGATAATGTTAATTCCATCAAAGGATTTTTAGAAAATTTGCTTCAAGATTTCCCGGGAGAAAAGCCAGTTATTTTAAATAACAATGATTGGATAAAAAAATTCTCCTATATAGATTTTCTAAGGGATATTGGTAAGTATTTTCGCCTAGGGCCTATGATGGCAAAAGAAAGCGTGAGAGCAAGGCTTTCTTCACCTGAGGGGATGAGCTATACTGAATTTAGTTATCAGCTTTTACAAGCCTATGACTTTTATTATTTATCTCAGCACCATGGTATTACATTGCAAATAGGTGGTAGCGATCAATGGGGTAATATAACAGCAGGTATTGAGTTAGCAAGAAAACTTAACGGTATATCACTTTATGGTATGACATTTCCTCTTTTAACAAGAAGCGATGGTAAGAAATTTGGTAAAACAGAAGAAGGAGCAATATGGCTTTTAGAAAAGAGACTTTCTCCTTACAAGTTTTATCAATACTTTATGACAATACCCGACAGTGATGTCATTCAATTAATGCGTCTTTTAACATTTATGGACATGCAAGAGATTAAGAAATATGAAAAAATGATGCAAGAACCGGATTATGTTCCTAATACAGCACAGAAAAAATTAGCTGAAGAAGTCACTCGTTTTGTTCATAAAGAAGAAGGTCTAACAGCAGCTTTAAATGCAACGAAGACTGCTTTTGGAAAAGATAGGCTTTCTGCAGATATGCTTAAAGAAATAGCTGAAGATCTTCCTCATGTTGATCTTTCAAAAGGTAAAATCTTAGGACAAAAGTATACAGATATAGCGGCTGAAATAGGACTTGTAACTAGCAAATCAGAAGCTACAAGACTTGTTAAGAATAAAGGTGCATATCTCAATAATGAAAAAATAGAAGATATCGGGTATCTTATTGATGAAAAAGACCTTATCGACAAAAAATATCTTCTTTTTGGCAAAGGAAAAAAGAAAAAAATTCTTATTTGCCTTGTTTAATTTTCCTATTTGATTAGATCTTTATTTTCTCACATCTTTCTCATAAACTTCTCTGAGTAGGTTTTTGAAATTTTTTTTTTATTCTTCTAAAATTTTCTTGTCTCAAAATCAGTAAGATACGAAAATGGCCTTAACAGCAAGCTACAGAATAACAAGGAGTTTTGGTATGGGAACCATAACTAAAAAAAAGCTAATACAACAAATTTCACAAGCAAAGAAAATGCATCCAAATGATGTGAGAAATGTTGTTCAAGCTTTTTTAGATGCAATGACAGAATCACTGTCACAAGGAGATCGATTGGAGTTTCGTGATTTTGGTGTTTTCGAAGTTGTTCAGAGAAAACAAAAGATTGGAAGAAATCCAAAAAATGCGTCAGTGCCTATCGTGATCCCTCCTCGAAAGGCTGTTAAATTTACTCCAGGTAAAAAAATGAGACAGCTTATAGAGGAACAACCTGCAAGCGCACAAGCAGAACAACCAGCACCATCTTTTTAACTTGTGTTTGAGATGTGATGAAAAGTTCTTTAGCTTCTCTTTATTTCGAGAAGAATAAAAATAGTGTTTCATCTGATCTATGGGGAAAAGCTACCATAGCTTATCTTCAAGATCAGATGATCTTATTAGAGGCCATCGAAGAGATGGTTTCTTTTTTGCATCAAAAGAAAATTCAAACTGAAAAGGATTATCATCTTTTCTTAAGAAGATTCTTATCTCTTGTATTATTTTGTTTAAACCAAAAAGAAAAAGATTTGAGTTTTTTCAAACCTCTTATTAGAAAAGCTCAATCTTATGATTATTTTTGTTGGTTTTTACCTGCTAAATACATAAAAAATTTGATTTTTTCTCTTTTGAAGCAAGAAGATGATTTTACCTTTAGCTTTATTGACGATTCCATTTTGCTAGCAGCAAATAAAAGTTATGATCTTCATTATCAGGTACCTAATTTTGTAAATTGGACTGAAATGACATCAGTCGCTCTTTTATATGGTATTGTTAATCAAGATGAAAATCTTTTAAGTAAGGCAAAAAAGAGTGCTTTGATGATTGCCAATTTCATCGATAGCAATAACTTTCCTACATTAAGTTTGTGGATAAGCGACACTCAATTTGATTTTATGCAGTCTCTTTGTTTTTTTTCTTTGCTTTTTGAAGCTGTTCATAATTTGCTTTCTACTTCTTTTGAAAAAGTTATGCTCCGTCTTTTAGAAGAGATAAAGTCTCAAAACAGGCAAATCTTTTTATTTCCTGTAATCTTATCAAAGTGGTTGAAAAACTTTTCCTATAAAAAGGAAGATATAAAACTTCCAAAAGCTTTTGCTATTCCTTCTCTTGCTACTATTGGATATAGAGGCGAAGAGGCTTTTTCTAGTTTTACTTTTGCCGGCGTTAACTCAGGTATAGGAAGCATTCATATTGCTGATGTTAAAATATTATCTTTTGGGCCTCAGACATATCCACTTGGTGAGATGAAAAATTATGGCATATTTCGTCAAATACATGATTCTAAGAGTTTCGATGATATAAAAGTGACAATGAATAAAGATTTCTCCTCTATTCAAGGATGGACAAGGCTTTGCATAGAAAAACAAAGTGAGTCTTTAGGAGCAGATCTTTGGCTTAATTTAAAAGCAAAAGTAAATGATCAATATACGAAACTTATATTTGATTTTGCTGAGCAAAAAATTAATAGATCGTTGACCTTTACTTTTTACATTAAGGCTAAAAGTTGTTTGGTTGATGATACTACTCTTTTACCTTCATCATTAGATAGGTTTGAAGGGAAAATGCCTAAACAGCTTTCTTTTCGAGGTAAGAAGGGATCGATTTCTATTAAAGCCAAAAATGAAGAAAAAGTGCATATTATACCGCTAGCAGGTGAAAATTGTTTTTGGAATGCAAATTTTTTATTGGCAATTGACCCTTCAATTCATAAGGGAGCTTGCGAAATAAATATTGAAAAAGTGTAAGAAGTTTACTTTTTCAATAATTCTTTATTATGATAAGAATAATAAAAGAGAAAGGTAAGGGGCAAAGAATAAAATTAAAATTTTATTTATTAATAAAAGCTTTTTACTTACTTGATTTTTGTGTGTTTTTATAAGATAATGTTAAACATTATTGAGCAGTATAAATAAATAAGTTAAAGGAGTTTAACTTTGAAAGTTCCAAGGATAATTCTATATGGTGGAGTGGCTCTTTTTGCTCTGATTGGACTGGTAGCTTTAATGAAGAAATCGAAAAATGATAAAGAATTAGCTACGCAGACTGTATCTGAACAATCACCGATTGTTCAAGAGATAGCAGTTGAAGAAGAAGAGACTTCTGCATCTGTAGAGGATGAAAAACCTATTTCTGTAGCTCAAGAAGAAATTGAAAAAGTTGAAGAGGTTCTTCCTGAGGCGAACCTTATTGACAAGTTATTTGCTACCGACTCATCAAAATTAGATGTTGTTGATACGATTACTTATACAAGCCGAGTGCCTTGGTTAAAAGGTCGTCCTGCTTGGATTGCAGATTATGCATCTCACCATGAAACAACTCGTCATTTTATTGCTCGCAGCTTAAATAAGAAAGTTGATTATTTTACACAAAAGGTGACTCCTGGTGATAAATTTAATGTGCTCAAAAAAAATATTAGTTTTTATCTTTTAATCGATCTTTCACGCTCAAAGATGTGGTTTTATTCAATTGATAAAGACTCAAATAAGAGAACTCTTATTAAGACTTATTCGATTGGGCTAGGTAGAAAAGATGAAACACGTCCTTCAGGCTTTTTAACACCTACTGGAAAATATTCTTTAGGAAGTAAAGTGGCGATATATAAGCCTGGAACGATGGGATATTTTCAGGATCGAAAGATAGAAATGATACGTGTCTTTGGAACAAGATGGATTCCTTTCGATAAAGAAATTGAAGATTGTAGTGAAAGTTCTCAAGGTTATGGTCTTCATGGAACCCCATGGGTACCTGATAGTGAGACAAATATGTTAGTGGAAGACAAACAAAGAATCGGAAAATATGACAGTGATGGATGTATTAGACTTTCATCAGAAGATATTGAAGAGCTTTTTGCTATTGTGATTTCTAAGCCTACTATTGTAGAATTGGTCAAAGATTTTCATGATGCAAAATTGCCAGGAGAAGAATAAGTCGTGACTAATTTACCACACGAGAAACAAATCGTTGAATATGAAGAGACGATAGAGCAAGTAAAGAAGCAAAATGCTTCTAATTCTCTATGGTCTCACGATGAAATCTCAAAGTTAGAACAAAAACTTAAAGAGTTGAAAGAAAAGGTTTATTCAAATCTTAAGCCTTGGGAAAGAGTAGCTATATCACGTCATCCTCAAAGACCTCATACTAGTGATTATATTCAAAGCCTTTGTGAGGAATTTGTTGAAGTACATGGCGACCGTACGTTTAGTGATGATTCTGCGATTATTACTGGATTTGGAAAAATCGATGGAATTAAATTTGCTATCATAGGACTTGAAAAGGGAAAAGATACTGAAAAAAGGTTGCACCATAACTTTGGTATGGCTCATCCAGAAGGTTATCGTAAAGCTCTTAGAATAATGAAATTGGCTGAGAAATTTCAACTTCCCGTTCTATGTTTTTTAGATACTCCAGGAGCTTATCCTGGTCTTAGTGCTGAAGAAAGAGGACAAGGTTGGGCTATTGCAAAGAATCTATTTGAAATGGCGCAGCTGAAAACACCCATTATTGCTCTTTTAATTGGAGAAGGATGTTCCGGTGGAGCTTTAGGAATTGGTGTGGGTGATGTTGTTGGTATGTTAGAGCATGCTTATTATTCAGTGATATCACCAGAAGGTTGTGCTTCTATTTTATGGGGAGACGCTCAGAAAAATGCAGAGGCTGCAGAAGCTTTAAAAATGCAAGCTGAAGACCTTTTGAATCTAAAGATAATTGATGAGATACTTCCTGAACCTGAAGGAGGAGCTCACAAGGATCCTGAAGTCGTTTATTCAAGAGTCAAAAAATTTATCCTGCTAAAATGGGAAGAGTTAAAACCTCTTCCATATGAAGAATTGATCGAGAAGAGATATTTAAAGTTCCGTAAAATAGGGAAATTTGCGAATATTTCTGTCTAACAGGATAAAAACATGAAATTATTATTTTGGGCAGCTGTTAGAAACAGCCGTCATTTATTATTAGCTCTTTTTACTTTAGTTACTTTATTTTTTCTTTCTATAGCAGATAAATTAGAAGTTCTCTCGCTTGGTGTCATCATTAATAATGGTGCTGATTTCTTTGCTTTATTTTCCGATAAAAATCAAAAGGAACCTACGGATGCTATTTCCCTTAAGCAAGTAATGAATAAATGGGAAATGATTGACACGGAAAAAAAAGGCGAGATTACAAAAACGGATACAGCTAAATTTCTAGCTAAGCAAAAAAAGGGAAATATTTTTAATCGTTATTTTTATTTAATATCAGCAAAATTGGATTTTCAAAATCATTTAAAACGTCTTATTTGGGCTTTAATTTACGTCGCTATCTTTAAAGCAATTTTTCTCTTTGTTTCGCGTTATGCTACACAGATGCTTTCGATAAGAATATCTAGAGATCTTCGCCAGCAATTTTTTGAACATATACAGCTTCTTCCTATGAGCTTTTATCAAGAACATAATTTAGGAAGTTTGACAGCAAGAGCCGTGGGTGATGCATCACAAATAGCGTCTTCTTTAAACTCTTGTTTAACTAATTATCTACAATCTCCTTTTACAATTATAACCTCTCTAGGAGCTTGTTTTCTTATTTCATGGCAGCTTTCATTGATTATTTTTGTAGGGCTTCCCTTGATTGTATTTCCAGTGATTTTTCTTACACGTAGAATCAGAAGAGTTTCTCGTCAGATGTTGAGAAATCAAGAAACTTTTACATCTCTACTAATTGATTTTTTATCAGGGATACAAACGATTAAAATATTTGCAATGGAAGGTTTTTCTTTAAAGAAATTTCGTCAGCATAATCAGCGTATGGCTCAATTAGAAGGCAAATCTGCTAAATATAGTCTTTTAACGCGTCCTGTTCTTCATATGATTACGACGGCTTGTTTAGTTGCGATTGTATTAATAGGATTAAATACTCTTCATATGCATATAGCCCAACTTTTGATATTTGCGGCTATGCTTCATCAATTTTATGAACCTGTGAAGAAATTCTCTGAAGAAAATGCGAATGTTCAAAAGGGAGTCATAGCTGCTGAAAGGATGTTTGAAGTGTTGAGAATCAAACCACCAGAGCATCATCAAAAAAATAAGATTTCATTTAAGCATTTTCGCAATGAAATCGTCTTTAAAAATGTAGGTTTTAAATATAAAGATCAGTGGGTTCTTAGAAACTTAAGTTTTACTTTAAAAAAAGGGGAAACTCTTGCATTAGTGGGACCTACTGGAGCTGGTAAATCAACAATTGTGCAGCTTCTTCCTCGCCTTTATGAAATTCAGGAGGGAGATATTTTTGTCGATGGAAAATCTATTCAGCAATATACAAAGAAATCGCTTCGTGAGCTTATTTCTTTTGTTCCTCAAAAGCCTTTTCTTTTTTATGACACGGTAGCGGAAAATATAGCTTTTGGAAGAGAGTTTTCGAGAAAAGAGATCGAAAGCGCTGCTAAGAAAGCTCATGCTCATGAATTTATCATACAACTAGATAAATCTTATGAGACATTACTTGCAGAAACGGGAAAAAATCTCTCTGGTGGGCAACAGCAAAGGTTGGCTATAGCTAGAGCCTTAATTAAGAACGCTCCCATACTGATTATGGATGAAGCTACCTCAGCTTTGGATGCTATTAGTGAGCAGCATATAAAACAAGCACTTCAAGAGCTTTCTAAATCGATGACACAGATTCTCATAGCTCATCGTCTATCAACTATAGAACATGCTGATAAGATCATTTATATCGATAGGGGAACTAAAATAGCTGAAGGAACAAAAGAAGAGCTATTACAGAGATCTCCAGATTTTCAAAAAATGTGGGCTAGCTTTCATCAGTCAAATAAAGGAAGGCAAAAAGTATGAACGAAAAAGACAAGCATGAAAAACTAGATGAACTTCTAGATGAATTTGTAAATATTTTATACATTTTGCAAAAAGATCAAAAAAATGAAGAAAAGCTTTTTCAAAAATTACATGTTTTGATGAATGAAATGAATATTCTTTCTAAACAAATTGGGGGAGTATTAGAAGAGCATTTAAATATCCTTCAAAGCCAATTGAAGAACATTTCAAATCATTCGAAAAATGTAGATTCGATGGTTGAAGGTAGTCTTAAAATAAAGAATGATCTTTGGCCGCTTTAGAATTCATTTTTTCTTGGAAAAGTTGTTCTGAAAATTTCTTGTAAATCTTCAGGAAATCTTATTATTAGCATTTCAAATATTCTTCTATCAGGTTTGCCATCTAATACTGACCAATAAAGCAATCTTTCGTATAAAAATCCCAATGGTGAGACATTAATAGGAATGCCTAAAGTATCAATTAAATAATAACGACCGCTTTTATAAAAGATATTCATAGGGGAAAGATCAATTAGGATACCTTCATCTTTTGCTAAACAAAAAGCAACGTAAAAATAGTCACGCAATTGATCTAATTTACGGTGAGATTCGGTGCTTAGTATTAATTGATAGCTCTCATTTTCTGTATAAGACCAATGAACAGGATGACAAGGTTTATGGAGTCGTTCACAAACCATGTACCCATCTAAATGAGGTTTATTATACATTTTAGCTTGGTAGATTCTTTTACCTGATGGAGTTTTGTAAGATTCTACGAACATGTATGTTGCATATGAAAGGTATAAAAACCGTACCATATCTTCAGCACTGACACTTTTATTTTTACAATAAGATTGATAGTGAACTGTTTTGATAATTAAATTATCATTCGAAATGCCATCCACAAATTCTGCTTGATCAGGTGTAAATAAAAATGGTTGGCACCAACGTCCACCTAAAATAGGAGATAGATTCCAAATGCCTGAACCGTTAGAGACTTTTCCAGTTTGATGCATAACAAAAAGTTTACAAAGCACTTTATATGCACGAGAGAATTCATCCTTTCTTACATTATATTTTTCGACATAGGTATTTTGAGCATAAACGTTAATTATAGATCTAGGTGAAGAACAAATAGTAAAATGGTTGTATTTTGGATCCTTATGAGGGTGAGAATGAGGATTTGCACTAAAATCACGTGGTGGTGCACTTGGAAAATGGGAGAAAAAAACCGATGTATAGACAGGCTTTTTGCTATGATTGTCAAAAGTATAGGTAAAACCCGCAAGTCTAGCTGACGTAGGTCTTACAGGGGTTTGAGAAGGTTTCATAGATAGGCGAAGCCGGTTCATTAGTCTTACTAAGGGATGTTTTATTTTTGGTTCGTATTGATCAAGGATTCTTTGCAGCTTGATTCTTCTTTCGTATAAAGACTCTAATTCAAACATTGCTAATTCAGACTCTACCTCAGATGCATCCTCATCTTTTAGTTCTGGTATGCGAAGAGTCGATAATCCATTATCTAATTTAAAACGCTTAAATGGCCTGGAAGCTGGTGTTTCTCTGGAACATACAATGAACATCCAATTATATCCTTGAGTAATCACAGTAAAGAGGTCTGATAAGAAGGAATGTTGAGCGTCTGCGAGTCTACGTCTTTTAGGGGTTCCTAGAGGTGTTGAGGGGCTTCTTCCATTTATAGATTGGTCTACATCAAATTCATCCATTTCGTTATCAGAATCTTCAATATCACTAAAAGGTGATGAGATTCTGGCTATATCTTCTGATAAAAACTGACAAGATTGAGAACGGTGAGCCATATCGTTTAATTTAATTATAAAATTAAAAACCAGAAAGATATTGACCAAATGCCTTTTTGATGTAAACTAAAAAAATTTATCTTATGTAAAGATAATTTCAGGCATTACTCTTTGAGCTTGTAGATCAACAGTTCCTGTTTCTGGATCAGGAGTATTTAAAAGAGCGTTGTATACATGTTGATTTCTTGTTTGAACAACCTTTGGTGGATTTGTTTTATCATCAAACATACCCATAGATCGAATGAACCTTTCTAAACATGTATTTAAATAACCTTTATCACTACTGTCTAACTCCTCTGATTGCCCCAAAACATCTATTAGAACGACTCTTATATGTCCTTCAGCATCTCTTTCGAACTGGAAATTATCAATAAGAAGGTCTGCTGCTATTCCAGCTTTATAACATTGTTGAAAAATTCTAACTATTTGAGAAAAAATGATTTTTTCTTCTTCGGAAAATTTTACAGGATTAAAAAGAGGATCTCTTGCCCATTTTTTTTGTATTGTTGTTTTGTTTTCTATAAATTCAAAAATAATATATCCATCTGTAAGAATAGTATCTTCATTATAAATGCGAGCTACAGGAATGCCATGTCTTTGTAGTTTTTTATAAGTTTTTAAAGCTACTTCTACTTCTGCTCGAATAAGTCCTGGCTTAGTACTTAAAAATTCTTCTTTAAAAACTTTAACTACAAACGTTTTAGGATATAATGGAAATCTTCTATCTTCTTTTCGATCAGCTTGTGTAACTTTAAAAGCATTCATAAAGGATCCAAACCCAAGATCTTCTGTCTGTTGGCCAAAAAATCCATGAGCAACAATTTCCTCTCTTTGTCTAATAAATCTATCAGCAATCATTTGTGCTGCAAAGCCTAATCGAGATCTTTTTCTAGGAGCAGAAGGACAAGTAGGATCTTTTACTACTACTGTAGTTGAAGTTGTTGTAGGTTTTTCTTCTGCAGCAGATAAAAATGCTCTAGGATATGGGTCATATGTTTTATCACCTTTTATAACATCTGTTTCATAGTCTGGTGTTGGTCTGCTTGAAGAGGCAGGAGTAGTAACTGTTCTGTTTCTTTTCACAAGTAATGATGGTTTTGCGCTAGGAGAAAGTAATCTTCTAGGTTTAAGAAATAGTCTTCTAACGTGTGTATGTCCATGAGTAATGCTTCGAGAAGAAGGAGTTGGAGTTGGACTAAAAGAAGCAAAATGATTTTCTTGATCTACATCAGTCGCCAATCTTGATATTCTTGTATCTAAGCCTAATAATTCATCTAGGGTTAATTCTGGATCTGTATTTTCTGTTTCTTCATATGTAGGCATAAGAACTGGTATTTCTCTTATTCCTTTATCTCCTGGGAAAGACATGTTTATTATCCTTTTTATGTTAATTATAAGATGTTGAATAACAATATTATACACTTAATTTAAATTAATTTCAATCAATTTTTACCTTTACTTTATCAAACTAAATTAAAATAATAATTACTATTTTAGATCACTGAGTGTTAAGGAGTTAGCTCAGCTTATGATTCGGTGAGGATATTGGAATATAAAACCAGTAGATTTAATCTTATGATTAGAGACCCTTTTATTCCCATTATGGTAGCGTTTTTGCTTGGGATTCCAGTTTAAAGAGGGGAGTTGGAATTTAGTACATACTTCTTCATAGAGGTCTTTGCGGATAGGGTGGTCATCATCAGCTATATTATAGATGCCATGAAGGTTATGGGTAATCATATAATCAATAGCACCTATTACGTCCTGTTGATGAACCATATTAGTATAATGAGCACCTTCTCCAGAGAGGTTTTTCCCAGATAGGTATTTCACCTTCTGTGACAGTTCTCTTCTTGGACCATATATTTCTGATAGCCTTAAAATGCCTATCTTCCAACCAAAAGACTCAATAGAGGTGAGTACTTTTTCTGTTTCAATTAAGATTTCTGCTTCAGTTGTAATAGGATTTAATGTGATACCTTCATCTACCCATTGGCCATTTTGTTCCCCATAAACACAGCAATTTGAAGTATAAATTAAAGTTTTAGGCTGGGTAATATTCAAAGCGCCAGATCGAATGGTATGAGCCGTATTTAAAAAGGTATTTTCATAATCATTAAAAGAAGGAGCAGAAACAGTAACAATAATGATATCATTGTCTTCTAGTAGAAAAGCTGTTGTTTTTTCATCTGTTGCTGGGGCAATAATACCTCTTTGAACAATCTTAGTTAGCGGAAGAAGGTTTTTAGGACTTCTTGTAGTAACGGTGACATTATGTCCCATTTTTGAAAAAGTAATAGCTAATGCTGATCCAATATAGCCACATCCAATGATGGCAATTTTCATACACTCATTCCTTCCAAAATCCCTAATTTCTCAAAGGATTTTTTTAACTCTTGATTTTCCGACTTATCGAAAACACCATTTTTTAAGAGCCACGAAACATAACCTTTGGGCACATTTTGCAGAGGTTGTCCTTGGTATTTTCCAAAAGGCATAAATTGAGGTGGTGCCGCTTTGCTTTGATGCAGAAGCTGATAGACTTTGCTTATGGGAAGATCATCAATCATACGTGAAAATACTTCATATAATATAATTACATCATCTAAAGCCCTATGAGCTTGATTAGCCGCTATTTCATACACTTCTCTTAAATATTGTAAAGAATGTTTGGGTAAATCATTTCGATATTTACGAGCCCATTTTAAAGTATCTAAATACTTCCAAGAAGGCAGCTCGATGTTATTTCTTTTGAATTCTGCTTCAACAAATAGCTTGTCAAAATTATCATTGTTATGAGCAACTAAGATGACATCGCCAGAACAAAATTCAGCAAACTTTTTGCCTACAACTTCAAATGAAGGTTCGCCTTTTACCATATCATCTGTGATGTTATGGATAGAGGTTGTCTCTTCAGGAATTGGTATTTGAGGATTTACTAAAGAAGAAAAGGATTTATCATTTTCAGGATCAAAAGCAGCTATTTCAATGATTCTATCTGTATCGCTTTTTAACCCTGTTGTTTCAGTATCGTAATATATGGCTCTCATAGGGATTTTTGGTTTGTTTTTCTTTCACGATATCTTATGAAGATAATAAATGAAAATCTTTATTTTCATCCCATTTTCCCTGCTTTCCATTTAAATAAAAGTAGTCTACAATTAAGGCCAGTTGATGTTTATTAAAAGGGTCTACATATGAAAAAAGCTTTCTTTTTATCTTTTCTTTTTGCCTCAATGTTTTTTGGTGGTTGTTGTCAGAAATGCTCAGAAGATGATGACGATGATGATGATATATTAATCACTCAGCCGGTAACGAATAATCCTTTAATTGTTCCAAGTCATGGATCAGGTATTCCAGGTATGCCTACTCTTCCTGGACAAAGTTCAAAGCCTGGTGGACTAAATTAAAGCCATCTTTTGCGGACGAAAAGAATTATTGAGACAATACAAAGTAAAATTGTGATATTCATAATGATAAGAAAAGCATAAGGATTCTTTTCTAAAGGCAAGCGAACATTCATACCATAAATAGACGCTATTATTGTTGGAATCGTAAAGATAATCGTTATCGCTGTTAACAACTTTATGGTTTTATTTACATCGTTCGTGAATAGAATCTGATAAGAGTCTCTAAGCGATCTTATACTTTTAACATTCACGCTACACAGATCTTCAGCCTGGCGAATAGCTATTAAAAGATCCTGTAAGATGTCATAATCTTTTTCATAAAGTTGAACATATCTACCTGAAGTAATAGCTTCTAATAGATTACGAAGCGGAACAAGAGTCGATAGGTATTGATTTAAAATATCTTCGTTTTTAGTAAGCATTACAATCGCTGCATTATTGATATTTTTAATCTTCTTTTCTTGATCAATGACCGCATGGCGAACAGCTTTAATATTATTGGAGAAATGCTGTGTAATTTGAAGAAGCAGATAAAAAAGGAGCTTTGATTTTTGTGTTGAAGCAACTTTCAGTCTAAATTTTACAATTTTTTCAATGAGCTTGCTTTCATGAGGGGAGATAGTAATAAAATAAGAAGGGGTTAAAATAACTGCCATTGTAGAAGTATGCAGTCCTTCTTCAACAGAAGAAGGGTGACGTACGAAGATAATCGTATTATTATCTTTTAGTTCAATGCGAGGATTTTCATATTTATCTAAGCTATCTTGTAAATCACTTATTTCAAGTCCTGTAAGATCACATATTTTATTTAGATCTTCCATTGAAGCTTTTTCAACATGGATCCAACTTCCCACACGAAAATCTTGGATTTGTTGAAAATGCTCATCTCGAATTGTTTTGAAATAAATTTCAATCATAGAAAAATATCCCCTCTATATTTATTAGATATAAATAAAAGGGATCAAAAGCAAGTAAATTTTACAACTTTGGCTTATTTTCAAGGTTTTCTATGTGCTGCTTTAGTTTTTTTATCTGCTTCACATATTTTTCAAGATTACGAATATGGACGTTTTGACGGTTATGTTTAGAAATCTCAATTGCTGGTGTGCCGGACAGTTTCACATCAGGAGGGTGACTTTTAGAGATGCCGCTTTGAGCCGCTATCATTACTTTATCACCTAGCTGTATATGACCTGTTACGCCTACTTGGCCTCCCATAATGACGTGACTTCCTGTTTTCGATGATCCAGCAATACCCACTTGAGAGGCTAGTGCATTATCTTCTCCAATTTCTACATTATGAGCGATTTGGACAAGATTATCGACCTTGCTACCTCTTCTAATTTTTGTTTCTTTAAAACGAGCTCTGTCGATCGTTGTATTGGCTCCTATTTCGACATCGTCTTCAATTACAACGATTCCTAGCTGCTGTAGTTTTTCAAATTGCCCCATTTTGTTTGTAGAATAACCAAAACCACAGGATCCGATTACACATCCGGGTTGTAAAATTACTCTGTTATGAATGATGCATTTTTCTCTAATAATAACAGATGGATGTAAAATGCAGTTATTTCCAACTTTGACATGAGGTCCAATATAACTATGAGATCCAATAAAGGTGTTATCGCCTATAGAAACATTCTTATCGATGACGACATAAGGACCTAAAGTTACATCTTTGCCAAGTTTTGCACTTTCATGAACAACAGCAGTGGGATGGATTTTTGTAAATCCTGAAAAGGATTCTGTAGTATCTAGAAATAGTTCAGCTATCTTTTGAAATAAAACAGAAGGATCATCTGTAATAAGATAGTTTTTATCCTCTAAAAGAGAGGATTTTCTATCTATACAAATGACCCCTGCTTGCGAAGATTTCATTGCTTCTATATAGCGTTCATTTGCTAAAAAAGAAGCATCTGTATCGCTTGCTGTTTCGAGAGAATTCACCCCCAAAATCACATGTTCTTTATTGCCTTTATATTCAGCATTAAAAAGACCAGCTAGTGTTTCAAGAGTGAATTGCTTATCTGTCATAATTTACTATTTTTTCGCTTTATCTGATTTTCCAGTTTCTTTATTTTCAACTAGATTCTTTTTATCTTTTTCGAATCTTTTGTCCATTTCTTTTATGACAAGAGTTGTAATTTCCATATCTGGTTTATGATAAAAACAAGCTTCTTTTGTCATAATCAGATCAAGCTTCTTTTGTTTAGCTACTTGCTCAGAAGCTTCAGAAATTGTTTTTGTCATTTTTTGCATGAAAATATAGTTTGCTTGATTCAAAGATTGATATAGCTGATTTTGATATTTCATTAGATCTTCATTTAGCGTTTTGTATTTCAGTTTCATTTCATCTTCTGCATCTGGTGAAAGACCATCCATATAATCTTGATCTTTGAATTTATCAGAAAGAGAAGTTAATTCTTTTTCTGTCTCTTGAATCAAATTTTGCCATTGTATTTTGATTTTTTCGAACTGTTCTTGTTCGAATTTACCGTATTTAGATTCGGTAGCACAAGTTGCAAAATTGACTACACCCACTATACCGCTAGAGCTGGCATAAGTAAATGAAGCTCCAAGTAGCATAAGAGTGATAAGAAATGCTGATACGAATGATTTTTTTCGCATATAAGCTCCTTATGGTTGTTTATTTAAAATATTCCTGTCATTGAGAAAAAGTAATTTGTAAAATCTTCTTTATTGTCTGCATTTATTGGTAAGCAAAGACCTCCTGTTAGAGGTAATCTTTGCATTAGATCAACTCGAAGACCGATACCATAACTTCCATTAATTGTATCAATTGTAAAATGTTTGTTAGATACAGAACCTGCATCGATGAAAATAAAAGCATCGACCATTCTATGTAGTTCTTGTGAAAGTTCTAAAGAGAACAAAGCAGAAGAGATACCTCCAGTAGGGTTGCTTCTATTGTTAGGATCGTTAGGATTTTCGAATCTAGGTCCTATAATATATGGTTTATATCCACGAACTGTTGTGTCACCTCCCAAGAAGAAACGTTCACTAAGAGGCACTTCGCTGAAGTCTGTTTGACCCATTGGTTCCATAAAATGGTAATCCATACGTCCTTTTAAGGTACATCTTGTCCACAAAGGAACGTAAACAGAATTAACATAGCTAAATTTTAAAAATGTTGAATCACCACCAATACCTGCAAGTTCAGTTTCAAAAGCTGATCTTATGCCTCTATGAGCTTTTCTGGCGTTATCTGTAGAGTCATAGGACATACTAGTACTGATAGCTGAAATAATACCGCTATTTTTCTCTTGTTGTTGCGCTTGTTGACCTGCATCCTGGTCAATATCGATATCTGCATTTCTTACGCGGTATTTAGCTCCATATGTCCAATAATTTGTGATAGGGTAAGAGGTAAATAAGGAACCTCCATATGTAGAGATCATATACTCTCTTGATTGGATACGGCTACGAGTGTAACTAACTTCAAAACCGAGTCTCCAAAGAGAATCTCTAAGATAAGGAGTCATCCAAGAAACAAGAACGCTTTGTTCTTTTTCACCATAAGTGCCTTTAATATGAGCGTATTCGCCTCCTCCTCTAAGAGCTGATATACCTTCAGATCCAAGATGTAAAAAGCCGCTACTATTAAAGTTACGTTCTGTAAGTTCCAATACTCCAAAAACATCTTTCAAAGAACTTAATCCAACAGATGCAGATGCACTTGCTGTAGGAGCTTCTTCTACTTCGATATGAACATCACGATAATTAGGCCCTAAGCTAAAATCATCACTAGCTCTAACAGCATAGACATTTACATTTTTGAAATATCCAATATTTTCTAAGCGTGTTTGTGTAGCTTTTAGTTTACGAGAATCAAACCTCTCTCCTGGTATTAAAAGAGATTCTCTTAAAATAACGTTTGTATTGGTTTGGGTATTACCAAAAACACGAATCATTCCTACTCGGAAACATTGACCTTCTTCAATACGATAGCTTACATCGTAAACAGGTTCATCTTCTTTTAAATGCGTTTCATAAGTAACTTCAGATTCAATATATCCACGTCTTCCATATAAATCTTTTATGGATTGAGCTGTGTCTCTAATTTTTTCTGGAGAATATACTTCTTTTGAATGACTTAGCAGAATGTTTTCGATTTTATTGTTTGCAATTAAAGAGTTTCCTGAAAAAGCAACATTTCCAAAGTAATATTTGGGTCCTCGATGAGCTGTTACATCAATAACCATTTTATTGCTAGCTTTGTCATCAAGTAATTTAATATCAACTTTAGCATCTGCATAACCTTTGTTATGAAGATAATTTAAAATGGTTATGTGGTCTTGTTCAAGCGCATCTTCATTATAATTTCCTTGTCCTGTAAGCCAGCTGAAAAGGAAGTTATATTTTTTTGTGTAGATCATATCTAAAAGAGCACTTTCTTCTTTTTTGGTAAATCCATGAAACTCAATTTTACCAATATGGCCAGAACGACCCTCTTTTACATGAACTGTTGCAACAACTTGATTATATAAACCTTCATAAGAAGCAATAGAATAGGTTATTTGCGATTCGAAATATCCACGCTTTAAATAATATTGTTTGATTTTATGAAGAGCTTGTAAAAATTTATCACGATGAAATACCGAACCTTCTTCTATTCCTAACTCATGTTTTAGAGTTGTCGTTTTCACTCTTTGGTTACCTTTAAAAGCAATCTTCTTAATATAAGGTTTTGGCCAAAGCTTTAACGAAATAACTAGTCTGTCATCTTTTGTATTCATCGTTGGTTCGATTCGATCAAAATCTTTTGAAAGATTTTTTAAATCTTCATCAAAAATGAGCTGTGAAAAACGAGAGCTTTCTTTTGTCTTAAGTCGGGATTTAATATTTTGTGCATCGATCGAATCGCTGCCTTCGACTATTATGATATCAAGTTTTCCGACTTTTTTCCCTTCGTTCGATTCGAAGGGCAGTACGTTGTTTGCAAAGGATAAGAAGATACTTAAAAAGAGTAGGATTTTACCGGATAATCTCATGTGTTTTCTTTTGTAAAAGGTTTGTAATAAAACTATGATTCATTAATGTTTGAAAAAATACAAGACTGAATTATAGAAAATAACTCATTATAATTGCAACCGGCGGAAGTTTAGAAGTTCTGCCGCCCCATTAAAGCACGTGATAAAGTACCCCCGTCTATATATTCTAATGAACTTCCAACTGGAAGACCAAAAGCAAGACGTGTCACTCCAATATTCCATGAAGAGAGCTTATTTTTTAGAAATAATGATGTAGCGTCACCTTCAAGTGTTGAATCAAGTCCCAAAATTACTTCCTTAATTTTATATTGATCGATGCGTTTTTTTAGTTTTTCAATATGAAGATCTTCTTCATTAAATCCTTCGATAGGGGATAGAAGATGATCTATAACATGATAAAGACCTGTATAAGAGTTTGTCTCTTCTATTAAATAGGCATCCTTGGGAGAAGAGATAATACAGATTATGTCTGTATTGCGTGTGCTTGGATCACAGAAGTTGCAGCCTTCATGAGATAGTAGACAGCCACACTCAGGGCACTTTGTAATTGTTTTTTTTAAATTTTCTAAGGTATTACTAAATATTTTAAGAGATCCTTCATCCCAGTCTAAAAGATGAAAAGCCAATCTTTCCGCTGTTTTAGCGCCAATACCTGGAAATTTTTTTAAGAGATTAATCAAAATAGTAAGTTGTTTTGGGTACTTAGAAGTCATAATCTTTTTTTGAGCTAGTGTGTTATTTACTTAATGTTTAATGAAAAATGATTTCAACAAAATTTTCAATATGAAAACATATTTAAATTTTAAATTACTATTTGTTAAATAAGCAGAAATTTGTTTTATTTTACTTCCAACTAAGTTAAAATAAG
>Ga0180437_10003045_pt1 | contig 25538 bp, 35 predicted proteins | sample SS_ome_4_FD_132410 | JGI IMG/M metagenome (GOLD analysis project Ga0180437, IMG submission 132410) | Hypersaline lake sediment archaeal communities from the Salton Sea, California, USA - SS_3_D_1 metaG | ecosystem: Environmental > Aquatic > Non-marine Saline and Alkaline > Hypersaline >... | reverse complement strand
GTTTTTTTGCCTTTTTTCCTCGATCTTCCGGACAAAGGGTCTTTTTGCGCAACTCCTTTGGGCGACATGAAATGTGCTCCGATGTCGTTAAACATCGTAACTATTTGAGTAATCGTGAGAGCGTTGTACACCTTGTCTGGTATATTCGGCACTGCCTGACGAATAGTGTTGAAGAATTCTTCAGCGTCCAATTCATTCCTTTGCAACGCTTCATTTGAACGAACTAATTTTAACATTAGTTCTATGCCGGGGTCCTCGATGGAATATACCTTGCCTTTTATTTTCGCCTTGTACGGCTCTGATAGCAGTTTGTCCAGGTCGCGCATGAAAACTCCTTAATTATTTTTCTTACCCACCGTCCGTGCTTGTCTTAGTAACCATATCGCAGCAGATGTTTTGGGTTGTCTGCCGACGGGTTTGCTATTGCCTGGAATTCGATTGGTAACGTGGTTGCTTCATCTACCTTGTTGGGAATAGTAACAGGGGATGCGACAACGGCTATGGGTATCGTCCAGTCCCTTGTTTTATCCGCGTCAGCTAATTCCACTGGGTGAAGAATCAACACACCACTTGCACCCTGTGCGATCGAATATCCAGCACGTCGGCCAACATCCATACCGGTTGCTGCAGCACTTGCAGCAGGCATGACACGAAGTAACTGGTCTGTGTCCACTTCCATGAGGTTTAAAGTTACCCGAACCTGTTCACCTGAAAGACGTTTATCAACGACGGTGTTGCCAAGTTGATCAACCATTATATCAACGTATTCAGGTGTGTATGTGATTTCCGAACCTTTGGTCGTAAATCCCAGATTAACTTCGGACCCAGAAGCGCCGAACTTCACGACATGGGCACCGACTTCTATTTTAGTTATGTCTCCTGTCAGTCCAGCCATATCAATTTATCTCCTTTGTGATTAATTCAACATCGAATCCTAACAGCAGATAACTGTTTTCGTCGATGCCGATTTGTTGAACAGGAGCTATCACGCTCGATGATTCAACTTTATATCTCGTCAGAGATTTCTTATACAGTGCGCTTCCCGCGCCATCGTGAAGTAAGGCATGAGCCTGGTTCGCCAAGTCCATCCCTTCACTTCGATTTGCACCACGTACTAAAATCCTTATAGAACGTCGTTGCATCGGTGAGTGTGCCTGATTAGCTCCACCCGCGTCGAACAGGGCCACACACAAGTTAGGTGTTGCAGGCATCTTGTTGTAAAACGTTGCCGAACTTGCCAAATGTTCAGCAGGGCCATAATTGATATAATCAAATTTTATATCTCCTAACGGAATGATAACACTTGTATTCGCAAACTGCCACTGTGCTGAAATGTAATTAATTGATCTAATGTCCGGTTGGCCTAATATATTCATATCGGTAAGCCTTTTACCGACTCTGCACCATTCGCCCTCTGTGATGGCAGAGGCTGGAAAAGTGTCGAAATAAACATTAGCAACGTTGTCTGTTCCAGCATAAATGATAACAGCGCCGGTTGACGATAGCTGTGATATATCCTCTACTTTAGTGAATATTCCGAATTCCATACGTTCCATATTCAACGGATTGTCTAGTATCTTACTGTGCCCTATCGACGTTTGTCCGGATGCAGAGTTGCCGGTTTTAAGCGATGCTGTTCCTTCAATGTAATCGTTCGAGTCTGGTGTCGGGTCATATGTGTTTGCGCCGATGTTAGACCATCCTGCAGAAGCTTCGCATGAATCTGCAATATGGTATACATCGTTACCGATAATCCAGTTATGCAATTCTTGTAAAAAATCGGCCATTTATCTTATGCCCTTCATTTCTTTTTTCATTTCATTAGCAATAGTTTTTAATGTTGGCGTTCGCTCTGCTTTAAAAGTATCCGTCATATAACCCGCTTGGCCGCCTTTAGGGTGTGGTAGATCGCGCCGGGTATCCTGTTCCGCAGCATATGAAGTGTTGAAACCTAATACAACTTGCCATTTTCTTGTGGCTTCTTGCGTGCCCGCCCCTTCACTGCCTGTTGAAAATATATTTTCATTGTCAAAATGAACAGAGCCGCTCGACCGTAATAAACCTGTTTTAACGGGTGCTTTCCTCATGGCCTTACCGATAATGCGAATACCGGAAATCTTAGCGCCCTTTATTGCCCCTTGCACCATTCCTTCATTTACCATTTTTTCAAGTAATTTATCGGTCCTGCCAAAATTCCATAGCATCTTTAACATTACTTAGACCTCGTGAGCACTTGCATTGAATATTGTGTACCATTTAAATCGTTTATCGGCGTTACCTCGATGGCTGTACCGATGTATCCTTCGCATGAAACACGATCACCTTTCGCTATCACAACATCGTTATTAAAAATAAATTCGCCATCTGTTATCGCAGTATTGGCGTCGGGCGTTCTTGAATATTTAGTAACACGATCAAAGCGGCATCGGACAGTTACAGGTGAAGAGTAGCTGTCCTCACCCGCACTGTTTACGCCACTCTTATTCTCAATAGTTGCCACGTCGCCCAGTGCTAAACACGCTTTCATTAGCTCACCGGCTCGTATGGCGAATAAGCGTTATTAAAATCAATTGCTTTGCTTATCCACGGTTTTAATTTTTCCAACGCGAGATGATTTAATGATGGTAGGTTTCTTGCGTTTTCGACAAACGATTCAGCTTGTCTGCCCATTGATGCGGAACTGACTCCATCGGCCTGCATTTGTTTGCGCATGTTTTGAATTATGCCACAATCGTAAATATACCATGCCTGCTCACACATAGCTTCGAAAACTTCACGAGGTATAAACCGCATGTTATCAGCATCTACCAATGATCCCCGCCTCAAAAATCTCGGAAATTCTAGGGTTTGTCCTGAATCAAGGCGTATGCCGATAAACGATAGTTGACTGTCAATCATTTGTGTTGCAGTGATTATTATTTGTTCTTGCGCACTTGCCGCCAGAGTGTCCCAAGCACTTGCGCCGTAACGTCCTGCGAAATAGCCGCGTACATCTTCGAGCCATCCATAAGAATTGCCACGGTTTAACTCAGTTACGCCGGTCGGCGCCGACGGGCCGCCTGTCGCCAGTGTTAAGGATACTTCAGTTGTAATGTCTGCAACAACACTTACGGATGCACTTGCGGAGTAAACAGCACTGGACCCACTTGCAGCAACGGCCGTTAACGTCCATGTTCCGTTCGGCACGGCATAGAGTGAAAAAACCGTTTGTAATTTTTGATAGAATTTGCGTAATTCTATATTGGCGCCTTCCATTTGAAGATAGAAATTAATACGGTCAATGTCGGTTGTTGAGGGTACAGTTATGGTTGGTTGAATTGCACCGATAGCCGGTAGCGTTGCATATGACGGATAATCGGCCATTGTTAAACTCCTTACGGTGTTATTACCGCATGGTTGATGCTCAGTTCAAAATTACTGCCAATAAAATGATTAACACCTATCAACGGGTCACCAACGTAAATAGCGTCATCAGAAAACCACGCTGGAACTGCGTCAAGTGACATAGGTGACGCAGCCTGTTCAACACCATCTATAAACAGCCGTATACTTGTACCGTCAACTATGCAATATACTTCCACTATCTCGTTGTTGTGTGTATCGTCAGATGGCAGCGATTTTAGTGAGGTGCCGTCGTGAACATTCCAATATATTTTATCATCACCGGCTTTTGTCAGTGCCCATAATCCATTTGTTGAAAGTGTTCCGCCTGTGTTTGGACCGAATACTGTCTTGCCGTTATTTTTAAACCGGCCTATCCATCGAATAGTTAAAGCAGACAGGTCGGCATATGTCGGTAATGAAAATGCCCATGTAATTAATTCACCTGGGTTGTTGGATTTTAAACCAAAATACGTGTTGCCATTATCATGTTGTAAATGCCATTTGCGATAACACCCAACACTGGGCTCTGTTTGGGTATTCTCTTCACGTGCACAATTGTTAAAAAAACAACGGAAAAAATTATCATCGCCTTGTGTAAATTTGTTGGGTATCCAAACGTTGTAACCAAATACACGCCCCAGCAGTTCTTTTAATTGGCCCTCTTCGCTAAATCCCACGTCGTTTGCAGCATATTTCAAAATCGCCTTACGTTCGTCGTATTGTGACTTTAATGTGGGTATCGACCAATTTGCATCCTCTAGAATTAACTTGATTGCCTCAAACTCTATCTCCTTCCAGTCCTTATTTGTTGGGTCACCTTCAAATGCGGTAAGTTGTATTGTCCACATTTCGCGCCAATTCTGCACAGGGTCCAGCCCACGCGAAATTGAGTTATAATAAGCAATGCGCTGAATTTCAGGCAGAAATAAGTAATCGTATTCAGATGTCATTTATCTTACGGCAAGCAACCGGGCAACAACACCCGCAGATGCCTGGCCCGCCTTTAACAAGCCTATTGCTTCTTGCCGCCTTTCGGCCGGTATTTCAACGATATCCATACGGTTGACTACCCGTGTCTGTAAATATTCAATTATCGATTTATCTGTCGTGCAGTATGTCCAGTTGTTGAATACAATGTTCACCTGCTGGCCGTTTATTTCGGTCGGTATAGCAAATGATTTAAATCGATTGTGAAGAAAACATCTTTCCTTGATGGTTTCTTTTTTTGCTCCTTCTGTAAATTCGATGGTGCTCTTTCGCATTCATTGCTCCTTTATAGATTTTTATAAATGGACAAGGGGGTGTGGCGGTGACCCCCTTGCCCACAACGAGAGGAGGAAGCCTTCACGTTGCTTTAGTTTACGTGGTGAACGGAATGTCCGAAATGATGAAATGTGCGCCGTCCGGCCCATTGCGCACTTCGGTTGTGTATTCACCGATCACCTGTGATTTTACGAAGTCGCCAGTTTCAGCAAGTGGCTTTTCGTAAAATCCACGCCCGCTCAAAACTTTGACGCCTACTCTGTTTGTGTCTAGACCGATTACCATGTCACGTGGCACATTACGGTTGAGCATGACTTTTGCTGGTCCATAGTCGCTTTCATACACCGCGATTACGTCTTTAAATTTTACATCGTTCGGAGTCCACCATCTATCACTCGAACCGATGAACGAATTTATGGCACGTTTCTGGTAACCGTGTACCAATAGTAAGTCGATGTTGGATGCACCGTTATCCCATGCGGTTCTGAATGCCAAATTGAGACCGGCTTCTGTTATGCCTGTGGAAAAACCACTCCCGTCTATCGCATTCGCAGTAATCTGTGCAAGGATGCCGTCCATCGTTCTGCGGACTGTAGAACTACCCTGCATCGTGGCAGCAGGTGCAACGGAGTTTATGCAGGCTCGTTCAAGTTCGGACAGCAGTTCTTTGAGGCGGTTTGCAAGCTGGTGGTCATGCTCGTTGCCGACGTTGCCAATGTTTTGTACCGCCTGACGTGTACCCGACACGAGGACATCCTCAGTGAAAATCTGAGTCCAGTTCCCTCGCCGAGTGCGCAACCTCGATGCGCTGCCCGGCGAATCGTCACCCTCTAATGCAGCCCGACTGATACGCTGTAACTCGTCACCATTGCCGATTGCGGCAGCCGTTGTGCTGCCATAACCTCGAGTAACAGTAAGTGTGTCTGTCGAAACTGCTGTGATTAGAATGACTTCATCGCGGACGTATGAAGCACTTGCAGTTGTTGAAATGTTTGAGACCTTTAACATGTCCCCAGCCCTGAAATACTGCCCTTCACCTGTGGTTACGGTAATGGATGTTGCACCACTTGCAGCACTTGCTGCAGCGTTTGTGCGATTAGGTACAAGTAGTTCATCCAGCCATTCGAAATGAGTTGAAAAAACAGGGTTGGGGTCCGTGCCTAAAAGATCAAGCAGCGGAGTGTCAACCCTCGCAATCATAGCAACCACGGGCGAAAGACTTTCGGCTATGTCATAGCCGGGGGGGGCGCCGGGATCGTATGATGCTATTCCTGTAAATGCCATTTTCTTTTCTCCTTGTTTTTTTTACACCACTTATTTCTCTTTCGCAGCCCTGATTTCTGCAAGGTATTGCGTCGCGCCTTTTACCCCGCCAATTTCGTTCGCCTTTTCAAAAGACTTTTGCAAATCAGTTGCACCATCGGGTTGCGTTTGGTTCGGTGGTCTGGCACCTGGCCCTTTGGTACCGCCTGCAGGTGGTGCGTCCTTGTTATCACTTTTTTGAGTACTTGTAATCCAAGAACATTCTTTTATGAGGTCCTGGACTAATTCGTCCATACCGTCCACCGAACTCTTATCGAGGTCAACATCCAGCCGTTTATCGTCAATATCAATTAAACGAAAAGTCTTGTCTGGGTCAACCACACCATGTTTCGCGGCCTCCACCGCGTAAGCTGTTTTAAGCAAAGCATTCCGTGTTTGCTTCTTGGCTTTTTCAATTTCAATCTTTAGCTCATTCACTAATTCAATGCTTTCAGGTTTAGGTGTTTTGTCTTTGTTTTCATCTGTGTCTTTTTTGGATGTTTTATTTAGTTTGGCAACTTGCGTTTCAAGCTCTTTCATCTCGTCTTCTAGTTCTCGAATACGAATACGCCTATCACGGCTTTCGCCACGTAGCTTCTTTACGTACTCTTCACTATACGTTTTTTCGTCAGTATCCTTTTTGTCCTTGCCGTCTTCGGCAAATTCTATTGACTTCTTGTCCTTTTCTTCTTCAGCCATTCATTGACTCCTTTTTGTAATTTTCTTCTGCTAATTTTTCTCGCTTCAATTCTATCCTGTGCTTGTGCTTTTCATCTATAAGCTTTAGCACGTTCTTAAATTCAAAATTAAATGTAGACATTATACGCCTTGCCCGCTTGCCGCATTTGCACATTGTAAAATCAGGTACATCAAACGGACTGCATATCTTCTCCGTCACGTGTCTTTCCTCACATTCGTATTCGTAAATAGGCATATACTATATTCTTACCTTAGTTTGATGATTTGTCAAGTTAGTTAAAAATCGTCCGGTATGTATGGCGTTGTAACATGGATGCAATTGGGGTGCCACGGTGGGCCTCCGCCACCTGCTGTGTCAAAGTACGGGTATATGGGGTGGTTCGGAACTAAAGCAAACCTGTTGTTAACTGAATTGTTTAGCCATCCTTTACATATATCTGATTCGTCTGCATGTCTGGTGATTTCAACTATCGGATCGACACCCAGCTTTTCACTGGCCTGAGACATGGTTTGTTTTACAGCTGCTGTTGCAACTTCACGCGTGCGCGTGCGTACAACTGTTTCGGCATACTTGTCCAGTCGGTAGCGCCGCGTTATACCATCCTTGCCGCGTACAACAACGACTCCCTTGTTCTTGCCTATTTCTTGTTGTATGATTTTGGACACTACACCTGCCATTTGCCGAATGGATTCTCCAGCTATTTGGGATGTCTGCAATTCTTGGGTTATTTTAGCATCAGTTTCACCTAATAATGCAGTACGTCGAATGATGTTGTTTACTCTTTTTGTAGCACCCCTTGTAGCATCATTTAAATCAGTCATTATTTGATCTGCGTAAATGATAACTTTTTGTTGGTCTATAGTTGAAAATGATGCTTTAAATTGCATGTCAGCAGGTAGCACATCTGTAATTGCATCTGCATATTCAAGTTGAATGTTTCGATAAGCTGCATTGATGCCCTTTGGAATTGTTTTCTGCCCCATACGTTCAAGTTGTTTTGTCGTTTGGTCTAATTGTGATTGTAAGTTTTTTAATCTTTTGAATTCGGCTTCACTTACAGGCACTCCTATTTTTTCTATCTCCCATACTATATTTTCAATGCGTACTTGTGCTTTTTGGTACCCTGAATAAATTACGCCTGCCCGTGTCAATTCGTTCATTCGGGCATCGGTTATCGGTTTGAATTTAACTATATTGGTTGCCATAATAAACAATTAAAAAATGGGCGGGGAAGAAACCGCCCTGATGGAAAAAAAGGAAATTATGGTGAATCTCCCTTGTTGACTGCTTTTGCATCTATGTGTGCCTCTGCTGCAATAGCTATTCCGCTTATCGCAGCTGCAACGTACAGCCCGACTTCCAATAGGCTCGCTTTGACTTCGGGCGGGACCTCAAGCACGTATGCATTTAAAAGCTGGCATATTGCATCTATAATTAGTGTGACAATTACCAGACGAATTTTATTTTTTTGGAAAAATCCTTTTTTCATATTATTCTCCTGGGGGTTCTAAGTAGGTTATTCCGTATGCAACGCCAAGCGTTACAACGCTTACAATTAATACCTGCAACGGTTTGTCCAGTTTGTTGAATCCAGGTATCATGCGAAACAAATCGGCAAGCGATATGTCACCATCATTCTTGTTATTCTTCTCACATGCCTGAAGTAATGTCCTGCATTCGTCCACCTCGTGTGTGCAGTATTGCAGGTTGTCTATACATTCGTCCATGATTTGTTCACACGCTTCAAAATTGTCGCAGCAATCTTCTTGTGTAAAAATCGTTGTTGGCATTATAATTAGTAAGGCTGCAAGCAACATGCTAATGATTTTTTTCAATGCTCGTCACCTCCTTAATCGCAAATTGATGCAAACATGGTCAGCATACAAAGTGCAAAGCCTTCAGCCGGTGTGATGCCGTCCTCTAGAACGATTTTGACAATCTCAATAATCTTGGGGTTTTCCATTTCGGCTACAGCAAATCGCACATTGTTGGCAACTTTTTTTTCACCTTGTTCCGCTTTTTCATTGGCGTATTCAAGTAGTAGTTTTTTGATCTTGACCAGGTTCGCAAAATCATGTCCCGGTTTTTTAGTTGCCTCGTTTTTGGTGGTTTTCTTCTCGGCCATTCTTTTAACTCCTTTCAAATAATTTCTTCACTGCCTTCTGGGGCAGCTATCGCGTTTGTTTCTTCGCCTGTCGGCACCAACTCTTCGAGTATGTCAAATTCAGTGGCCATCGAATCTTTTTCAACCCCTAATCGTTCAAGCACTATTGGTGCGTTCTCCCCCTCTAGGTATTCGATTGCATCTTCTTGAGACCATGTTGGTTGTGCATTGGTCCTGATCTGTGCCAACATCGCCTTTTCAGTCGGTGTGTCAGGAAGACCGTCCTTCCACTCTACACCCACATACCCATCAACCTTGTAGTTCTCTATTTGTAAAATATTCTCCAGTTCCATTGCAGCGCGGAAAGCGTTTTGAATACCGACTGTAAAGTAAAGTTGCTTGCGTAACGATTTGGCAACTGAATTATTAGCCTCAATGCGTAGCGCTTCGGCCCTTTGCGGCGCTGCACCCTCTTTTAGTCCGACAAGTCCCGGCGCTATCTCAAGCGTTATCATAACCCATTTTATTAACGACTCAACTTCTTTCATCATTGCATCAAGTGCACCTGTCGGTAATGTGATATATTCAGGTGCTGGCTCGTCCTTCATGAATTTAAAATACCTACCGGCAGGTGTGTTTTCTTTCGCTATGTCAGGTCCTCGCATCGATAAGTTAGCATGCTTATCCAGTTCCCTTGCAAGTTGCGTCATGCGGTGTGCTAATTCATCGGCCATTGATTTCACATCGACATAATCAGATATGCCGAATGGGTGTGTTTCATCAAAATGTAAATTAGGAATATGAGCTATAAGCGGATTTGTTAGACCATCCACGACAAACGGTTCCGGTAACGGCGAACCTAAAAACTTGAGTTCCTCTTCTTCAGATAACGATCTACCAACCTCATCGTCATTCAACCAATTGGCAGTATGAATAACTCCGTAATCGTTATAAATTTGCTGACGTAATATGCAGTTTTCATCTGTGCCTGATACTTTCCATGCGAACTTGTGAGTTTTTATACTGCCAGTATCGTCCGGGTCTAAATCAGGAAACCATATTTCAGGCATGATGCGCTTGATGCGTACATTCTTCTTTCCCTCTCCGCCATATGCCTCAACAACCCAAATGGTGTCACCTTTTGGCCCACCGGCCAATGTCGAGCCATATAGCATTGTAGAAAAATCGCTGTTGTCTGCTATGCGTTCAATTGCTTTTTCGATTTCTTCCGGCGCATCATGCCACGGCTTTATAGTCGGTGTTTCAGCTGCCATCAGGTCAGCAATCTTACGGCTACATAATCCTAAAACATTTATTGCAATATATACCACTAATTTGTTACGGTTGTTTACGAACCCGCCAGACCTGGTAGAAAGCATATCAGTGTCCAACATGTAGCGATAGTATCGAAATACATCATACCAATCGCCGAGATATAATAGCTTATGGTGTCTATAACCCGTTATACGATAATCATCATATTTCGATTTGTATTTGTTTCTACCCTTGATGTAATAATCGACGGCCTCAATTTCACGCCGCTCATGACGATTTAAAACCTGGCCTGTTGTCAGGCTTGTCTCTCGAAATCGGCCGCTTAAAATGGCGTTAAACTCTTGTAATTCGTCAACCCAGTATCTGTGAACGCTACGCTTACCTTGCAGTCCTATTGCCATAGTATTCTACCTCACACAATCTGATTAAACTTTACTTCTTCATTTATTGTCATCATGACTTTTCGGAATGCTTGCGCCCTTCTTGGGTTTGCAGGTTCATTATGAACTCTCAATAATGCATTATACCACATTTCCGCAATAATGCGAATATTATAATTCACTTCAACGTATTTGCGAGCCTTAAGGCCCATTTCCTCGAGGCTGTTGGGGTGCATTTCAATTACAGTTTTTAATGCCCGATACCAATCTCGATATTTGTTTTTAACCAGTAAACCACCACCGCTTTTTTTAGTTATATCAACATAGGGGCCGACTTTAGACGCGATCCACGGGCGGCGTATCAATCCATATTCGATGCATTTTAAGTTACTTTTGGCGTGGTTAAAAGGTATATCGTCAATCGGCGCTAATCCAACATGTGCATTTAACATTCTTATCTCGTTAAAAAACTCACTTAGGTTTACCCACGGCCTCACAATTACGCGATCTGGAAACTTGTTTATAATGTCTTGATGGAAATATCCCAGTGCATGAATTCTAACATGTGGATATTCTTTCATGATGTCGATTATCGCATCCCGGGCGCCAACAAAATCAACGCTATGAGTTGCACTACCGTGGTAGCCTATAACAAATGACTGATGAGGTAATCTGTACGGATATTGATAATCGACCATTGTATCCATTGCGTTCGGTATTACATAAACTGGCACGCCAAATTTACCATATGCTTTTTTTAATGTATCGGTTGTTACAGTTAAACCATCAGCTATGCTCATTGACTTGTTTATACCCGCTAGTATTTTATTTGGAAAATGTCTTTTCGCCACGCTCTTGCCGGGGACCTTCTCGTACCAATCATCATTCTCCGCAACGATCTTTTTACCTAAAAAATGTGCGGCGGCCCATGCATCGTTTATTGGCTCCATTATACGTTGAAACACAACAACGTCCGCCCATTCGATATGTTCACGTTTCGTCGCACCACCACTGCCCGAAATCCTTGTTTCACAAAGTCCCTGCTCCATCATAAAATAACTTGGCATGAAGCATCTATAAAACCCGCAACCAAACGTATCGGCAGACACATGCAACACACGTAACGGCCTGTCCATGCCTTCAGGCACATGTGTTTTTATGCCTGCCATTTAACCCCACCATAAATATCGTATTGTAATAGTTCTTCAGCATCTTCAATTATCATCTCAGTACAGCGCGTTTTCATTTTATCCACTTTTTCACGAACTGTGTTGTCAATAATCGCGCCATCTTGCGCTGACTTCTCCATCACTAATGCAAAACCATCAAGCCATTCTTTTATCTCGCTCAGATAATTAAGACGTTTGTGTGCTGTTACCGCAAGTTCATGCATTTGATTAATAGACGATTGCTTTTTTTGGTCAATCATATTTTGCCCCGATATTCGAAATGCACGAGGTCCATAAACGATTGGTCCCGTTGGTCGCCGTCTCTGTCCCAGTCGCCACCCCACCGAATGATATATCCTTTGCGCCGCCCCAGCTCCACAACAGCAGGACCTATTATGCGGTAAGGGTTGCTACTCCAAACGTAGTCGCCTTTAAAATCGCTGTACCACACAATATCAACTGCACGGCTATATCTTTGACCTTCAATTGGTATGTGATAGCTATTCATCGTCTGGCTTTTGCCGTCTGCAACTAATCGCTTTTGCTCTTCAACAGTGCGTACACTGCATGTTATACCGATATTTACAAAATTAATTATTTCGTTGAATACATCCTGCAATGCAGGGTGTGCCATTGCTAAACGCTCTTTGGATACGTCACTAAATTTAAACATAATCACTCCTTTGCTTCCTCGAACAGGATAATCTTTTCATTATTGTCTGCCATCCATTTGCGTGCTTGTTGTGGCGTGAATTCGCTCTTCTTGAATCTGTATGATTGTGATAACCATTGTGTAGACCCTTTCATTTTGCAAACTATCAATGTGACGCCGCCACCCAAATCCTTGCGACGGCATGTCTCAAATTGGCCAGGCTCTCGCACCCTCGCTGCATGTTCATTTTCGTATGGCATCTTACCTATCCTTTTTGTACGACGCGACCATTGCACTGCAATCGCCATGAAACATATCGAATACCTCAACATCAAAACCACGGTCTGCTATTTCTTCAGCAGTCCAGTGTGACACGTGTCCAAGATATTCAGGGCCGGGGCGGATACAAACTCCTTCAGGACCTTCCATGACGATACCATAATGGGCAACTCGCTTCATTTCACTTATCAAGTCCCACCCATCTTGTTTGTCCAGATGCTCGAGGAAATCAAAAAGGAAAATAACGTCAAATGAGTTTGCTTTGAATTTGTAAATATAATCTATTGCGTTGCCTACTATGTAAGAATCTAATCGCCGTAAATCATAGCCCGGTCTAACACGGTCTGCAATCGCATCGATACCGTACCGTACACCTGTGTTATGCATACCACGTTCGCCGATTATTTCAACTATAAATTGGCAATCGCCGCAACCTAAGTCTAGGATTGTTAAATTCTCCTCGTTGTTGGTCACGCGCTGCCAGTGGCGTAACACTGCGTTATACAATCCTGGCATTCCTTCGCTTGGCTTACACTCAATCATATTACATACCCTCCGGTTTATGGGTTATAGTTGCACCCCGTCTGGACCCTGTAATGGCCATTTCTAAAGCATCACACATATCGTCGTGTTGGCCTTGTGGAAATTCTATCAATTCATCAATAAGTAAATCCGTTGTGCCGTCGAATGCCGTGAATATTCTGTTGTTCTCCGCCATTGCAATTATAGGTGTAATGCGTGTTACTTTATCAGTGTGAGGTTTTACACCAACTACGGGCATAGCTGGGTATGTTGACTTTAACGCATATATCATTGATTCCTGAAATGCTATACTCTCGATTGCAACACGCGCCACCGCACCAGCTGTTTTGTTGTTCCATCGATCGTACACATTAATTATTTTTAGCCGTGTTTCTTCTGGCGTCCACCGGCCCTTAACACATTCTAAAATATAAATGTCGCCAGTCTGTTGATGATACCCCACAATAACGATTGCTGTATAATCATGTACCTTTCGCTGCCCGATGGCTAAGTCAACACCCATATAAATATTTAGATGCTGAATGTGTATTGCCTCACTGTCTGGCACTGCGATACAATCATTATTCACCCATTGCCACTTGTTTCTAAACCACTCAGGTTTAAATAGTCCTCCTGTCATGTCACGTGGATCGTTTTGGTACTGTGCATTAAATATAGGTGTGGATATTTCCTTACGAATGTTTTCTAAAAACTCAATTGTAAATTTCTCAGGCCAAAACGATACACCATCATCGTCTATGGCCCTTATAATTAAAAAATCATCTTTGTATTGGTTAGCTATCATGTTAGCATATAAATCATGCAAGTGATAACGTGTGCCAACCATTACAATTTCACCGTGTGGCTCAAGCGTCGGCATTAATGACATACCGAACCATTGCATTAGTTGTGCACGAGTTGTTTCGGTTTTGGCGTTCTCAAGATCAACAACATCGTCCATGATTATTAAATCATAATGGCGGGCGATCAATGCACCGAATACACCAAACGCTGTAATGTTTCCTTCTTTTGTGATGTTACGTCTTATAGATAAATCAATTTCAACCTGGGTCCACTTCTCGCCCACCAATATCCCGAACAATGCCTCTAGCCTTACCGACTGTTCTATATGTTTTCTTATCTCTCTTAAAAATCCTATCGACTGATGTTGTGTGTTTGATACGATTAGTATTCTTAAATCGGGGTCTCTTAATAGTCTCCACAACGGATAAACGATAGTTGCCATTGTGGATTTACCTGCTCCACGAGGAGCAAGTGTCAATGACCTTTTGGGTAGTGGGTTTGTCCTTACTAGAAAATCAAGAATTTGTTTGTGGTGGTTGGCCACATCATACCCTAACAACTCTGCCAAGTAGTGTGGTGAATCATACACTTTAAGTAGTTCTAATTTATATTTTGCTTTTGCTTTTTGTTTTAAGATATACGGATCAATCATTGTTTAGCTTACCGTCGGGGAGTCCGAGTGTTCCTGTCTTGATGAATTCCTCTAGCTCATCAACAGACATTGTATCTATTTTCTCTTCGAGCTTCCCGCCTTGTAAATGTAAGTTAATAGTTCTTGCTAAGTCAGATTGTAATAGCGCCTTTGACGCGGCAAGTGCGATCGAAGGGCTTGAATCATCGATCAATGCGACAAGCCTCCTTGCCGCCCTAACCTTTCCGTCCCTCAAGACTTGGGTGTGTGTTTTATGTAATTCAATTAATGCCTGTTGATAAATGTCGCGTTTACGTCGTTTAGATACCTGGCGCTCTGGTATCCCTAGTTTTTCTTGAATGGCTTTATTAGATACGGTAGGTTCCCCTTGTTCAAAGCGAAGCATGGCATGATCTACCCTGTCTAGTTCTGTTAATGACATATCTATTGCTTGTCCTCGGATTGATGAATTCTTCGATCCTACCGGTCGGCCTGGTCCTGCCTTCCGTGTTTTTCGTTGTTTTTTATCCGTCATGTTTTCAATTTAACATAAAAACATTTTTTTTGCCACACTTATTTAAAATAAAAAAAATAATAGTAAATATTTTTAGAGGGTCATTCCCTGTTTTTTAAAATTAATTAAAAATAACAATACCTATTGTATAATTTTCATAATAATTTTAAGAATTAAAAAAAAAACCGGCTTACCTGGAGGGGGGGGGCACTCCCAAAAATATTTAATTAATTATAATTCTTATAGTAAAACGTAATTTATTTATTTATTTTTATAATGTACCCCCCCCTTACTACCCCCTTTTTTTTTTTTTTTGAATCAGGTGTAATAAAATCAACCACTTACAGCAATCGACTTTTTTGGTTTCACTGGATTTAGGCACTTTTTTCTATTTAAATTACTCGCCGGTAGAGAAACAATACATATAGTACGTGTATTTTAATGTAGACCTATCATGTCTAAATTAAGCAAAATTATATGTTAGAAGTAAAGGTAGCCCTAAAAACGGCCGATTTGGGCCATTTGACGAATTTTAAAAAATCACGATTTTGGTTTATTTTCCGACCGTGGTATTTTTGCAACATTTCGAAGGGTACCTATATTTTGCAAACATTTAATAGTTGTGCTATTCTTGGTCATATGCGAATTCTACTTATTGAAACTATAAATGTATCACGCGGTGACGGTGTGGAAACTCGTTATCCACCATTGAGCCTGGCCTATCTTGCTGCGAATATTCCTAAAAATTTAAACCCAGAAATAATGATATTACGAGGTGGTCCTGAAGTTGCAAAATACGTGCGGGGGTTGAGGCCCGAAGTAGTTGGTATAACCAGTGTAACTCAGAACTTCAACATTGCATTAAAAATTATTGAGGCTATTCAGGGGGCAACAAATGCACCTATTGTTATGGGTGGTCACCATGTAACACATTGTCCCGAATCGGTTCCCGATGGAATCTTTAAAGTTATTGGTGAGGGTGAAAAAACATTTAATGAAATATTACACACAATTAAAATAGGCGACATCAGAAATCATTCAAATTACTGGGAAGGGCGGCCTGTTGAGAATCTCGACGAACTGAAACCGCCTATACGATATGCAGGCCAATTATTTAATAAAGAAGCTCATATAATGACGAGTCGGGGTTGTCCGTTTGATTGCGTATTTTGTTCAAGTTGTAATTTTTGGCACGGCGTGAGGTTCCATTCACCTGAGCATGTTGTGAGTGAGATAAAGCGTTTGGTGAAGGAACAGGGTGTGAGCGCTATAAATATTTATGATGACTTATTCGCTTTTAATAAAAGCAGACTGCAAAAAATCTATGAACTAATAAGAGACGATACTGTTATAAAAAACGGTGATATTGAGTTTTCGTGTTTAGCTCGCGCCTCGATTTTAGATAAAGATACTGTGAAGTTGCTGAAAAAAATCGGAGTAAGGAACGTGGCAATGGGCCTCGAGAGTGGGAATGATGAAATCTTGAAATACTTAAAAGGCCCAAAGGCGCATGTAAAGGATAATTTAAAAGCGATTAAATTACTTAATGACTACAATATAAATGTAGTGGCCTCGTTTGTTTATGGTGCGCCAGAGGAAACATATGAGCAGGCGATGGAGAGCATCGCGCTTGCGGCAGATGTGAGAATAATAACAGGTGAGGCATACTTAATTATACCTTATCCCGGTACTCCGCTGTGGAAAAAGTGGAAAAAAGAGGGTTGGCAAAAACGTGCATCGACACAAAAGGTTTGTGACTGGTCACGCTTCAACTCGGATTTTGGGGCAGTAAAAGATAGACCAATTATTGTGAGCGAGCAGATGACGGCCGAGCAGTTATGGACGGTGAAAGAAGGATTTGATGAGGTTTTTAAATCCAAGTGACCAAAATCAATAAACATTTAGAACATTTGAAAATCAAAATGTCGAAGATAAAACCCGACCCTGCTGTCCGCCGGTGGGAGGAATTCACCGGTAAAAAGGCTATTTTATCCGACATTCAGTAAACCACCCCACAACCTAACTGCCTGATTTTATTACACTTTTCATTTATTTCGCATTTTCCCGCATTTTTTCTACCGCACCCCATTGACAGGCTATATATGATAGTATATTATCATAGTATCATTTAACGTATATAGTGAAAAAAGAAGGAGATGAAAAACAATTGAAAAACAGGATCAAACACTACCGCGAACTAAAAAGATGGTCGCAGCTCGAACTTGGAGCACGCGCCGGCATTGCACAAAGCGCCATTTCTGCTTATGAAAACGGCGAAAAGGGTATGATGGTAGAAACAGCGCAAAAGATAGCGGATGCTTTAGGTGTGGAGCTGGACAAGCTCTTGGAAAAAGGAGAAAGAAAATGGAAATGATCAGCCTCAAAATCAACAAAATCCGCGAAACCGAAAAAGCAATCCAGGCCGAAATCCCGTACATCACGCCGACCGGCGCCACCAAGACCTTCAAGACCTGGCTGCCGAAGAGCCAGATCGAGGCGGGCGTGGATTTTACGAAAGTGGCTTGTTGGATTCTTGGCAAGAAGTGCGAAGAATTCAGGAATTTCATCGGCTTTAATTTCAGGATGATGATAATCGATGAAGCCGATGGCAGTTTCATGATGGCTTAATTTAAAAAAAAAAGGAGAAAACCATGAAAATCGATTTAAAAGCCCACGACCCAAAAACCGGCTTCCAGGTTTGGACACCGTGGATGGAATTGACAGACGGCTGGATGATGTATTTCAATGTGAATCTGCCGGGCGATCGTGAACGTTTCGTTGTGGTTCAAAACGACGATCCGTCAACGGCCCGGGAGCCGACCGATGACGAGTGGGCCGGGTGGCAGGCCGCCAAGAAAGAACTCGGCGAATATCGCGAAAAGTGTGAACGGGTGAAAAAAGAAATGACCGATGATGAGCGGGACCACAACGAGCACCTCACCGTCCGGATCGGCCGTCAAAAAAAATGGCATAGGCTATCGATGATCGAAGAGCTCGTCTCGCGGACGGGCCTGCCCCGCGCCGTCGCCGAAGAATTCGTCGATGAAGTTTCCGATGACGTTGCAATCACGCATCCGCTTATGTACCATCGGCATATTCAGGGCCTAACCCAATCTACCCTGTCCGCCATGACCGGCATTACGCAGCCTCGAATTCACGAGTACGAAACGTTAAAACGCGAACCGTCCGTTAAAAATCGTAAGCGCAACAAAATTGCACGACTATCAAGAAAAAACAATCGTGGAAAATAAACCATTATACCCTCATCAACTCGAATGCGTCACGCGTGGACGTGAAAAGTCCCTTGCCATGTTTTTAGAGATGGGCTTGGGGAAAACTCGTTCGGTTTATGAATGCATTCCACTTACTCGATGTCTGAATGTTGTTATGTGTCCAATCAGCGCCCATTTAACTTGGTTAAATGAGGCTGAGCAGTGGCGGCCTGATATAAATATCTATTCAACTGTCGGCCTGTCTGCACGCAAGCGTAGAGCAAAAAGAGAAGTAGCACTAAACGGCTTACGGTATGGGCCTACGATATTACTTATTAATTACGAGCAGGCAGTTGAAATCGTTGAGTGGTTGAAAAAAAACAAACTGCACCTATATGCAGTAATTGCCGACGAAAGCGCATATATTAAAAATTTTAAGGCAAAGCGTACTAAAGCCGCTCACGAAATGCGCCGACGTGCTAAGATAGGATATGCGTTAACCGGCACACCGATTTTACACGGTCCGATGGATTTATACTCACAGATAAGATTTGTAGATGAAAACATCCTACCAGAAAGCTGGTGGGCGTTTCGCAACCGTTATGCTGTAATGGGTGGATTTGAAGGAAAACAGATTGTAGGGTATAAACGTACCGACCATTTACTAGATCGAATAAAGCCATATGTTGTATCTATCAAGAAAGAAGATGTTGCAATTGACTTGCCACCAAAAATCTATCAACAGCGATTCGTGAGTTTAAATCAAAATGAACATCGTCATTACGAACTGATTAAAAAAGAAGCGTTGATGGATGTTGGCACAAACGAATATATGCCTATAACAAATGCATTAGCTAAAATAACAAAAATGGCGCAAGCTAGTTGCGGTTTTTCATATTACGAAAAAATTATAGGTAAGAAACAGGTCCATGAAGTTGGCAACACCAAACGCAAAACCGTTGTGGAATTATTAACCACCGGCGACCTGAGTGGTAGACAGTGCGTTATCTGGACGGTGTTTGATTATGAGCTAATACAATTAACTGTTGAGTTGCAAAAAATGGGTGTGGCGGTCAGTTCGAAACATACCGAAGGTCAACACATTACAGCTGCGAACGTTTTTTTAAACGGCAAGTCAGACGTGTTAATCGCCAACCCACAATCTCTAGGCACTGGCATAAACCTACAACGCGCCACGGCTATGATATTCGTTTCAAATAATTACAGGTACGGCGACAGGGTACAAGCTGAAGCCAGAGCACACAGGATAGGACAGACGAGATCGGTAACAATTGTTGATATAATTGCCGCGAAAACTATCGATGAAAAAATACTTAACAGCATACATAAAAAAGGTGAGATTGCCAACATGATAAAAGACGTGTTGGGCGTAAATATAAAAAAACATGACTTAGACGAATGGGAGGATGATGATGTACTGCTTTAAAAACGAACATGTACAATTTCAAGTACCTGACGAATCTATTTATGGCAACATTCGCGGTTTAAAAACTACCGGTACTATAGTTGAGGTGCGCAAAAATCATGTAATAATTGAAATAAACCCAGAGTGGAAAATAACGATTAAGAACAGTTGGATAATACCACCCAGGAGGCAAATATGACGAGAATTAGAATAAAAGATGATGCCAGGTTGCGCATTATCGGCGTGCCTGAAGAGCTTGTAGGCACCGAACACAACGCGGAATTTAGGTGGATAATTCTAAAGACGCTAAGGCGTAGTATTGCAATTTACGTTTTCGAGTATAAAGGCGAAACGTATAATGTCAATATAAAGGACGTAGAGGTTTTAGATGATGTTGATATTTGAATTGGTTTACTTAATATTCCTTTTCTTTTCTATAAGCTGTTGCATTGTTTACATTTTCATCGGCATAATTTTAAGCCGTATATACATTTTTAAGAAAGGAGGTAAAGAGTGATGGCAGAGGAAGTAAAGATTATCGATGCCGATTTGGTAAGTTTGACATTTAAAAGACGTGATGATTCTGTGGGTTTCGTCATCAAGGGCAGTGTTGCAGCTATGCCTATTCGTGAGGCTAGCATAAATGACCCGAAAGAAAAGCAGCTTGTAAACGAAATAACATATTCGTTGCACAACACACTGTCTGTACTAATCGAAACTAAAAACATGCGTCAAGGTAAGTTACCACTCGGCGACGAAAACGGTAAAGTGGAGTTCGGCTTGATATCCGACGTGAAGGATAGTAAAAAGGGCATGCCGACACCGAAGAAAAAATCAACTAAAAAAACAAACAAAAAGAACAAGTAAGGTCTTACTCGCAGGACGCGAAAGGAGAAACCAATGCAGGCCGAACAAATCAGACAACGGGATTTGGAACTAATCGAAGCAACAAAGGAAAGAAAAAAGTTATATGACAAGATGACACTCGGCGAAATCGCTGAAGAATTGGTACAGGTAAAATTGATGCGCAAATTTTTTGAAGAGGTTGACGACGCGTGGAAGCAGAACGATTATGCATTAAAAAGACTGGCGCGTGAAAAAATGGACGAGGCTGGCCTGGACGAATTCGCGGTAGACGATGCAGCCAAGATCAAAAAGAAGACGTTATCCAATCCAAAAATATTAAATAACGTAAAGTTTTTCTTGTGGCTTGAGAGTCGTGGCGAGGAGTCGCTAGGAAAATTGCACATTGCACCACACCTGGTGACTGATGAAATGAAACAACAGATGATCGACGATCCTGAATCTGTAAAGTTGTATGTTCACCATTCAACTTTAAAATCGTTCATCGAAAATCAATGTGATTTGCTGGACCCAAGCACATGGCCTGCCGGAGTAGAACTAAAACCAGACGCAACGGTTTATGTCTCAATGAGACGTAACAACTAGGGAGGAACCCAATGTCTAAAAACGGAAAGAAAACAACCAAAGAAACGGCTATAGCAAAAATAACAACAGACCAGTTGCCGGACGTGTTTAAGCCGGACAAAAGTGGTGTAGCTGCTGGCATGGAAAATGTCGACACATCAGACATCATCTTAGCCAGGGTAGGTATCGTTCAGGAGATGTCGAAATGTGTTGATCCAGAAGACAAAACAGCGCCAAGACCAGGACAGTTTTTAAACAACATCACAATGAAAACCTATGAAGCGCCGATTACCATCATACCATTATTTTACAACAAAGCTGCCGTTCTTTTCCCTGACGAGCCTGGCGACCCAGTAGAGTGCAGTTCTCGTGATGGAAAAACCGGTAGGATGTACGGCACATGTAACGAGTGTGAGTACAATTATGCAGCGAGCTGGGTGAACAACGAACCACCGAGGTGTAGAGCAGTACATGAGTTCATTTCGCTTTTCGCCGACGACGACCCTGAAAACTCCATCCCATTCGTTATAACAATGATGAAATCGAGTTATAAAACAGGACAACAGCTTATAACTTTAGCAACATCTAAACCTGGCATGCCGTGGTGTTATGCTAAATATGAAATCGGCAAAGAATACATCAAGAATGACAAGGGAAAATTCTACATTTACACGGTACGTCCTGCCGGACTAAACTCGAACCTTGAGGCCTATGCTGATATTTACACGATGATAAAATCCGCATACAACAAAGGCATCGTGGCACAGGACTTTGACGAGTCGCCTGATAAAATCTCAGACGATTCTTTTGATACTGAATCATTTAAATAAAAACAATGGGCGGTTTAATAGCCGCCCAGGTATTTTAAATCATTAATGAGGATTTGAATGTCTGATAAGTATATTATCGAAGATCACCACTTGGACCGGCCCAAAAAAATGGGTGATATTGTTCGTGCTTTTTGTCCTTTCCACGACGATAAAAACACGCCTAATTTAACCGTATTCAAGGAACGTACACGGTTTAAATGTTTCAGTTGCGGCAGGGGCGGCAACGCATACAATTTTTTAAAAGAGCGTGGATTATTACCTAACAAGCCGAAGAAATCAGATACACCTAAAAAGTCAGGCCGCCCGTCAAACGCGCCGACTGAGGCGGACGTTGAAAAGGCACACAAGGCGCTATTGAAAAACGAAAAGGCAGTTGATTATTTAAAAACGCATCGTAAATGGAATAAAACAACTATTAAAAATTTCAAGCTTGGTTTAAAAAATAATTACATAACTATACCAATTTACAGCCGTGATAACATTCTTTTAAATATTCGCCTGTATGACGTTGCGAAAAAAGGTAATGCAAAATTTATGAGTTGGGCTAAGGGACTGGGCACACGCATGGACCTGTTTCCTGCAAACGCACTGACCGGCGATTTTATATTATTATGTGAGGGTGAACCTGACACGATACTTGCACAACAATTAGGATTTAATGCGGCAGCGTTCACGGGCGGCGCCGGTTCGTTAAAGCCGGACAATTTGTCGGCGCTTTTGGATAAAAAAATAGCCGTGATATTTGACGTTGATGATGTTGGGGTGAAGGCTGCAAACAAGGTTGTACGGTTTTTATCTCGCATTTGCCCTGAAGTAAAGAATGTAAAATTACCAATTGAAGAACCTGAAAACGGCGACTTAACCGATTATATAAAACAAGGCGCAACAGCTGACGACTTGAAAAAGTTAATTGATAACACTGATCTGTATGTGCCATCGGTTAAAGAACGGGAGCGTATTGCCAAAATGGAGCCTGTAGATATGAATCTTGAAGATGCGTCGATGGCCGTAAACGCTTCAGTGAAACAGCGTTTCATTGCTATTGTGGCAGGAAAAGATACTGAGCCATATTTAATTCCTAAACGCGTAAAGGTGTTCTGCCAGTCGGCTACCACCGTGAAGCTATGTAATGTTTGCGGGCTGATCGACACCGGCAGTGTCGAAATAGATATAGGTCCGTATGATCCGGAAATTTTACAAGTAGTAGGATGTTCACAATTTCAGGCGCGTGGCGTGTATCGCCGCATGGCGGACATTCCATCTAAATGCACCTCGTGGGGAGCAGAGACATTATCAAGCCAGAACGTCGAGGACTTAATGTTGATACCTGACATTAATTTCGAGAGCGAAATTGGTAGACCTTATGTGTCGAGGCGTGCGATACTGGTGGACGGAATAGCCGAAACCAACCGGCCTTATAGATTCACAGGACACACAACACCGCACCCGGCAACACACCATGTTGTGCACCTGGCGCAACAGGCTGAACCGACTGTATCTGCCATCGAGAATTTCAACCTAACTAAAGATGTTATGGATCAATTACAGATATTTAAACCAGAAAAAGGACAAGGTATTCTCGATAAAATCGAAGAAATTCATACTGATTTAAGTGAAAATGTAACATTCATTTACGGTCGTAATGACATGTTGATGGCTTTCGACCTGGCGTATCATAGCGCGTTGCGGTTTAAATTTCAAAACAAAGATGTACGGCGCGGATGGGTTGAAACGCTTATACTGGGTGACACGCGTTGTGGCAAATCTGACACCGCATTTGCTATTCAATCACACTTCAGGGCGGGTGAAATGGTGGGTGCTGAAAATTTAAGTTATGCAGGGCTTGTCGGCGGTATCAATATTGTCGGCAACCGTAAAATGATTGCGTGGGGGAAGTTACCACTAAATGACGGCGGATTGGTAATCCTAGACGAGTTTTCAGGTATGCGCACTGAGGAGATTGAACGGCTGTCGGGTATCCGGGCAAGTGGCGTTGCTGAAATAACCAAAATACAAACTGAGAAAACAATGTCAAGGGTTCGACTTGTCATCATGAGCAACCCGCGAAAGAATTTAACTGTAAGTGAATATTCAATGGGCATCCATGCCGTACGCGATCTGATAGGTAAAGCAGAAGACATAGCCCGGTTTGATTTTGTTGTAACGTTGGCAAGTGACGAAATAAAACCAGAACAGATTAACCAATTAAAACGCAGTGAAGTAACGCATAAATATAACCGGGATGCATGCTCCAACCGTGTACGGTGGATATGGTCCAGACAACCGGAACAGGTGATATTTACTAATGACGCTGAAAAGCTGGTTTTGTGGAGCGCGACGGAGTTGGCCAAAAAGTTTCACGCGTCAATCCCGCTCGTCGAACCGAGTGAGCAGCGCATTAAACTTGCCAGGATATCTGTTGCTATTGCCGGTATGGTGTTTTCCACCAAAACCGGTGATGAGATAATTGTAAATGATAAACATATTGAAGCAGCATATAACGTGCTTGTTGCGTCGTTCGTTAAAAAATCTATGGGCTATGATATTTACAGTAACCATCAATTTAAACAAAATACAATTGATAACGAGTTGGAAGTAAAGCAAAAAGTAAGAGCATTGGGCGCCAATTCAGTTGGTGAAATGCTGGGCAAGGGATACATTCAATTAAATGACGCGGAAGACTGGGTAAACGGTGACAGGCAGGATGCGAAAGAACTTTTAAGTTTTTTAAGAAAAAACCGGGCGTTGCGCAAACCAAACACAACATACCGCAAGACGCCACGATTTACACAATTGTTGATTGAAATACAAAAGGAGTTGGAAAATGGAAATTAAAGAAAGGAGGCGATGCATATGATTGAATTGCATAACAGGCTGAATTAATTTAGAAGGTCTGCTATGCACCATTTCTGCTGATGGATGGCGGCAAAAATTTAAAACCAATTCGGTGAATAACAGTTGCTCTAAGCGAGAGTGTACGCGCCGCCATCCATTATATTGCTGATTTATAAACGGGATAAAGGAGGAAACAAATGAAGCCTGAAACAAAGTTCGTCAACGAATTAAAACGATCATGGCAACATGACGACCAACACACGTTAATATGGAAATTGCGGGGCACTGCTGCCACCGCCGGGCGACCTGATTTATTTGTAGTCAACCGTTCGCAAGCGTTTTTAGCTGAGGTGAAAATAAACCATGTAAATAAACAAAAGGACTTACTGCGGGCTGCAACAGCCTTGCAGCGAGCAAACATGAGGGCCATTTGTGATGCAGGTGGGCGAGTGTTTCTCATTACGCAAGTTTGCAAAGATATCGCAATAGTTCTTGACTTATATCATTGCAAGATGTATCATGGTTTTTTTACGGAAAAATTTATTATTTCCGTAAGCGCCAACATTGACGATTATTTCACATCTCACGATCATTGTCCACGATGTATATTTTACCTGTTCAAGCGTGGCAAAATTTGGACTAATATAAACCGATTTGCAAAACATTGTGAAATGCTGGGAGGAAAGCATGAAGCCTAACTTAAAGGAACTGGTGGAAAAAGCACGGGCGGCCGGGGCGTGCAGGCAGGACCTGGAGCGTGTGGAAAAATACGCAACGTGGGAGGATGCCATCGAGGACGAGTACGCGCCGGATTGGGTCCTTTGGTAT
>Ga0180437_10003044_pt1 | contig 25580 bp, 22 predicted proteins | sample SS_ome_4_FD_132410 | JGI IMG/M metagenome (GOLD analysis project Ga0180437, IMG submission 132410) | Hypersaline lake sediment archaeal communities from the Salton Sea, California, USA - SS_3_D_1 metaG | ecosystem: Environmental > Aquatic > Non-marine Saline and Alkaline > Hypersaline >... | reverse complement strand
GAATGTCCGGGTACTGGTATAAGAAAGAGAACAGCTCCTCCTTGAAAATAGTTTCATTTTTCTCCGGATAGTTCAAAAGATATACGACAGCTTTACATACGTCCGGATTGCAGAGAGTCTTATCTCTTCCGATTTCTCCTGCTTTGATGCTCGAAAAGAGGAAATTTATCGGTTGCTCGATTTCTCTATAAATTCTGTACTTATTCTTCAGACTGTTTAGATACTCTTCGTACTCCTTGAGCACACAGATTAATTTCGACATGAGAAGGATTGCATTGGTCTTGGAAACATTTTTATAGAGCCAATCAGCTCGTGTGCTTCCGGATACAATCACATCAAACACATGGCTGCTGAGATTGCTGACGTCGATATCCATGTAGGAAGGTTCGGGGATGATTGCGAAATCGCCGGTATATCCCTTCATCACACAGGCAAGGCTCCCATTCGCTCCGCCAAACTCTTCATCCACAACACTCTCTATTATGACTTTTCCATTAATGGGAATGCCCAAATCGATAATCGCCTTTAAAGAATACACAGAGGCGATTATTCCGCCCTTCATATCCAATGCACCAAGACCGTAAATCTTTCCGTCGAGAAGTCGAGGCTCAAAGGGTTTGGTAACCCTCCACCTTGATGCGTCGGCTGGCACCACATCTATGTGGCCGTTAAAGATCAACGTGTGTTCTTCCCCTTTGCCGATATACCCCACTGCGTTGTCTCTATTCGAATAATCTCTGCCCTTGAGATACACTTCACTCGCTTTGAATTCTTGAACATCATCCGGACTGAATCTATCTATCTGCAGATTCATGCCCTTAAAGATCTCTTCAATTATTTCTTGACCGTTATTTTCATTCCCAAAGGGAGGGTGGTTTACGGTATCCGCAGCGATGAGGGCGAATAGCGAATCGATGAGCCATTTTGTGTTATTGTCGATGTATTCAATGATTCTGGATTTCATCATTTTCACAGCCCTTTAATTCAATATATAAATGAAATTAATTTATCTAAATTTGGAGAAATTATATCTGATAAGCTATCTTATGTCAAATATTTTCTTGATATTTTCTCGTAAAATACAATAATTAGATTAAATCAATTCTTTACATGCAGTGCTGTAAGGACAGATAAGGAATATGAGAGGAGAAAACGACAGAACAGGCAAGGGCATACAGGCTTTTACTACCGATTTTCTGAAAAAGAGGAATGTCATGAACGTTTTGAATGTCCTGCACAACAGTCGACCAATATCGCGGGCTTCAATTGCCCGAAGCACAGGGTTAACCCCAACTACTGTTTCATCTGTCGTCTCCCGTTTGCTCGATCTCGGTATTGTCCAGATCGTTGGTCCCAGCACAATAAGAAAGGGGCGGAGGCCGATTTTAATAGATTTCAATCCAGAAGCTTTTTATGTGATTGGTCTTGATCTGGGTATTCATGAGGTAAGAGTTGTTGTTATGGATCTGCATGGCAGCGTCACTGCACGAATCCATGAGCGCATCGAGGAACATAGAGGGAAAGACTATATCATTTCTAAATTGCTTCAAATAATACATAAAATAATTGAGGAACTTCAGATACATGTAACCGAAAAATTACTCGGTATCGGATTGAGCATTCCAGGTCTCATCGATACAGAGAAAGGTATTCCATTGTTTTCGGCAAATCTCCCGGAGCTGCAAAACGTAGAAATCCTCAGGATATTCCAAAAGGAATTCCAAATTCCCGTTTTTGTAACGAATGATGTATCTGCAATGGCACTGGGTGAATCAAAATTCGGAATTGCGCGGGGATACAAAAACATCTTATGCATCAATGTGGGACATGGCATCGGGAGCGGAATAATAATAAATGGTGAATTATACCGCGACATGTACTCAGAAGGGGTATTTGGACACATCTCGATTCTTCCCTTCGGCCATGTCTGCCACTGCGGAAGCAGAGGGTGCCTGGAAACAATGGCCAGCGGAAACGCGATTGCATCATCCGCAATTCGAGCCGTGAAATCCGGAGGCAGTGCAACAATCAAACATCTTGTGGATGGAAAAATTGATAAGATATCAGCAGAAACAGTCGCCAGGGCTTCAGACATGGGCGACGAAACTGCACAGCGTATCGTAAAGGAAGCAGCAACATATCTTGGAATCGCAATCGCAAACGCCATAAAGCTCGTCAGCCCGCATATCATCGTAATCGGCGGCGGAGTGTCGAAAACGGGTGATATGTATTTTCAGACAGTTAAAAAGACCATTGAAGAATATTCTTTTTCAATCAGGGACTCTTTTCCGGAAATCGCCCTATCCTCACTCGGGGATGACGCGAGTTGTATCGGAGCCGCTACACTGGTATTGATGAAGGTATTCAACAAGGAGGGGGTCCCAAACTATTGATCGCGATCAGTAGCGGCCGCATTCATGAACCGTCCTGACAAGCTCACAATAATTTTCCGGAGGAATTCCATCGTACAGGCTGCTCGAAGTTCCGCACACATACCCCCCGTTCTTCATCAATCCTTCCAGATGTGCCTGCACATCTTCTCGAATCTCCTCTGGGCTCCCCTCTGTAAGAAGCACGAGATCTATGTTTCCACAGAGACAGATTTTTTTCCCGTATTTCTCTTTGATCTCATATATATTGTTGCACGCTGGTTCAACAGGATGAATCGCATTCACTCCCAATTCTATCAATAGGGGAAGCACATCATCGAGGTTTCCGTCGGTGTGATAGGCGATCAGAATATCATTCTCTCTTGCTGGCTCTAAAAAATTCTTCATTCTCTCGAAGTATAATTTCAAAAAGAGCTCCCGGTTTATGAATAAGCCAGACTTAAACGCGATGTCGTCATCGATCTGAAGAAACTTCACTTCCCTTCGTCTGCATATTTCGTTCATAACCTCGAGCTGGTGCTCTAAAAACAGATCCATGAGATGTTCGATGAATGAGAGGTCATCGTGCAGCTTGTAGCAGAAATCGACAAATCCTATCGCAAGATAGGTTGGATTGAAAAATGCGCTTACTCTTGGGTATATTCCGACCCCCGTTCCTCTGGATGCATCGAGGTATTGGTCAAACCGTTCCATTTGTCTTGAGATCAATTCCGGTGGTTCAAGCGTTCCTATGGCATCCCAATCTTTAATTTTTCCATCGATGTAATGCTGCGTCCCGTCCTCAGCATATCTGAACTCCTGTCCCGGCCACCACACAAAATCCGTTCCCACCGCATCCATTCCGATTCGCATTGAAAACTCGAGCATATCATCGACATCGATGGAATCCGTTCTCCCCTCAGCAGCGGAACGTATCCCATATTCCAGCGATCTCCCGAGAACGTGCTCGATTATTCCCTGGCTGTTCGGCCAGAATTCCAGAATCGGCACTCGATCGGGTATTTTCATTCGAAAGGCTGTGAGCAGCCTGTCGATATTCGCATCCTTGAAGAACATATTCTTTCTCTTTGGAATTCTCGTACTTCGTGAATTTAAAACTGAGGCACTTTCCCATGGAATCCTGCAATCTATTTTAAGAGACTCGGGAAGGTGCCTCATACAGTGTATGGAAAGCGATGATGAGCTCTACATCGATCTCACTGAATCTCTATGTTCCCCCACAGCCCGGGATCATCTACATTCTCTTTTGTGATGATATCACCCGGCAGATACAGCGTTGGACCCCATGCTTCATCTATCACTTCAGCATCCATTCCTTCGACCTTGTAGTTTCCAGGTTTAATCCTTTCCTTTGTTATTACCTTGTCAATGAATTCAAACACCCCTTTTACCTGCTGAATCATGGGAACTCCTATTGTCTTTTGGATCCATCCTTCACGAATCAACTGGAGAGCTGCCGGATCTCCATCTGTTCCCATGAGCACGATATCACCTTTGTTGTATCCTTTCCCCTCCAGAACCGGCACGATGCCCGGAATTCTTGAATCTGCGTGTACAAAGATAATATCGATATCTTTATTCACAGTGAGCTGATCTGACACCACATTTGCCGCGACCACCTGCTCCCATCCGGGAGTATCTTTTGTAATAACCTGTATATTCGGGTAAGACTTCATCACATCTGAAAATCCCTTGTCAATGAGCACGGTATACATGTCTCCCAGATCACCGATCACCTGCAGCACTTTCCCCTTTTCAGATCCGTGTTTTTTCTTGAGCATATCCGCACATTCTTTCGCAGCCAGCTCTCCCATCTTGACAGTGCCAACCACTGAGTGAAAATCCAGTTTTGTATCGGTTATTGTTCCATCGTATGAAACCACCGGTATTCCCGCCCCACGCGCTTTCTCCACGCTCGCAACTATGGTTGAAGCGTCGACCGGTTTTACAATTATTGCATCGGGTTTCAATCCGATGACAGTATCCATCTGGTTGATCTGGGTGTCAGAGCTTCCTGCGGCATTCAAAAGCTTTATGTCGTATCCAAACTCCTTCGCGAACTTTTCCATATACAACCCGGACCCGATGTTAAAACCGTTTATCATGTCAAACTGTAAATAATACAAAAGCTGCTTTCCTTTCGGTTTTTTTGTCGCTCCCTCTTCTGTTTTGCCCGCTCCTGCGAAACAGAGAGCTGACGCGCTCAAAAGCACAACAATCAAAACAAAGCTGATAACACTCTTTCGTCTCCACATGGTAGTTCCTCCTCGATAAAATATGTTATTTACTCCATTTCCCCTGTTACAGAATTTACAAACCCCGATGAATCATCTGCTTTCATTGGGCTGGCTCAGGAAAACAGCCCCGGTGATAAGACCCACGATTTCATCGGGAGTTGTTTCCTTTTTTTCCCTTATCCCAACGATCTCCCCGTGCCGCAACACGATTATTCTATCCACAATCTCAAACATCTGTTGAAGATTGTGGGTTATGAGTATAATCGATACATTCTTCTTCCCGGTGTCTTTTATTAGATCCAGGACTTTTCTTGTTTCCCTCACACCGAGCGCTGCAGTTGGCTCATCCAGCAATATGAGCTTTTTTCCCCAGGCAACGAATCTCCCGAGAGCAACTGCCTGACGCTGCCCGCCGGAAAGGTATTCCATCTTCTCAAAAACGGAAGGAATGTGTATGCCGACCTTGTTTAACACTTCTACTGTTCTCTTCACCATCTTGTTTTGATTCAAGACTTCAAATCCCAGGATATTTTGATATATCTCCCGACCAATGAATATGTTCGATACTGAGTCGAGATTGTTGCAGATGGAAAGATCCTGATACACGGTTTCTATCCCCATCTTCCGCGCATCTGAGGGGCTTCTGAAGTGAATTCTCTTTCCGTAAAAATAGATTTCTCCCCCATCCGCGGGAAAATTTCCGGATATTATCTTGATCAGTGTTGATTTTCCGGCTCCGTTGTCCCCAACAATTCCGACAATCTCATTTTCATACAATTCAAAGCAGATGTTGTTGAGAGCCACCACACTTCCAAAAGATTTTGAAACTCCCTCAACCTTCAGGATAACATTTCTCCCCGGAGCACCATTCATATGTTGAAACCTCTCATCAATGAGTCACAGCCTGATTTATTTTCGAAACATCCGTTTCAATGCATCCATCGATACTGCAAGCAGAATCAGCAAACCGCGAATTACCCCGGTGATGAAGGGAGAAACTGCGGTTATGTTGAGGGCACTGTGTATCGAACTCAGGATAAGGCTTCCCGCAAACACTCCTACCAGGGAACCAACTCCCCCTGAGAGGCTAACCCCTCCAATGACAACTGCTGCGAGAACCTCGAATAAATAGCCCGTCCCCATTCCTGCAGTTGCGCCATTTGTACGGGCAGCCATCAGCCATCCGGTTATTGCAGATATGACTCCGCTCAAAATGAATACTCGAAATAACGCCCAGTTTACATTGATACCAAAGTTATATGCCGCATTGATGTTCCCGCCAATTATATAGAGATGTTTCCCAAATTTCGTTCTTCGCAGAATGAAAGTGAAAAAGACATAAAAAAGTATCATAAGAAATACCATGAGAGGTATTCGAAACAATTTCGTGGTATCAACAAATCTGAACGCCGAAGGGAGGTCATTCATACCAAATCCACCCGTAATCCACACCGCCATTGCCCGGATCACTATGTAGGTGGATAAGGTAACTAAAAAACTTTCTATCCTGAGCTTCAGGACGAAAAAACCATTAAAGAACCCGATGACCACCCCCATGATGAGGATGAGGAAAAATGCGCCCCACGTGTTCATCATAATACCCGATGCATATGGAGAGGAGGCGGTAAGCCACACACTCAATATCGCAGATGCTGCAGCTGTTGATTCCACGGAGAGGTCCAGATTCCCGCTTATCAGTACAAAGGCTTCAGCTATCGCGAGGGTACCAATGAATACCGAGTGATATATGATATTCACATAATTCACAAAGCTGAAGAATCCCCTGATGCTCACGGAAAATCCTATCATACAAAACACAAAAATGAGCCAGACAATATTGTCCAGGAGAATTCTTGCGATAATTCTGTACCGTGGTTTCTTCACTGCTTCCATTCTGTGTTGAATATCTCCTATTTCTCGTGGCAAATCAGATCTCGTAAACGTTCCCGACAACGATTACAAGCATATTTACATTAACCATCCTGTTTGTCAATTCTTTTTTAAATCAAAGCCCCTGCCAACCTTTCACTGCCCTGTGCGCACGTGATTCCGAGAGCACACGGCGTTTGTGCTCTTTTCTCGATATAGTTCTTCATAAATGCCCATGGATCTTTTCGCCTGGAGTGGAGCACGGAAAGCTCGGAAATCATCAGAGGGAGATCATGGCCGGTCATCTCATAGAACCGATAGAAGAGCGACAGATCAGCGGTATATCGCATTACCGATAGGATAACGGCGTTGTTGATCGGAATATCGGCAATCTTTCTGTAGATATCTGTGGTGAAATGATCTGTGTAGCGGTTTGCAAGACCCATCTGAAACCGATCGATTATATCCTCTCTTTTATGAATTTTTTCATCCTCATCTGCGTCGCTTCGGTAGAGCGCATCAAGCATTTCGTATAGCTCCCGCATGAGATTCTGAAACTGATTCTGGTCCGCAAGGCCAACAAGTATGGTCTGATACTCCTCAGAATCTTCTCCATACTTTTTCCCTATGAACAGAAGAGCCCCCTCCCTGCCGATGAAAGTCGCAAGCTGCTCATTGAATTCTGTTCGGTTTTTTACATAGATGGTCGTGTGGGTTTGCTCGTGAATGATGAGAGAGGCAAGATCAAACTCCGAATATCCTGTCATGAAGGAGAAAATCGGGTCTTTGAAAAACCCGAGCGTGCTGAAGACCTCTGCCTTCCTCACGAACACATCATATCCCTTCTTTCGAAGCCTCTTTGCCTGCTTGAGCGCATCCTCTTTTCTGAAGAAGCCCTTATAGGGAAAGGCACCGAAAAGGGGAAAATGCCAGAGGTAGGGCTCGAATGCGGTCTTTTCACATGCGGATACCACATCCACCAGATACTCTTTGTCGACTCTCTTGTAACAGGTATAGTTCTCATTGCTCTTCAAACCGAGATCTGAGATCGCAAACAGCCGAATCTCACCCACCAGCTGCAGCGTCCTTCTCTCATCAGGCTCCAGATCAGCCCTGGTCAACGCCGATTGGATTTCCTCTGCATCTCTGTAGTACCTGATGAGGGATGCTCCCTGCTTGAGCAGGTAGCATCCCTGAAGTACCGCCAGGAAAAATAAGAGCATGAACACCGGAATGAAACGTTTCATCTACTCAGTTACTCCATAAAAAATTCGTCATCTGCTGCTTCATTCGAAGCCACTGTTCAGCGCCCACCGAATCCCCATCGATGATGAGGTGATGGTACCTCTTTTTGAACCTGGACTCTTCGGTGCTCACCGTTACGATTCTCCACCGATCGAGCGGGCCATCGATCAGCCTGGAAAGGGTGTGAACGCTGATGAGCTCGTCCTTTTTATCGATGAAGACCAGAGCCGGCTGATTGCTGCGTCGATATCCCGAAGCCCTGAGATGCCGCGCCATGTCCAGCAGGGCATGATACGCTGCTGCGGGGATGCCGTCGTGCACCCTGTACCCCTCAGCTGTTTTGCTCGGCACGATACACCGCTTCCCCAGAAGCCGTACCGCGTGCGAGAATAACCGCGGCTCAACTGGAGGGGCGAACAGAACGAGCCTTTCGAACCGGACCGATTCAAAGCGCTCCATGAGCTCCAGTGCGACGAGACACCCGAGGGAGTATCCGACGAAAAAGAGCGGCACCCCGTGCTGAGCTGCCTCCCTCTCCGCTCGGCTGAACAGCTTCAAACCGTCCGATACCCACATTTCATCCGTTGCAGAGGAGAGTTCATCTCTCGAGCCGTCACGTCCCGCTTTGGAACCAGAGGGCACATGGAAAACAAAACCGATTTCTTCTTTCGATCTGTGGGCGTGCAGATGACTCACTGAGAGAATGTGAAGGCTGTTTCAGGAAATGTCAAAGCAATTTTTCTCTCCGCCTTCGAACCCAGGAGAGAATGTTCAAGGAGAGCGACGCAGCAAGAGAAAGGAGCAGTAAAACAACAGCGAGAAGATTCACCAGGCGAGCAGACACATCCAGCCCGGTGAGTGAGTCAACAAAAAACTTTATATAGGAATCCGGGAAGTCCGTGTCTCCGAGCGCCATCCGCACCCTCCAGTGCCAGTCTGTGAATGGACAGTATCCAAACCCATACCAGATCCCAAGCACAGCCCATGAAAAGATGGTAGCGAGCAGGGTCAGGAGATTGGCGAGTCTCGTCCTCCTCCATATCCAGCCGAAGAGATTGAACACGATAATGAGAGAGTGAAAGACAAAAAAAAATCGATCGAGGAAAACGTATACCATGATTTCTCTGAATAAAAAGTACATCTATTATATCACGTATTCTTAATTCCGCCAGCTCATAAGAATCCAGACGCCAGCCGCTTCCCGTACGATTGACAGAACAGAGCTTTTTCATCATATTGTTTCTATCGTATTCTTCTGAAACGGCGGTTTCCAGGAAGTTTTAAAAATGGAAAAGAGGTACAGCTTACACGGGTTCATAATCGTGGAAGGTGAGAAATCCCTCTGGTGGATCCAGCATTTGGGTGATTTTTACGATACGGGTGAAATGATATACATCGAGGGAAGGGCATACATCTACCGCAGGTACGATGTCACCCTGCTGGGAAGAAGCAGGCGCATGAAAGTGGACAAGGAGTTGACGAGCTTTGATGCGGTGGAGGAATATCTGGAAACGCTTCCGAAATGGAACAAGACAAAATACTACGTGAAGCTTGCAGATCTTGAGCTGTTTTCACTCCTCGAGTGTGAGAGCGGAGAATCAGTTTACAGCGAAATGAATCCTGAAATTTTAAGAAGCTTGCTCACTGGAGAGGAACCAAAATAAGCAGGAGGAGGCTCATGGAACCCTGGTCTGACCTGGACAAAATCAAATACTACAGGGACGAAATAAGGCTCGAGTTCAACCTTCTCGCGATGCGATCCACTATTCTGGTCACTTGCCAGTCCTTTCTGGTCGTTCCTTTTGCGATTCTGCAGACCGCAGCAAACTTCCGCGCTGTCATCATGCCCATGTATCTAATCACCTTTCTCGGCGTGTTCGTTGCGCTGATCCTCCGTGAGCCGCTCAATGCAGCCCACCGCACCATACATAAATGGCTGATCAAGCACCGAAGCCTGCTGAAGGAATCAAAAGAGCTCGAAGCCTTTGCGATCGACCGAGACATGATCCCAGGTGTTGACAAGAACCCGGACAGGGACACCGACCACGTGAAGAGTCTTGCGTTTTCCGTGTACGGCCCGTGGGCCTTCTGTCTCTTCTGGTGTGCTGCAATCGTGTGGACCACAGTAAGAATGATTGTCGGGTTTTAGCCCGGATCCACCACAGAACCGACCATTTGCTGGGTGAAAAGCACATTATCAGTGAATGCACAGATCATGAGCTGCCTGAATATTTACTCCACCTTTTTCTCGGAAAGTGCATTTACTTGTTGACACCATATTCTATTCATGTTAAAATACGCAAATTGCGTAATTTAATGATGCAACTAAAGCTGAATTTTCAATGAAATTCTGCATATTGGTTCACTTAAAAAATGAAGAAATACATCGTCACCATCGATCTTGGAACGACCAACATCAAAGCCGGATTGTATGATGCGGACCTGAAAGAGCTCGGTATGACCTCTTTATCCGTTCAGTACATCACCAACGGCAGTCGTGTTGAGTTCGATCCCGAGGAATACTGGTCGGACTGTTTACGATGTGTTCAGAATGCGATCGATACGGCGGGTATCGATCCAAAGAGAATTGTCACGATAGCCTTAACCGGACAGGCTGAGTCCCTCATCATTCTCGATAGGAATCTTTCACCTCTCAGAAACGGTATATCCTGGATGGACAGCAGGTCTGTGAAAGAATGCGAGATTTTGAAGAGGAATTTTCCTGTTCAGAAGGGGTATATTATCACCGGACAGGCTGATATTATACCCACCTGGCCGGTCACAAAGATGCTCTGGATGAAAAGAAATGAAAAGACAATCTATCACAAAGCCCATCGATTTCTCCTTCTAAAGGACTTTATCATATTCAGATTCACCGGCAGGCTCGTTGCAGAATACACCGTATATAATTTCTCCTACTATTTGGATGTGCGGCAGAAACGGTACTGGACAGAAATCCTCGATTTTGTCGGTGTGAAAACCGGCCAGCTTCCCGAGCCCATCGAACCGGGTGAAACTGTCGGTATCGTGAAAGAAGAGGTTACACGTCTGCTTTCTCTCTCGGACAGCGTGACTGTGAACTCCGGAGCTCTCGACCATTTTGCAGGTATGATAGGAACCGGCAACATCACAGAGGGTGTCATCAGTGAGACGACAGGAACAGTGCTTGCCATCGCCACCATGGTACGACAGCTGAAAATCAATGAGTATCGTATCCCCTGCCAGTACAATGCGATTAAGAATACCTACGTATTGATGCCCGTGTGTGAGAGTGGAGGTGTGAGCCTCGAGTGGTTTAAAAACAATTTCTTTTCTGGCAGAGATTTTAATTATCTGAACAGAGAAATTGCCAAAACCATGCACCGGACAAATGAAGTCATCTTTCTCCCCTATCTCACCGGAACCAACTCTCCTGAGTTTGATGTGAATGCGAGGGGTGTGTTTTACGGGCTCACCATCCAACACACAAAAATTGACATGGTCCGTGCGGTGATGGAAGGCGTCACGTTCCTGTTAAAGAAGAATATTGCGTTGCTGGAGAATATGAATTTAAAGATCGATACTCTGATTTCACTCGGGGGAGGAGCAAAATCAGAAGTATGGAACCAGATGAAAGCGGATGCCACTGGGAAGAACATCCATATCCCCGAGTATGAGGAAGCAACATCCCTTGGAGCGGCGATACTCGGTGCCCTTGCAAACGGGTTTGCGAGAAACATTCAGGAAGCAGTAATAAAATGGGTAAAGATGAAGCGGGTTTATACGCCCAAGAATCAGGGGCTCTACAGAGAAAGCTACAGGAAATTCATCGATATATATGAAAGGTTGCTCCCTGTTTTTCATAGGACATAAATCTGCTCGTATAGGAGATGCTGTTTGACACACACTTGGCTCAGTGAGTGATGGCAAACACGGGGGAGTGTTTCTGGTCATTTCTCTCTCCGAGAGGTTGTTCTATGGCAATTACCATGAAAGAAATCGCACGCATCGCAGGAGTGGACACCTCTACCGTTTCGCGGGCGCTGAACAACGATCAGACCATCTCTCTAGATGTGAGGGAGAAAATTCAGGATATCGCAAGAAGGAATAGCTACAGGAAACGCAGAACAAAAGCTAAAAATATTTCCTATGTCATCGACAAGAAATTTTTCCTCCTCACAAGTCACTTTTATAATCGGGTAATAGAGGGTATCGAGGATGAGTTGAAAAAACATAAATACATTTTTCAATTCAATTCCCTGGAACCAAATCAGTTTACACTCGAAAACATCAACATTAAAAATCTCGCCGGCATGATCATCACAAGCTGTTATCACGATGACTTCATTATAGAGGTAAAGAAGCTCGGCATCCCTGTGGTGCTCGTTGACTACTATCTCCCAACCGAAGATATAAGCTCGGTCCTGATTGACAATACCGATGGGATCATCAAGGGTATGCAGTACCTCTCTTCCATCGGACACAGGAGAATCGCCTATATAAAAGGAGACCTCGCAGAAATCGGGAGCTACGACAGGTTTATCGGATACCGGAAAGCGGTGCAGATGTTTGATCTCGATGATGATGAACGCCTGGTAATCGGCTGTGATTTCAGCATAAAGGGTACCTATGAGGCGATGAGAACATTTCTGAATTCCGGTATTGATCCTCCGACTGCCCTTGTCGCCGTGAACGACATCGTCGCAATCGGAGCAATGGAGGCTATTAAGGAGAAAAACCTCAGGATACCGGACGATATGAGCGTCCTGGGATTTGATGATATCGACCTTGCAGGTGAAGTCATTCCAAGGCTTTCGACCATGCATGTAAGAAAAAGAACTATCGGACGGTTGGCAGTACAGCGGCTGATTCAGCTCGTTCATGGAAAGGACATCGAATACAGCAAGATACTGGTTGCCCCGATACTGAAAGTCAGAGAATCAACAGCGAATATACGGTAGGAGATACCACAATGGGCATAGAGGATCTGGAACTGATCGGTGAAGATAAACAGAATGCTCTGCAATTCTGTAAAAAGAGCTTTAAAAGATGGGGGCTCACACTTCCGGATGTGCCGGCAGTTCCCTTTCACTTCGGGCTCCATGATTTTTATCACACTGGAGAAATAGAGTTTGACATCAACAATAATATTGAGGAGGGATACTGCGGAAAGTTCATCTTCATCTTCAAAGGGCAGACCTGTCCCCTGCACTATCACAAGATCAAACATGAGACATTCTATCTGGTGAAAGGAAAGGTGGAGATGGAGGCTTCAGAAGAACGCACCATCATGAAGCAGGGAGATATACAGGTCATGCCGCAGAACACCATGCATCGTTTTACCGGACTCGAGAACAGCCTCATACTCGAGTGCTCAAAGCCTGACATCATGAGTGACAGCATTTTTGAAGATCAGAGGATTGCAGAAATTATCGCGCGCTATTCCTAAATACGTATTTTACGTCATGAACTGATCTATTGCACTATGGAAGGAAGCAGTTCGCTGTCGATCAGCCTCATCATGGTATTGTAGTCGAATGAAAAAAAGCAGAGAGATTACCCTGGAACTGGGTGTGCTGGAGGGCCAGGCTGGGAGTAAGCAAGAATGACTCTGACCTTTACGCTTTTGAGCAGAGAAGAAATCCAGAAGCTGCACGATGCGAGCATCGAACTGCTTGCACGGACAGGGATGAAAATCGGGTCGGAGAAAATGTGTGCAAGCCTTCATAAAAGGGGAGCGAAGGTGGACCTGAATGCACATACGGTGCTTTTTCCGGAGAAGCTCGTTGAGCGCACGATTGAAAACAACAGTCGTCTTCTCAAAGCCGGGAAAAAGCTCCATCTGCTGAACGGTGTCACCTCCGAGATCATAGAGGGAAAGAGCATTGGAGCGAAGGTGAGCGGGGGATGCGAGAAATACCTCGACTGGGAAACTCAGAGCATCCAGAATGCCCGGGCATCTGAGCTTTTACGCTCCATTCGAGTGTGCGAGACGATTCCAGAGGTGCGTTTCATCGGCAACCCTTTGGTGCTGAAAAGCGATGTTGAGGGAAAGGAAATAGAGGAGAGACTCCGGAGGGTAAAGACCGCGGCTCTCATCGCAAAAAACACGACAAAGCTCGGTTCCATGGAGATTTGGGATGAAAGGGAGATCGACTTTCTCGTGGAAATCGGCTGCATTGCCCGTGGAGGCCGCACAGAGTTCAATGAAAAACCATGTCTTTTGACTGCAAAAGAGACAATCAGCCCTCTTTTTCTCGACGAGCATTCAGGCAACATACTCCTCGAGCTTGCGAAGAGAGAGCTTCCCTGCACCATTATTCCCATGCCCATCACAGGGTTGAGTGCTCCAGTGTCGAAGCTCGGAAACGCCGTGGTAGGAAATGCCGAAATTCTCGGTGTCATGACAGCCATACAATCGGTCTATCCCCAGTCTCCGGTAGGCGGTGGAACGATCAGCGGCATAATGGATATGCAGACTGGCGTGGTATCTTTCAGTGCTCCTGAGGCGATTCTGCAGGACATTGCAATCGCAGAGGTTCATGAAAACCTCTACGGCTTCAATTATCTCATCGGGAGCGGGTATTTTGACGCTAAATACCCGAACCATCAGGTTTTCGCTGAAAAAACAATGAAGTACCTGTTCACCTATCTCTCAGGACGATACAGCTATCCTGTTGGACTGATCAACAGCGGCTCTGTCTTCAGCCTTGAACAGGCACTTGTGGATATAGAAATCTGCAGGTATATCCACGCTCATTTTGGGGACTTCATCAATCCAGCTGATCTGGAAGGACTCTGCGAACTCATACACAGGGTGGGAATACGAGGACAGTACGTGACCGAGGACCATACCCTGAAGCATTTCAAAAAAAACTGGTTTCCTTTGATTTTCGACAGGAGCAGTTTTGTATCCTTCGACGAAAATAAAAGAAAAGACATCTATAACAATGCGAATGAGAGGATCACAAGCATCACCCAAGCGGAAGATTTTTGGGAAATAGAAAGCGATCGCGCACGGGAGATTGACAGAGTAGTCAAGAGTGCGGAAAAAGTATTGTAGTATACAGCAGGGTAAAAAATCGACATGTAAAATAACTATACAAAAGTAATACTCATTCTTTTCATACATCATAGAAAAAGAATGTGGGCCAAGTTCATCCATCCCAGCGAAGGATACCGTAGTAAGGTTTTTACCTGCTTGTATGCAACCTTCTGAATACAGGAAAAAGAGCGGTATAAACTTCATGAAACTCTTCGTACAGATCATCATACCGGTTTTTATTCTCTCTCCCAGGTTCGATTTTTTTTTGAATACCTATGAGATCATCGATAGAATCAACAGAGGAATACGTACCCATCGCAACCGCAACAGTGAGAGCCGCTCCGATTGCTCCTGCTTCAAGAGGAAACTCCATAATATTCAATTGATACCCAGTTATATCGCTGATTATCTGAGCGAATACATCACTGGTGCTTCCTCCGCCTATCGCGTTCATCTCGTTAATTCGATGACCGATATTCTGCATCGATTCGCTGATCCAGCGAAGGTGGTATGCAATTCCTTCCATGACTGATCTTGCAAGATGGCCCTTAGTATGACTCAAAGATAACCCTACAAAAGCACCTCGTGCGTAGTGATCGAGAACAGGAGCCCTCTCTCCGGAAAGCCATGGGGCGAAGAGCAGCTTGTTTGAGCCAGGCTCGATTTCCGTTGCCATTCTGCTTATGAATTCATATACAGAAACCCCTTCTTTCTTGGCGCGCTTTACTTCATCCTGGCAGAAGGTATCCTTGAACCACATCAGCGCGCCACCTCCTGTTTCCATCTCACCGGCGATAATCCATTTCTCAGGATGAATATGGTTCAAGGCCCAGAAGGGCTTTTTTGGATTGTTCTCAAACCTGCTGCTTGATATACCTATCCATGTGGCTGTTCCAATACACAAATGGACCTTGCCATCCCTGTTTGATCCCGATCCGGTCTGCGCTGCTGCAACATCCCCTGCGCACAGCACAACAGGCGTTTCTCTTTTAAGTCCAGTTGACTCAGATGCTTTTTCCGTAAGCTCACCAATTACATGTGTTGAAGGATATGTCTTCGGAAGTTTCTCAACAGGAATCCCAAGCCGTCTGCACACCGGTTCTGACCACTCCTTATCATAGGGATCAAAGAGAAAATACACCGATGCGCCATGCCAGTCGATAGCGATTTCCCCTGTCAATCTGTAAATTATGTATTCCTTGCAATCAAGAAGTTTAGATGTTCGCTCCCAGATCTCAGGACGCACTTCTCTCAACCAGAGAATTTTAGGGATAATATCTTTTGCCGTGGGGATATTTCCGGTTTTTTTAAAAAGAAACTCCGGTAGATCACCGTTCATAATACGGTCCGCCTGCTTCACGCTCCGAACATCAAGCCAGCTTATCATATTGATGAGCGGATTGCTGTGATCATCTACCGGGATCAGATTGAACATCTGGGCCGATACACCCAGACCCATTATCTCATCTGGATCAATCCCTGCCTTCGTATAAACTTCCCTGGTGGTGCTCACATATGCGTTCCACAGTTCCTCAGGTTTCTGCTCGACCCACCCTTCCTGGGGATAGTAGAGCTGGTGAGATCTGTAGGCCGTTTGTAGTATTCGTCCGTGCAGGTCTGTTATGACTGCCTTTGTTCCTCCTGTTCCAACGTCATGGGCAAGAATATATTTTTTTTTCATTTTCCCTCATACACTTGGATTGTCTTTGGAACATTCAACAATATAAATCGAAAGACAGAATGATTGTAACAACATTTCATGAGAGAATGTTTGGTATTGTTCAACCTTTTACCCGGTGTGATAAAAGGCGGTATACCCTTGCCTCATAGGGTCTGAGCGTTAATCTTTTGATTGATGTATCGGTTACTTCATAATTTGAAAGCAACAATTGACAGGAGATACATTTTATATCTTCAGGCAATGTAAAAGTACAATGGTCCTGACCAAAGTTTAAAATCACTAAAATCACTTCATTTTCCATAGATCTTACATACGAGTAGATATTTTCATCATCCTCGAGAATCTGTTTATATTTACCATAAACTATCGTATTATTTTTTTTTCGAAGATTGATCAGATCCATATAGTAATAAAATATTGAATCTCTATTTTCAAGAGATTCATCAACATTTATGAGTCTATAATTCGGATTAACCTGCAACCATGGGTCTCCTTCGGTGAAACCTGCATTCTTGCTCCCGGTCCACTGCATCGGGGTTCGTGCATTATCCCTGCCGCGGTAATTAATAATTTTCATAAGATCATTTCTGTCTCTTCCTCTTTTGATTTCGTCATTATACATGCGTATCGAATGGATATCATTGCATTCATTTATTTCCTTAAAAATGATGTTTGTCATTCCGATCTCTTCCCCCTGATAAATAAAGGGCGTGCCTTTCAACGTATGTATCAGTGTGGCAAGCATTTTTGCAGATTCTATTCTGTATCTTCCATCATCACCGAACCGGGATACCTGCCTTGGTTGGTCGTGACTGCTGAGGTATTGAGCGTTCCATCCTTTTTCATCAAGAGCAATCTGCCATTGGGATAACACATTTTTCAATTCTTTCAGCTTCCACCTTTTAATATCCCATGTACCGTTTTTTCCATAATCTACATACATGTGCTCCCATGAGAGAAGCATATCAAGCTCATGGCGGTCGAAATCAACATATTTTCTCGCTTCCTCAGGGCTTACGTCTTCAACCTCACCCACTACAACAATGTCATATCTACTGAATACCTCTTCATTCATTTCCCGCAAATATTCGTGAACCTTTGGCCCGTTTAAATAGAACTCTTTCCCCCTGTGCTCATCATCACTGTTCGAATCAGGAAGTCCCGCTGTTTTTGAAATGTAGTTAATTATATCCAACCGAAATCCATCAACACCTTTATACAGCCAGAATCGCATGATATCATACATTTCTTTCCGGACCTTTTTATTATCCCAGTTGAGGTCAGGCTGATGTTTGGAATAGAGATGGAGATAAAACTCCCCAGTTCGTTTATCATATTCCCAGGCAGAACCCCCGAACCAGGACTTCCAGTTGTTCGGCGGTATTGAAGCCGATCGGCCCGGTCTGAAAAAATAGTAGTCTCTATAAGGATTGTCCTTTGCGCTCCCTGCACTTATAAACCACTGATGCTCATCTGATGTATGATTGACCACAAGGTCAATGATGATCCTGAGCTCCCGAGCGTGGGCCTCCCTCATCAACCTGTTAAAATCTTCCATTGTTCCGAACTCATCCATTATATCCCTGTAATCACTCACATCATACCCATTGTCATGATTCGGTGATTTGTTTACCGGTGAAAGCCAGATGACATCAACACCAAGTTTTTTTATGTAGTCCAGTTTCTCTGTGATCCCCTTCAAATCCCCTATACCGTCTCCATTTGTATCTTTAAAGCTTCGCGGATAAACCTGGTATACTACAGATTCTTTCCACCATTTTTTTTCTATGCTTTCTACAATACAGCGTTGCAATTGAGTATTTTTCATGTGTTTCGCTCAGCGTGAATACACACTTTTAGGATTTTTGTATAACACCTTTTCAGCAAATTCTATTGCTTCTTCAAAGGTGAAATATTTGCATTCAACCCTGTCATACAGAACTTCGAGGAGGGCCTGCCGTGCAATCTTTTGTGCCGCATATGTTCCTTCTACAAAAAGATAATCTCCTCCGAAACCAAAAATTTTATTTGAGGGAATGATATCAATGAGCAGGTTTAGGGTGGACTTGTATACATGAGGCGAAATTTCTGGTATCCAGCATAGATTTATATAGCTGTTCGGGTACATTTTCATCATCGCTATCATTTCGTCTGTATAGGGATATCCAATATGGAACAGATCAAATTTCCCCTCTCTGTATTTCAATAGAAGATCTGTAAGGAGAAGAGGGTTAGAGTTCCTGATGTCGTTGTAATTTCCCTCAAGTATTCCTGTATGAATTTGAACCGGCAGATTGCTGCTGATCGCTTTTCTAATACAGTGGTGATACATGTAATCCTGAAAAGGTTTTATCTCAAATAAAGAAACACTATCTGAAAAAGAATCGTATCTTCGGAGTTTCAACACCTTTAAAAAACTGTTTTCAGCTTCACTGAAGCTCACATCCTCGAAAAGTATGCTCCTATTATAGGCTATTCCTATTTTGAAGGCGTGAATACTAACTATCCTTTTCTCGAAATTAGAATCCACCAGATTCACGAAATCCGTCAAGCTATCGATGCTACAGTTATACTTCTGCTCCGCTTTCATCAACTTTTCTGCAGTATTCAGCTCAAAGAGCTCATCGTTTCTCATAACTGAGAGAAAATAATCTGCATCGGGCTCATGCAGCTCCAGACCGATTTCCTCCAGGTCGATATCATTTAAAATGAACTCTATCTTACACCTCTTTTTCAATATGTCCTCATAATATTCGGTATTTTTATATTCTTGAATTTTTTCTGTGACCCTCTCAATATTTTTGAGATCGATGCGCTCGACCCCGTAGATATCTTCAAGCGCAATCTTTATCACCTTCGCATACCCGGTGTTTTTCATATGCTCCCAGTATGGATGAAAAATATCCCACTTCATTTTGAGATCTAATCCAGGATCTTTCAGCCTGTCCATATCTTCACTGGCAAGCCCTGAGCTCATAAGATCTGTTGATGCGTATCCGTTGAAAAAAATGAAAAAATCAAGGTTTTTCTGCCTCCTTTCAGACTCAAACATGAGATGCTCATGGGTGTCGAAAATTTTCATAGCATCTATACTATTCTTAAGATCTTCATACAATTTTTTATCTATCATCTTATTCCTCGTTCATGAAAGGTAATATTTATAAATAGTATCACATGGATTACATCAGCGTCCATCAACCTTTCAGGGACCCTGCAGTCAGCCCCTCTACAAACCTGTTCTGTAATATCAAATAGGTAACAATCAAGGGAATAGATACAATAATTACTCCTGCAAACATGATGGGATAATCCGAAAGCCACCTGCCCCTGAAGCTGAGTAATCCGATGGGTAGTGTTTTTTTACTCGTTGATGTGATAAGAACAAGGGGAAAAATAAAGTTGTTCCATATCCCAACTCCATTGAATATGACTGATGCAATCAACGCAGATCTGGATAATGGCATAACGATTCTGGAGTACAACTTGAAATTACCGCATCCGTCAATAATAGCCGCATCTTCTATCTCTGCTGGAATATTCTTGAAAAAACTGTAAAGTATAAAGACTGTGAAAGACATATGATACGCTGAAAACACAATTATTAATCCAAGTAGTGTGTTTGACAGATGTAAGGCTTTCATCTGGAGATAGAGAGGGATAATACCAACCTGGGGTGGAATCATGATGCCCATAAGAAAAAAAACGAACAGGATGCGGTTAAGAGGTATTAAGGCTTTTCTCCGCGAGAGTACAAACGCCACCATGCTCGATAGGAAAATAACAAATAAAACCGATGTGGAAGTAACTATAATACTGTTGATCAGAAAACGGAAAAGGTTCCCCTTTACCCAGGCCTGGGCATAATTATTTAATTCAAGGTCATCAGGCAGTGAAAATGGTGAACTGAAGAATCCTTCCATTGTTTTGAAAGAGTTTAAAAGGGGTATGTAGAGAGGCAAAAGAATAACCGTTGAAAATAAAATTAAGAAAACCAGCTTTCCCGCATTTGGAGATTGTGCTCTCAATTTACCTTCTCTCTCAATATTCTTTACTTATTCTAAGCTGAAAGACCGCCATTATGAGAACGATAGAAAACAGCACCGTAGCAATTGCTGAGGAATACCCAACGTTATTATACCTGAACCCCTGTTTATAGAGGTACGTGGCAAGAACCTCAGACGAATGATCAGCACCACCTCTGGTCATAACGTACACAAAATCAAACGCAATGAAAGAAAATATCGTGGATAGTATCCACACAAGGGCGATTGTTGACTTTAAAAGCGGTATTGTGATACGAGTAAAGTTCTGCCAGTTATTCACCCCATCGACCTTTGCTGCCTCATAGATCTCCTTTGGAATATCCTGTAATCCGGCAATGAACAAGATCACTCCATAGCCAAAACTTTCCCAGATATGAACTGAGGCAACGGTGAAAATCGCCAGCTTTGGATCGGACAGCCAGTGTTTTTGTAGAAACTCCAACCCCAACTTCTCTAGTATGAAATTGATTGCTCCTACATTTGCGTCATACATGAAGCTCCAGATGATTCCTATAGCCACAGAGGATATCATCGCAGGCAGGAAAATTAGTGTTCGAAAGGTAATGTTGGTCTTTGTCTTTTTGTATATCAGTGTTGCGACGACAATACCGCCTGTCACATCAAAGACTACTATGGTCGCGGTGTAAATAATCGTGTTTTTTAATGTCTTGAGAAATAGACTGTCGCCGAAGAGCCTGCGGTAATTGTCAATACCAATAAATTTTTTCACCGGGTTTATTCCATCCCACTCAACAAAACTGTATACTACTGTCTTTATATTGGGTACAATGAAGAAAGTCACATATATTATGAGCGGAACAACCAAAAATAAATAAACCTTTAGATTCTTGTTCTTCAAAATAGTTTTCTCCCCCGGAAATATCACCAATGGGTGCTCGTGTGTTTTTAGAGACCTCTAAAAATAGTATGGAGTAATTTTAGGAGCTTTGAGTAAACGAAAAGAGCGCAGGGCAATCAACCGTGCGCCCTTTTTGTTTTATTTACCGAGTATGTCGTCTATCATTTCCTGCTTTTCAGCTAAAATGGCATTCATGTCCTTTTCACCGGGCCTTAAAAGAAGAGTATCGACCTCATCGAGTATTCCTGCAATTTCAAGATTCTGCACCGAACTGGCTAAACCCAGTGTTGTCGGGTAGTCGCTTCTCAGTAGGTCATCAACAGACTTCAGGAGAGGATTATCGACCTGCACACCTTTCACTGTGGTGTTCTGAAATGTCCCATCCTGGAAAATCTGCCCTGCCTCTTTCGTTGTAATAAATTCGAGGAATTTCAAACCTGCATCAAACTTGGGTTTTGGGGATTTCGGGTTGACACAGAAAATATTTCCAGGCATCGACTGATACACTGGTGTTTTCACCCCCGGTGCAATCGGAACGAATGACCCTACGTTCATCTGTTGAAAGCTCACAAAAGTCCAGTTCCCTGCTGCTACCATTGGAACCTTTCCTTGTTGAAAAAGCGATATGGAGCCGTCATACGTGGTTCCAGCGGCATTTGGATCAAGTATGCCTGCATCGCTGAAATCAACCATGGCTTTGGCAACTCTTCTGTACCTGCTTCCCGTGAGTTTTTCCGCACCTGTTTCTATTTGAATCCATATATTATCAGGATATGTCACCTGTGTGGTTATTGTCTGTCCGAGCATCCCGCTTGCCCATGCCTCTGAGAGTCCGCATGCCATTGGAGGCAATCCCTTTCGGTTGAAGGCCTCAGCGATTTCTTTAAGCTCTTCAAAGCTTACCATTACGCTCTTCGGTTCTTCAACGCCATATCTATCGAACAAATCCCTGTTGTACACAACTATATAAATATATTTATTCAATACAAATCCCCGGATTTTCCCGTCAAAGGTGATAACCTGTCTGATCATGTCGTCAATATAGAGATTATTCAGGAGGGGTTGGCCTGTGATGTCTGCGGCATATCCTCCTTCTACAACGTCGGTCATAACACCTCCGGGGCCTGCGACAAACACATCCACATCACCGCCAGCAAGTCTCGTCTTTATGACTGTATAGTACTCACCAAAGGGGATACCTTCTATTTCAACGTTTATGTTGGGATTTCTCTCTTCGAAAATCGCGATTATCCTTTCAAAGGTTTCCACCTCCTGCGGTTCACTGGTGATATAGTTGATCGTTACCTGTTTCTCAGCTGTGATCTCTTCCCTTTTCCCACCTGCCAATAGTATTGTTGCTGACAACAAAACACAGAGAAACAAAGCTCCAAATAGGAATAATTTTCTCATGTTTCCTCCTGTAAGATGTAAATAAATTGTTGAGTTCTTTAAATTATTAACAATCGAAAGATACGCCACAATTATTTTATTAGACGATCGATTAATGTCAACAAATTTTAATGGCAAATGGTCTCGAATTAAAACCTTTATATTCATAATTCTTTAATTTATTAATCTTTTTTCTGTGTACAGCTTCAATAGAAAATCCTCAATCCCGAATAAGTATGTGTCCCATTCAAAAACCACATCAACACTCATTCCGTTTCACAGCATATTCAGTTTTTTCATGTTGCTTATTTTCAGCCTCTTTTACTCCACCTATTCACCCGGGATCTTCAGATTCTGGGAATCGATATTTTTTCACATCATCCAAACTCTTCGAAATCGGGGACACCCAACCACCAAAATCAACGGGAGGTCTATCAGGCTTGCGGTATGAGAGAGCCTGTATTACCCTTTTGCGATGATTTATCCTCTTCACAAACTCTTGATGTTTATTATGAAAATCGTATTTGATGAATAATTCATCTCACCCGAGGAGTTTATTTCTCAGACCGCTTATTAATTTCGAAAGAGTAAGTACACCATCTTCTGTGACAATAAACCCCTCTTCAACACGGTTTGAACCCACTCCAGGCATTCCGAAAAGGCTCACATCGAAGTTGATTCCCATTCCTGAGAGAAACTCGCTCTTAGAATGCTCGTCCGGATAGGGTGATTCAGCTTCCGCAAGGCCGTTTCCGTGAATCGGGGGATAAAGATCGTACTGTTCGAGATCATTGTCCCTGAAATAATCCCTGACTTTTTTCACCACACTCCCCATATTTACTCCGCCTCGAATACTTCTTACCCCTACGTCTTCTGCTTTTACCAGATGATATATGAAATTCTTCTGTTTGCCAGAAGGCCTGTTTCCCACCACGAAAGGCCATTCATCAGAAGCGATGTACCCTTCGTACTGTATGGCAAGGGATGACATGATCATGTCATCCTTTTCGATTATTTTTTCAGAGGGACGTCCCACAACCGTGTTCGTCCTCTCACCAGAGCAAAATACTGAAAACACTATATGCTCGGCACCGGCATCCCTGGCTGCTTTTTCAGCAATACCCGCTGCCTGCCTTTCAGTAAGACCGGATATGTCTGCCTTCAGCATTGCCTCATACCCTGCATCACAGATCTCCCATGCCTTTTTTAGTACCTCTATTTCCACCGGTCTCTTGATAAGCCTCATGCCGTACAGCACACTATCGCCGTTCTCTATTGCCGCATCTTTCACTGAAGCTTTTATTTTTTCATAGAGCACCACAGACATGGCATCTATCCCGCTGATCTTGATCCGCATTTTCTTTTTTCCGCTCGCAAGCTCATCCAGAACATCACTCAACGTCACGAAATTTACATTGGTAAACTCAACCTCCTCGGGAACATAGGACATCCCGATTTCTCTCAAGAGCCTTATATCTTTCCACGCGGACATCTCCTCCGCAATATGCTCACATTCCGGTGAAACCAGAAGAACCGGGTCTCTTTTCAAACCAACTGCAAGCATTCCCCGTTCAAAAATTGGCCAGTAATTCGAAACATACCGGAGATTCTCCCGCCGATACTCGTCACCATAGATTAAAAACAAATCAACTGATTCTTTCTCCATTACTCTCTTGAGACTTTCGATTCTATGAGAGAATTCACTGAGAGGGATAACTGGCATTGTACATCTCCTTTCTTCATTATTATTTTCCAAATTCCCTGGATTTTACCCTCATTCGTCAGAATATATTTCCCATCAGGGCCAGATGTAGCTTGGGCCCTTTTCATATTACAGACAAAGATCGTAATGTACAGTATGAACACTACAGAAAAGTTTCGTCAAGAATTATGGCTCTCATAATGATGTCGCGAAACTCTGGGAATTCCCAAACAGTATTGTGACCTGCGCCTTCGATGAGATGATACTGTTTGTCTTTTGTATGTGTGGATTCGAAGAGTTTCCGTGAAAATCTTGGTGGCACGATTGTGTCTTTGTCACCGTGAAGAATCACCAATTTGTTTGAGTAGTTTCCAAGCCACGCCACGTTGTCGTATGTTTCTCTGAGCATCAGCGAGACAGGATAGATGCCGAACCGTGCGCGTACCACATCTTCTGTTGAAGAGAATGCTGTGGCGAGGATCAGCGTGTCCACCTGTCCGATCTTTGCGTGATAGCTCGCTGCGCCGGACCCTATACTCTGGCCGTAGACAATGATCTTCTCATAGCCTTTCTCTTCTATGTAATCCACCATATTTTCCACATCTTTGAGAATCAAATTCTTGGACGGTTTCTTGTCGTCGTTTGCGAATCCCGCGTACTCCACAAACATCACTGAGACGCTCTGCTGCTCAAAGGTTGTGCGAACAAAACTCCTGTCGCATGCAGACCCGGCGTTTCCATGATAATAGACGACGATCTTGTTTTTTGTTTTTTCTTTCAAATAAAATCGCGTGCCCTTGTGGTTCAGTTTTTGATAATCGACAAAACCCGGGCAATCTTCAAAATCCTGATTATCGGGATAATAGAGCATTGCGCGTTGATTGAAATACAAAAACAACCCAAAACCTGCGTATATCGCCAGAAGAATGACGATAATTCTTTTGGGTAATGTTTTCATTTGAGCGATAATTCTCTCTTTATCGGCCATACAAATTTCAAACTTTCTACATCTGAATGCACTCTTACTCCAATCGGTCTAAGGAATTCACAAATCAGTAGGGTTGAAAGGGTCCGGTTCTCTCTGAATGAACCGTATCAAACAATCCCAGAGCACATGAACACTTCACATCTGAAATCACTT
>Ga0180437_10003042_pt1 | contig 25591 bp, 22 predicted proteins | sample SS_ome_4_FD_132410 | JGI IMG/M metagenome (GOLD analysis project Ga0180437, IMG submission 132410) | Hypersaline lake sediment archaeal communities from the Salton Sea, California, USA - SS_3_D_1 metaG | ecosystem: Environmental > Aquatic > Non-marine Saline and Alkaline > Hypersaline >... | reverse complement strand
GCGGCATCCATGGTTTGGGGCTCCTTCAATGGCTGCTTCTAACAACCATTGAATTCCCAAACCTGGGTGCCAAATCAAGAAGCTGGCTTCGCTAGCAGTTGGCAAGGTTACGATCAAGGCCGAACACCCACCGCCAAGACTTTCCCCAGCCATCTCATCTCCCGTAGATTCCCCGGGCAACCTGTTTATCAACGTTTCCGTAACACTCAAGATCTCCTCAACCCCGACCGATAACAGCCCTGATCGACCACACTATGCCCGCTGCGCGCGCAGCCGGGCCCACTCGCCAGGAAAGGAAGCTTGGCAATGCGTCAGGACGACACCGGCTCCGGCTGGGAGATTGGACAGGAGGTCAGCTACCGTCGCACCGAGCCCACGCGGTCGGGGAGGCCGGCGGCGGCCCGAGAATCTGCGGTGGAAACCGCTCCGCAGATACCCGTCCTGGCCCGGCTCCCGGACCTCGACGCACCCAAGCCGAGCCGCCGCCGCACCCGCCGGCCGCTTTCCGCCCCCAAGAGCGACGGACGGATAATCAGCCAAGGGCTCTCGATGAAGCTCCTGGCCGGCGGGGCCCTGATCCTGGTCGCCTTGGCCGTGGTCCCTTGGCTCTTGGGTGGCAAGGGGGACCAGAAAGACAAGACGGGGTTGCCCGCCTGGGAACAAGAAGGTTCGCAGGGCGTGGCCGCCGAAGCGCCTCGCTACCAGCCCGACGATCCGGCGCCCGAAACGCCGCCGCAGGAGCTTGCCGAGTCGGCCTGGCCCACGCCGCCCCCTTCGTCGGCGATCACAGGCGTCCGTGTGCCTGAGCCCGTGGCCGAAGGCCCGGACCCCGGCCTGTTGCCCGCGCCCGGCCAGAGTCCGGCGGAGCCCCTGCCCCCCGGTGGCGCACCCGGCTCACGCTGGCCCGTCGCTACACCCCCCGCGACCACGGCCGGCGCCCCCGCGTGGCCCGACCCGTCGCAAACACCCGTGATCAACGTCCCGCCGCACAAGGCGGCCCAACAACCGCTTTACGGACAACCGCCGGCGGCCCCGCTGCAGCGGCCCGAGCTTGCCGGCCAGCAGCAGAACTTGCCTCCGCAAACTGGCGGCCCCAACCGTCAAACCGACGACCCGGCTGCCGCGACCCGGCCCGGGGCCTGGGCCATGCGCCCGATGCAGCTCGGGTCTGAGCCCATGTCGCGGACCGACCAGCCCGTCGGCAGCAGACGCCCGGACTTTGGCCAACCGCCGCACTGCGACCACTGCCCGGACCACGGGGCCCCGGCCGGGCCCCACGGTCCGTCGAACTGGCAACTCCCGCCGCGGGCTGACATGGCACCGCCGCCGAGTGCCCAAGATGCACCGGGCCCGAGCTACGGCCCGGCATCCGCGACCACCACCCGCGCCCCGGCCGCCGAGCCGGGCGTGGCGCGTTTCCAAGGCATTATCGAGGGAGCTCCTGTTAGGACCACCTATGACCGCGCTCGATCAGGCATTTATTAGGGCTTATCGGCGGCGGGGCAGCGCCCCGGCCGCCGCGCCGAACCAAACGGCCGTGCCCGAAACCGACGATCTCGACCCCCGTTCGCGACCGGCCCCGGCGTCGCCTCGCCGGGTGCAGCCACCGGCGCCGCACGTCGAGCTGCCCGGTTTCGGAACCCAGGTGGCGATCGTGGGGATGTTTGAGCCGAACACGGAGCCGGCGTCGGAAATCCCCCAGCGGCCGGCCCCGGCCGGCGAAGAAGCGCGGCCGCCCGCGTCGTCTCCAGCCCCGCCCAAGGACGCCCAGCCGGCTTCGGCCACGCGCCCGCCGCACCGGGTACCACCCGTGGTCCGTCCGCTCCGCCAGCCGGTTGCGCCGAACGGTCCGCCCCCGGCGCCTGAGGCAACCACGGCCGTGCCCCCGAAGAGGCCGCCGAACGTGGCGCCCGAGGTCCCCGCCACGCGGGCGTACGCCGCCGACGCCCCGCCGGTGCCCGAAACGTTTCCGGGCCTGCCGCCGGAGCCCTTCTCGCCGGAGGACCCACCGGCGCCCGCTACCCCCATCGAAGAAACGAACAAGCTCGGGCCGGCGTATCTCCGGGTCGACGCCCCGCAGACGCCCGAGCCCCCGGCGTGGACGGCCAACGAGCCGGCCGCCAAGACGGCACCCGAAGCACCGTTCCGACCCTTGCTCCAGGTCGATCGCTTTGCGTGGCCGCAGGTCTGTGGTCGGCTCGGCCAAACGGTCCCCGCCGAGTTGGACCGCTTGGCCGACCAGCTCCTGGCGGCCGGCGAGCGGGCCACCCGGATTCTAGGGCTTGCGACCCCCATCGCGGACAGCGGCGTGAGCACCGCTGTGCTCTGTGCGGCCCGCCAACTGGCCCGGCGGGGCGTGCGAGTCGCCCTGGTCGACGCCAACCTGGCCGATCCGCAGCTCGCCCGACGCTTGGGCCTGCTGCCGGAGTTCGGACTCGAGGAGCTGGTGGCCGGGCGTCAACCGCTCGAAGAGATCGTGATCGAGTCGGCCGCCGAGCCGGTGGTCCTCGTGCCCCTTTGCCGGCCTTCTGACGAGGAGCTGAGCGACGACGCGGCGACGCGCCTGCGCCGGGCGCTGTCCACGCTCGCCGGCGCGTACGAGCTGGTGCTTCTGGACCTCGGCTCGCTGGACGCCGCGAGCGCGGCAGGCTGCTCGCTGGTGCGTGCGCTTAACGGGGACCTGGGCGGCGTGGCCCTGGTGCAACATGCCGAGGGAACCACGAAGGAACGTGTAAACGACGCCCGCCAGGCGCTGGCCCGGCATGGCGTCGAGGTGTGGGGGCTGATCGAGAACTTCACTCGCAAGTAGCCGGCGAAAAGGGGACGGGGCTAGTTTGTGCGAAGCACCCTTCGGGCCGTTGAAGGCAAACTAGCCCTGTCTTCTTTTCGCTGCCACAGACCGGGGGCGAACCGCCATGTACGAATCCTACTGGAATCTGACGCAGAAGCCGTTCGAGAACACGCCCGACCCCCGCTTCTACTACCCGGGTGAATCCCACCAGTCGACCCTGTTGAAGCTCCGCTACGCGGTCGAGAACCGGCGTGGCGGCGCGCTGCTGGCCGGGCCCTCCGGCTCGGGAAAGACGCTGCTGTTGAACATGCTTCGCGACGGGCTCGACGAGGAGTTCACGCCCTTCGTTCACCTGGTCTTCCCCCAGATGACGCCGGCCGAACTGTTGGGCTACCTGGCCGACAAGCTGGCGGGATCGGAGAGGAACGGCCACCCCGCCGGGGTCTCGGGGAGCGTCCAGCGGATCGAGCGGTTCCTGGCCGAAAACGCCCGCCAGCGGCGCCACGCGGTGGTGGCCGTCGACGAGGCCCACCTAATCGACGACGCCGAATCGTTCGAGGCCCTGCGACTGCTGTTGAACTTCTCAACGGACGGCGGGCAGGGCATGACGCTGCTCCTGGTGGGCCAGACCGGCCTGCTGCCCACGATGGAGCGAATGCCCCAGTTGGAGGAGCGCCTGGCCGTCAAATCGCTTCTGCGCCCGTTTTCCGAAGATGAGACGGCCGGGTACGTGACCCATCGGCTGAAGGTGGCGGGGGCCAGCCGGACGATCTTCGAGCCCGAGGCGACCCCCGCGCTCTGGGCCCTCTCGCGCGGCGTGGCCCGGCGCATCAACCGCCTCTGCGACCTGGCGCTGCTGATCGGCTACGCCGAGGAGCGCCGCACGCTCTCGGCTGAGCACATCGAGTCCGTCAGCGAAGAGCTGGTGGCCGTGGTGCCCGAGTAGCGAGATCTCCCTCCGTTTCCAGGTGTGCGACGGCCTTGGAAGGCCGTCGTACGAAGAGCGCCGAGTTTCGCACCCAGAAACGGAACGGCCGGAATCCCCCGTTCATGGTAGAATGAAACGCCATGAACGCTCTCCCGCCGTCCCCTGCCAACGCTCCCGCTCAGCGGCGTCTCTTGCTGGGCTCCACGGCCGCGTCGTTGCTCGTTGCGGCGCTGCTCCTGGCCACGTGGCCGGGCCTGCCCATGGTCTGGGACGAGGGGAACGCCATCCTCCGCGCCGAGCGGATCGGCCGGGGTGAGTGGCTTTATACCAACCAGGTCGAAGGACACCCGGCGCTCTACGGGATGGTGATCTTCGCCGGCCACCGGCTCGCCGAGGGGTGGCTGCCGCCGCTAACGGCCTGGCGTTTCGGCCCCGTGCTGCTTTTCGCGCTGGCGGCCGGGGCCATGTTCTACCGCGTCGAGCGGGAGTGGTCGCTCCGGGCGGCCGTCGGGGCGGTGGCCGCGATGGTGCTCCTGCCGCGGCTATTCGCCCATGCCCATTTCGCCTCGTTCGACGGCCCGCTGCTAAGCTGCTGGGTTCTGGCCTGGGCCGCGTTCGCCTGGGCGAGGCGGAGCTGGTGGGGCACGCTTGCCTGGGGTGTCGCCTTGGGAATGACCCTAAGCTGCAAGGCCACCGGCTGGATCGCGCCGCTGCCCTTCCTCGCCTGGGCCGCGATCCACCGCGACCGGCCCGCCGCCGCGGCCCTCGCCCTGGGAGTGCCCGTCGCCCTTTTCACGTTCTTCCTGCTTAACCCGCCGCTCTGGACCGATCCAATCCAGGGCACGGCGGCCTTCTTCCAATTGAACTTCACCCGGGCGGCCAACCCGGGGCTGAACATCTCGACCTCGTTCCTCGGCGAGATGTACAACCTCGACCATCCCTTGCCGTGGTACAACACGCTCTGGTGGACGGCGATCACGGTGCCCTCGGGCATCCTGCTCTTGGCGATCCTCGGCGTGGGGGTCGCCTGCCGGCGCCGGCGCTCGCAGCCGGCCGGGACGCTGCTGGTGCTCAACTGGGCCGTGCTGCTGGTGGTCCGTGCGTTGCCCGGCGTGCCGCCGCACGACGGCGTGCGCCTGTTCCTGCCTGCCTTCGCGTTCCTGGCGGTGCTGGCCGGCGTGGGCTGCGACGCCGCACTGGCCTGGGCCGGACGCCGCTGGCCCGGCAGCCTCGGCCCGCGCGTGGCGGCCGGCGCAGGCGTGGTCCTGCTCTACGCCACCGGTGCCGCGGGACTGGTGATGTACCATCCGCAGTGGCTTTCGTACTACAACGGGCTGGTCGGGGGACTGCCCGGCGCGACCGCCCTGGGCATGGAGCCGACCTACTATTGGGACGGGCTCGACGGCTCCGTGCTCGACTGGCTGCACCAGAACACCGGCGAGGACGAAGGTATCCGCTTCGGCACGGGATCGCCCGAGAACCGCTACCTGATGCGCCGCTGGGAAATCCTCAACCGCGAGACCGCGGGACCTCTCGCCCCGGGCCGGTTTCGCTGGTACGTGTTCCAGCGCCGCCCCAGCGGCTATCTGCCCGCCGACGAGTGGCTGATCGAGCACGCCGAACCGGCCTTTCGCAAGACACTGTTGGGCGTGCCGCTGGTTGAGGTCTACGCCGAGTCCGACTACCAACGCGCCCGGGCCGCCGTTGGGGACACGTGGTGAGCGAGACAGAGGGAGGGACGGAGAGACAGAGAGACGGAGGGAGACGCAGTGCGCCTTTGCGACGTCATTCCGTCATTCCCTCGATGCCGGCCCGGCTTCATCCCCTCCACCCCAACTGCTATCCTGGCTATCCTGTAATCCTGTCCGATAACTCTTCCTACTTCCGCCAATGAACGCCCCCACCCTCCCCACCCCGCGCCGCGGTGACTTGCTCGCGGTTCTGTTCGGGCTGCTGTTTCCCGCGCTGGGCACGTGGATCTATTTCGTGCTGCTGAAGGACTATCCGGAGGCAGTCCAGCGCGTCGCTTACGCGGCCGAGAAGGGGATCCAGTTTGCCTTCCCGGTGGTCTGGGTCTTTTGGGTTCGGCGCCAGTGGCCCTCGTGGCCGGCCCGGCCGTGGCGAGGCGTGGGCCTGGGTCTGGCGTTCGGGCTGACCGTGGGGGTCGTGATGCTGGTGCTGTTCTACGGCTGGCTCATGCCGGCCGGCCACTTGAGCGCCGCCGAGGAGGAAATCGAAAAGAAGCTCGCCGGCTTCGGGCTTTCGAACCTGGGCCGCTACGTGGCCTTCGCCGCCGCCTACTCCCTGGTCCACTCGCTGGCCGAGGAATACTACTGGCGGTGGTTCGTCTTCGGCCAGCTCCGGCGCCTAATCCCGCCATGCTGGGCGATCGGCGTTTCGGCCCTAGGATTTATGGCCCACCACGTGCTCGTGCTCGGCCTGTTCTTCGGCTGGCTGGCACCCGCCACGTGGTGCTTCTCGCTTGGCGTGGCCCTAGGCGGCGCCTTCTGGGCCTGGCTCTACCACCACAGCGGCTCGCTCATGGGCCCCTGGCTAAGCCACCTCTTGGTCGACGCCGCCATCTTCACCGTCGGCTACCAGTTCGCCTGCGGCGTGCCGGGGGGATGAGGCGTGCGCGGGACGCTTGACGGGAGCGGCCGATCGGACTATGCTTCCTCCCGTTGGCCCCGCTGGTCTTCGGCAAACGCAAGATGAAGGAGATTCAGGCATGCTGACCGAGTACCTCAAGGCCGCGATGAGCCACGCGCATTACGAGATACTCGCGGAGGACGGGAGCTATTACGGCGAGATTCCGGAGTGCCGCGGCGTGTATGCCAACGCGCCGACCTTGGAAGCGTGTCGAGACGAATTGGCCGAAGTCCTGGAAGACTGGGTGCTGTTCCGCATCCACAACCACCTCGCCCTTCCTGAAATCGACGGGCTGGCCCTGACGGTGAGGAAGCAGGAGATAGCCACCTGATGCCCCGGTTCGGCCCCATTTCACGGAATGACTTGATTCGCGCTCTGCGCCAGGCAGGCTTCGACGGTCCCTACTCGGGAGGCAAGCACTCTTTCATGATGAAAGGGGACCTGACGTTGACCTTGCCGAATCCGCATCGAGGCGACGTCGGCAGGGAGTTGCTCGCACGCATCCTGCGTCAAGCGGGCATCTCCAGAGAGGAATGGGAGGAACTCGGGTAATGCTTCGCCAACGCTTGATTCTGGAGTAGCGAAACTCGCCGAGAGTTTCGGCTCCGCCGCGAACCGTTCGGGCCATTTGAGATGAGGATCATGCGTCCATGGCTCAACGGCGAATCCATGACGACGAGGTTCGCGGCGCGGGAGAGCGATCCGGTTCCCTTCTCAGGAGCAGACGCCGCCGCGTCCGGCTGTTAATTGGCGCACTTCTCGTGTTCGTTCTGCTGGTGGTAGGGATACCCATCGCCTGGATCGGGCATCGCGCCCACCGGGCTGCGCAAGTCCGCGAGGTGGCCAAATTGGTGGAGAGTCTGGGTGGTGACATCTACTACCAGGTTTGCCTCGCGGGAGGGCCCCCCATTCGAAGTTGGCTCGATCCGCCAGGGCCCGAATGGTTGACCAGGACCTTTGGTGAACATCTGTTTTTGGAGCCGGTGAAGCTGAACTTGGATCGCACGAATGTAACCGACGCCGATCTGCGATGCCTGAAAGAACTGAGTTCGCTTCAGGGCTTTTCGGCTTGGGACACTCGGATTTCTGACCGCGGCATGGAATACGTTGGTGACCTCACAGCGTTGCAGGACCTGGGGTTGTATGGAACGCCGGTAGGCGATGATGGTATCGCACATATCAGCAAGCTTCACGATCTCAGGCACTTGTGGCTCGGCGAGACGCCAATAACGGATGCGTCGCTGTCGGACTTAGCGAATCTAACGAAGCTCAAGTCGCTTGACTTGAACGGTACGAACATCACAGACGCGGGCTTGAAACACCTGAGACGAATGCAGGACCTTGAGCTACTGGTCCTGGGACAAACAGCGATCACCAATTCCGGGTTAGCCCACTTACGGGAGCTTCACAGTCTACGCATCCTCGGATTGAGGAACACGCGAGTCGACAATAGGGGACTTGCCCATCTTGAGCAGTTAGAGAACCTCGAGGAGTTGCGAGTAGTAGGTACGGGTGTAACCGCCGACGGCATCGAAGAACTAGACGCGAAGTTGCCGAAGTCGGTTCTGCACGATTTGCCTTACCAGGGAGGAGAACGAGGAAACGAAATTGGCCCGTGAAATGTGATCGGACGAAGCGGGATTCGCTTTCTGTACGTTCAAAGCAGAAGGCCCCACAACGAGTGACGCGAGGGGGAAAGGCGCGCGGTTCACGCCCGGCCCGGCGAACTGGGCCTACTCGTGGACGTAGGTCTCGAGGAAGCGCGCCAGCCGATGAAAATCGCTGCCCGGCTCGATGTAGCGGACGACGGTCACGAGCGTGGCGGGGTCGACGAGCTGGTTGAAGGGGACGTAGTTCAGGTCCAGTTGGCCGGAGACGGAGACCATCACGCCGTCGAGGCGTTTTTCGACTAGCGCCCGGTAGGAGCCCACGCCGAGCTGGCTGCCGAGCATCACGTCGAACGCCTGCGGCTTGGCGCAGCGGCTCTCGTAGCCGAGCTGCAGGCCGGTGATCTTCTTCTTCTTGCCGGTCTGGCGGGTGTACTCCCGGCCGATTAGGTCGCAGAAGAGCCGGCTTAGGTTGAGCTTCGAGATGGCGATGTGGCCGTGCTCGTCGCGGGGGATTCCCTCGATGTGCTCGAAGGGGAGCAGCTCGGCCAAGCCTTCGGCCAGCACGATCACGCCGAACTGCTTTCCCTCGGCCTCCTCGCGCACGCGCATGGTGGCCACGACCCGCTTGACCACCTCCTCGATGTCCATGACCCGGCGGATCCGGCGTTTGCCGGTCTTCGGATCGGTGTTCTCCTCGCTGGCTTCGTACTTCCCGGTGATGTCCTCGACGCTTATGACCAGGCTGGCCTCACCGGCGATGGCCGCGCCGTAGGGAAGCCAGCCGGCGCTGCGGCCCATGGTCTCGGCGACGAAGTAGCTGCGGTTGGCCTCGGCGTCGGCCAGCAGGTTGCGGATCTCGTTGGCCAGAAACTCCACCGCCGTGAAGTAGCCGAAGGTGAAGTCGATGCCCATGTAGTCGTTGTCGATGGTCTTGGGCAGGTGGACCACGGGGATGCGGGGGGCCTCCTCGAAAAGCTGCTCCTGGAAGAGCTTGAACTTGTTGGCGGTCTTCAGGGTGTCGTCGCCGCCGATGGAGATCAGGGCGTCGACGCCGATCGACCGCAGGGCCTCGTAGACCGTCCTGAGCATCTTGGTCCGTTCGGGGTCCTTGAAGTGGTCGGGGTGCGAGATGTCCTTGCCCGGGTTGGCCCGGGCCGTGCCGATCATGATCCCCTGGGTGTTGCGGGTCCGCTTGAGGAACTTGTGGGTGACATTGATGTAGTCGCGGCCCTCCTCTAGGGGGCGCTCGGGGCTGAACTGCATCAGGCCGGAGTAGCCGTAGAGGATGCCCACCACCTCGATGTTGTTGCGCAGGAAGGAGCAGGCCGCCGTGGAGATCACGGCGTTGGCGGCCGGGGCCGGTCCCCCGGCAAAGAGGATCGCCACCTTGTGGATGTTCGACTCCAACACCGGCGGTCGGGAGAGGGTGCTGCTCATGGGAGGGGCTGGGGGCTAGGGACTGGGGGTTCCGGGTTGTGTAGCGGGCGGGCTTGCCCGCCGTGGTACGGCAGGTTCGCGCTCGCAGTCAGCTCGGCCAGGTCCGTTCGATGAAGGTGGTATCGACGTCGCCGGCGTTGAAGGCCGGGTGGTCGAGGATTTTCAGTTGCAGAGGCGCTGTGGTCGAGACGCCCTCGATCGTAAGCTCCGAAAGGGCCCGCTTCATGCAGGCGACGGCCTCCTCCCGGGTCGGCTGGTGTACGATCAGCTTGCCGATCATCGAGTCGTAATAGGGCGAAATCTCGTAGCCGGCGTGGACGTGGCTGTCAAAGCGCACCCCGAACCCGCCCGGGGCCATGAACCGGCTGATCCTCCCCGGCGTGGGGCGAAAGTTCTTCTCGGGGTCCTCGGCGTTGATCCGGCATTCGATCGCGGCGCCCCGCTGGCCGATCTCCTCCTGCGCGAAGGGGAGCGGCTCGCCGGCCGCGACGCGGATCTGGGCCTTAATCAGGTCCACGTCGGTGACCATCTCGGTCACGGGGTGCTCGACCTGGATGCGGGCATTCAGCTCGATAAAGTAGAAGTGGCCCGGGCGGTCGACGATGAACTCGACCGTGCCCGCGTTGGTGTACTCGGCCGCCCGAACCAGGCGGACCGCCGCCTCACAGATGGCGTTGCGCGTCGACTCTTCGAGCCGGGGGGCGGGGCTCTCCTCGATCAGCTTCTGGTGCCGGCGCTGCATGGTGCAATCACGCTCCCAGAGATGCACCACGCTGCCGTGCAGGTCGGCCAGCACCTGGACCTCGACGTGCCGAGGGTGCTCGACGTACTTCTCCAGGTAGATGTCGGGGCTGCCGAAAGCGGCCTCGGCTTCGGCCTGGGCCTGCTGCAACGCGCTCTTAAGCGCGAGGTCGTTCAGCGCCACGCGCATCCCCCGGCCCCCGCCCCCGGCCGCCGCCTTGACCAGAACCGGAAAGCCGATCTCGTGGGCGAGCTGAACCGCTTCCGCCTCGCTGCGCACGAGGTCTTCGCTGCCGGGCACGGTGGGCACTTCGGCCTCGGCGGCGACGCGCCGGGCGGCGTTCTTGTCGCCCACCAGGGTCATGGCCTCGGTCGACGGGCCGATGAACTCGATCTGGCAGCTCCGGCAGACGTCGGCAAAGTGCGCGTTCTCGGCCAGGAACCCGTAGCCGGGGTGGATCGCCTGCACGTTGCCGATCTCCGCGGCGCTGATCACGCGGTCGATCTTCAGGTAGCTCTCGGCGGCCTTGGGCGGGCCCACGCAGTAGGCTTCGTCGGCCAGCTCGAGGTAGGCTGCCCCGCGGTCGGCCTCGCTGAAGATCGCCACGGTCTCCACGCCCAACTCGCGGCAGGCGCGAAAGATCCTCTGGGCGATCTCACCGCGATTCGCTACCAGGATGCGTCGGAACATCGGTTGCCGTGAACGATGCGTGGGTAACGCTTTACTGCGAGATGGCTGCGCTTGCTGTGCTGCGACGCCCCGCGGGCTTCCGCCCGCGGCTATCAAGAGCAGCCAAGCGCCGTGATCCGAGGAGAAGTTGCCCCGTGCCCACCGCCCTCTGCTCTCTGTCTTCTGCCCGCTACCCTCTGTGCTCACTCCCGCGTATCGACCCGAAACAGCGGCTGGCCGAACTCGACCGGGTCGCCGTTGTCGACCAGCACGGCCACGACCTTGCCGGCCACCTCGGCCGGGATCTGGTTGAAAACCTTCATCGCCTCGACAATGCAGACCGTGGTATCCGGCCCGACGTGGTCGCCGACCTTCACGTAGGGCGGCGAGTCGGGGTCGGCAGCAGCGTAAAACGTGCCTACCATCGGGCTCTTGATCTCGACGAAGTGCGCCGTATCTGCGCCCGCAGCCTCCGCCGTCGGCGCCGCAGGTGTGGGCTCCGGGGCGGGAGGCGCGGCCGGCGCGGGAATCGGGGCGGGCATGGCCGCCGCGGCCTCGCCGCGCCGGAGCTGGATCTGCACCTCCCCCTGCTTCAGCTCCATCTCGCTCAGGTCGTACTCCTTCATGAGCTCGACCAGCCGGCGGATCTTGCGCACGTCAAAGACGTCTTGGTTGGCGGAGGAACCGGCCATGCCAAGCCTCCAGGTTCGGGTCAGTTGTGCGGAAAAGGTGACAGGCACCTCTTGCCGGAACGGCCCTCCGGGTGCTTCGCACAAAAGGTGCCTGTCACCTTTTCCTACCCGACGGTGATCTCGGAGAGCTGCTTGCCGACGTGGGTGAGCACCTCGTGCCCGTCGCGCGTGACCAGCACGTCGTCTTCGATGCGAATCCCGCCCCACCCGGGAAAATAAACCCCCGGTTCCACCGTCACGACCATGCCCGGCTCGAGCACCGTGGTGCTCTTCGCCGACAGGCGCGGCGCTTCGTGCACCTCGAGTCCGATGCCGTGTCCCAGACCGTGGCCGAAACGGCGTCCGTACCCCGCGTCGGCAATCACGCGGCGGGCCTCCTCGTCCACCTTTTGGGCCTCCACGCCGGGCCGGATCGCGGCAATTGCCCGGGTCTGTGCCTCCAGCACGATCTTGTAAAATCGCCTAAACTTGGGCGAGATTCTACCGGTCACCAGAACCCGCGTCAAGTCGCTCTTATATTGCCCGGCGTCCGCCCCCCAGTCGATCAAAACCAGCTCGCTCTCGCCCAGCGTTCGCTCGCCCGGCACCGCATGGGGCAACGCCGCGCGAGGGCCCACCGCCACGATGTTCGGAAAGCTCGAGCTGCGGGCGCCGAACAGCCGAAGCTGGTGCTCCAACTCGTCGGCCACGAACTTCTCGGTCATCTCCGGGCGCAACGCCGCCCGGACCACCGCAAACGCCCTCTCGGCCACGCGCACCGCCTCGCGAATCCGGGCGACTTCCCAGCGGTCCTTCTTCGCCCGTAGCTCCTCGACCAGACCCGAGGTCGGCACCAGCTCCAGCTTGGGCAGCTTCTCGGCGATCTTGTCGCGCAGGGCCACGGTCATCGAGTCGGCCTCGATCCCCAGCCGCCGGATCTTCGCCCGCTTGACCACCTTAACGACCGCGTCGAGCATCGGCACGCCCGGCCGGCGGGCGCTGAGCTCCAGCCCGGGGCACTCCTCCTCCAATTGGGTGGTGTACCGGCCGTCGGTCAGGATCAGCTCCCCGTCCGGGCGCACGAGCAGGTAGCTGTCGTCGCCGGTGAAGCCGGTCAGATACGTGACGTTGGTGAAATTGGTGACCAGCAGGGCCTCGGCCTCGGTCTTCTTGACGGCCCTGCGGAGCTTGTCGCGGCGGGCGGCGTGGTGGTCCATGGTTCGTCCTCTCCGGGGTGCAAAAGCCCATATTGGACCAGCGGGGCGCCCGGCGTGCAAGGTCCCTGCCCGCGGGTTCTCGCCCGCCGTGGGGCATGTTTCCAACCTGCGTCGTCACTTGCGGGGCACGATCCCGATGCGCTTCTTCGGTTCCAGGCACGTTGGAAACGTGCCCCACGTTGGGTACCATAGAGGCATGAACCCACACGATCTGGAACAATTGGCCCGGCGCCTGTTGGCCGGCGAGCTGTCGGTCGAGCAGTTCGTCGCCTGCGCGCAGCCGCCGAGGATCGCCGACCTGGGCGAGGCCCAGGTGGACCTCGATCGGCACCGCCGCTGCGGCTTCCCCGAGGTGGTCTTTGCCCAGGGCAAGAGCGTGGCCGCGATCGAGAAGATCTTCGGCGCGCTGGTGGCTTCCGGCGTTGACGTGCTGGCCACGCGCATGGCCCCCGAGCAGGCCGCCGAGCTTGCGCCCAAGTTCCCCGACGGGCGATACAACCCGATCGCCAAGACGTTTCGCATTCCACTGGCAGGCACGCCTGCCGAGCCCGAGGCGGGCGCCGACACCGGGTGCGTGACGGTGGTGACCGCCGGCACCAGCGACCTGCCCGTGGCCGAGGAGGCCCGCGAGACCGTGCTCTGGACCGGGGCCGAGGTCCGCTTGGTTCAAGACGTGGGGGTGGCCGGCCCGCACCGGCTTCGGGCGAACCTCGACCAGCTCGACGGGGCCGACGCCGTGGTGGTGGTCGCGGGCATGGAAGGCGCGCTGCCCAGCGTGGTGGGCGGCTACGTCGATTGCCCGGTGGTGGCGGTGCCCACCAGCGTCGGCTACGGCGCCAGCTTCGGCGGCGTGGCCGCACTGTTGGGGATGCTCAACAGTTGCGCGTCGAACGTCACGGTGGTGAACATCGACGCTGGCTTCAAGGGCGGGTACGTGGCGGGGCTGATTGCCAGGAACGCGGCGCGGGCACGGGGCGGGGGTGGGAAGAGTATTGCAGATTGAGAATTGTCAATTGCAAATTGCAAATTGAAGATTGGGGGAACGGGGAGGGGTAGGATGACGCCCGATCAGTTGTGGGAACGGCTGCTCCGGTTTGCTGCTCGGATCGGGAAGGTGGTTGATGCACTGCCGGACACGCGATTGGGACGACACGTCGCCGGGCAACTCGTACGCTGCGGCACCTCGCCGGCGCCGAATTACGAAGAAGGGCGCGCCGCCGAAAGCCGCGCGGATTTCGTCCACAAGCTGAGCATCAGTCTTAAGGAGTTGCGAGAGTCTCGTTACTGGCTCCGCCTGATCGTGATGGCCGGGCTGCTCCCCAGGGCAAGGATGGCCCCTGTCATCGACGAGTCCAGACAGCTCTGCAACATCATCGGCCAATCCATCGTAACGGCAAAAAGCAAGAAGAGGCAATAAACGATCAACCGGCTCGAACGCGGAATCCAATCTGCAATTTGCAATTGACAATTCTCAATTGGCAATCTCTTCGCCATGAACGATCCGCTCCCCCGCCTTCCCCCCCGCGACCCCGACTCGCACAAGGGCCACTTCGGCTTCGACCTGATCGTCGGCGGCTCCCGCGGGATGAGCGGCGCCGTGGTAATGACCGGGATGGCGGCTTTGCGGGGTGGGGCGGGGCTGGTGCGGCTGGCCGTGCCGGAGGTGTGTTTGGACGTGGTGGCCGCGTTCGAGCCGAGCTACATGACCGTGCCGCTGCCCGGCGACGCCGAGGGGCGCATCGCGGCCGAGGCTTGGGCCAAGATCACGGAGTCGGCCGAGTGGGCCGACGTGGTCGCGCTGGGACCGGGCCTGGGCCGATCGGAGGGCCTCGACGAGCTGGTCAGCCGCTTGTACCGCGACGTGGCCAAGCCGATGGTGGTCGACGCCGACGGGCTGAACGCCCTCTCGACGCAGCCCGACGTGCTCAGCGACCACGCCGCCGCCCGCATCCTCACGCCGCACCCGGGCGAGTTTGCCCGGCTCACCGGCGAGAAGGTCTCCCCGAAGTCCGCCCGCGACGCGCAGGAAGACGCCGCCGTCGAGCTGGCCGCCCGGGCGAACGTCATCGTCGTGCTCAAGGGCCACCGCACGCTGGTGACCGACGGCTCGCACCGCTATAAGAACACCACGGGCAACGCCGGCATGGCCACTGGCGGCTCGGGCGACGTGCTCACGGGCCTGGTCACCGCGCTGGCGGGCCAGGGCATTTCCCCCTACGACGCCGCCCGGCTCGGCGTCTACCTGCACGGCCTGGCCGGCGACTTCGCCGCCAGCGAGCGCGGCGAGGTCTCGATGATCGCCAGCGACCTGGTCGACTTCCTGCCCGACGCCTTCGAGGAGTACGAGGCGGGGAAGGAGGGCTGATGTCCGCGGAATCGCCGTCCGCCGAGCCCGTCGAGAACCGCCGGCCTTGGTATCGGCTCCACCTGTCCACGCTTCTCGTCCTGTTGCTGGCTGCCGGCCTGCTGGTTCTGATCGTGGTGCCCGGCGACTTGGTAGAGATGGCAACGGTCAACGTCGGCGCATTCTTCGGCGAGCAGCGACGTTTTGAGCACGGCTGGCCCGGCGTCTATTTGCGCCGCTCGACGGTTTACCAGGGTTCCGCCCCTGAGTGGCCTGAATCCGGGGTCCCTTGGCTGTCCGCGGAGGCCTGGCAGTTCTCGGCCGAAGGGTGCGATTTCCGTCCGGCCACCCTGGCGCTCGACGCGGCGGCGGTCCTGGCGGTGCTCGCGGCGCTTGGCGCCGCGGTCGAATGGCGGCGGCGCCGCCACCACCGCGTTTGGCAATTCGGTCTCGCGGAAATCCTGCTCCTGACGCTCTTCATTGCGGGGCTTCTTGGCTGGTATCAGCACAATCGGCTTCAACTCGAGCGAGAAAAGGAGTTGGCATGGTATCCCGATGCCGAACACAACGTTGATACTTGGGTTCATGGGTCGGTGGAGTACTGCGGGCCTGTCTGGTTGCGGAGACTCGCCGGCGCGAGCAATCTCCGCGCGTTCTATCGAGTGACGGAGGTCTCTCTGGGATTACCCTCGTTGGACGACGAGCAGCTAAGGCAGAGGGTGCAAGAGATCGGTGCTCTTCCGTACCTGAAGTCGTTGGAGATATGCTCGGGGCAAGTTACCGACGCCGGATTGTCGCACCTCGCACAGCTTCCGCATCTCCGCGAACTCTTCCTTGCCACGTCCCGTGTTACGAACGCCGGGCTCGTGCACTTGCGCGGATTGCGTCGCTTGGAGAGCTTGCACCTGTCGGGAACCGCCATCACGGACGACGGCCTGAAGCACCTAAGCGGCTTGACGGATCTTCGAAGCCTCTACTTGCTGGGAGCCGACCTGAACGGAAGCGGCCTGATCCATCTGTCCGGGCTGAAGCGACTGGAATTCCTGAGCCTAGTAGGCACACATGCCAGCGACGAAAGCGTCGGGCAGTTGCGGGAACATCTGCCCGATTGCTTCATCGTGCAGTATCTGCCGTAGACCGGCCAAGTGCCGGTCGGCTTCTCCCGGTCGAGGAATAAACGGCCGTCGTTTCGGGTCATAGGAGGTGACATGAACCTCTACCGCTTCCTCGCCGACCTCGTTGTGGTGGTCCACTTCGCCTACATCGCGTTCGTGGTCGTGGGATTCCTCTTGATCCTGCTGGGGATCGTGCTTAGGTGGCGGTGGGTGCGGGGCTTCTGGTTTCGGGTGGTCCATTTCGCGGCGATCGCCGTGGTGGCGGCTGAGGCGCTCGGCGGGGTGACCTGCCCGCTGACCACCTGGGAGGACGATCTGCGGGCGGCGGCCGGGGAGACGGTCCACGAGGGATCGTTCATCGGGCGCTGGGCCCACGACGTCGTGTTTGTCGAGGAAGACCCGCCGCCCGACTGGGTCTTCACGCTCTGCTACTGCCTCTTTGCAGCGGCCGTGCTGGTGACTTTGTGGTTCGCCCCGCCCCGTCGGCCCCGGCGCCGGGCCGGAGAACCGGGCGAGCCGGCACAACCGGGCGGGAAATGAGCCCGGCCCCCCCTCGTCTCGGGGGCGGGAACCATTTCCCGTCTTGCCCGGACTGAGGGAAGCTGATAGGATGCCTGGCAGTCCCCGACCATGTTCGTGTTGCCGGTGTGATTATTTGGTGAGCCGATACGATGCCCGTTGGGCGCCTGTAATGAAAGGCACTGGCCGCGTGTATAGCCGCGGACCGGCCCCCGAGCGGGGTCAGGCAGCGGATCACACAACCCGGTGTCCAGGTCGCCCCCTTTAGGATCACGGGCTCTCTCAAAGAAGCACCGCCACGGCATTGCGGTGGAGGACTCTGGCGAAAGCCCGGCCGGGGCGGCGTGCGAGCGTCGCCCCGGCTTGCGTTTCTTGCGGGACTTGGGTCAGTCGTTCAATTTTCATTTTTCGCGGTGGGAGCGCGTCCGTTGCTCGCAGTGGGCTTTCGCTGCGAAAAATGAAAATTGAACGTCTGACCCCCGCCGCCCTATAATGTCCAGTGCCATGAACGAACTGCCCAACCAGCTTGCCGAGAAGCTCGACCGGCTCCTGCGTCTGCTCGAAAGCTACGGGAGCTGTGCCGTGGCGTTTTCCGGGGGGCTCGATAGCGCCGTGCTGGCCAAGGCCGCGGCTACCGCCCTGGGCGACCGGGCGGTGGCCGTGACCGGCACCAGCCAGAGCCTCGCCCGCGGCGAGCTGGACCAGGCCCGAGCCGTGGCCCGGCAGATCGGCATCCGCCACGAGGTGATCGAGACCGGCGAGCTGTCGATCCCCGAGTACCAGCGCAACCAGGCCGACCGCTGTTACCACTGCAAGAACGAGCTTTTCACGCGGGTCGAGGAGCTTGCCCGGCGGCTCGACGTGGCCGTGGTGGCCGACGGGAGCAACCGGGACGACCACGGCGAGCACCGGCCCGGCATCCGCGCCGCGCGCGACCGCAAGGTCGAAAGCCCGCTGGCCGAGTGCGGGCTGACGAAGGACGAGCTTCGCACGCTGGCCGCGCACTGGGCGATCCCGATCTGGAACAAGCCGGCCACGCCCTGCCTGAGCAGCCGCATCGCGTACGGCGAGGAGGTCACGCCCGAGCGCCTGCAAATGATCGACGGGTCGGAGCGGTTCCTGCGCGAGCGGGGATTCGAGCCGCTTCGGGTGCGCTACCACAGGGGCGACGTGGCACGGATCGAAGTCGGCGCCGACGCACTGGCCCGGTTTGCCGACGAGCCGTTCCGCCGCGAGGTGGTCGAGCACCTGAAGTCGCTGGGGTTCAAGTACGTCTCGCTCGATCTGGAGGGCTTCCGCAGCGGGAGTCTCAACGCCGTGCTGCCGGTCGAGAGTTTGCAGATCGGCGGGGGGCAAGGGAAGGATGAATTATGAAGGATGAAGGATGAATGCCGTGGTCGTGGCAAGCCCGTAGGTTCCAACGCCGTAATCCGTGGAGCGGCGTACCGTCCGAATTCATACTTCATCCTTCATCCTTCATCATTCTTCACAGCGCCCCCGTTGCCCACGCGATGATCAGCAGCAACAGGGCCAACAGCAACCCGCCCCCGATGACCAGCCAGATCCACACCGGCACATCGTCCTTGCGCCGGGCGCGGTAGGCCCGGATCTCCTCCTCGGTCTTCGGGTTGCGGGCCTTGAGCCGGGCGACGTAGGGGTCATCGGCGGGGTCGATAACAAAGGGCGAGGGCGGCGACTCGTCGAGCGGCTGGGCGACCAGCAGCTCCTTCTTCTGCGGCTTGGGCAGTTTCGGATCGGACTTGCCGCTGGAGAATCCGCGATCGGGGAAGCCGTTGGGTACCTTGACCGTGGGCTGCTCGAAGCCCGACACGGTATCCCGTACCGCTTGCGGCTTCTTCGGCAAGGGGGGCATGCCCTGTGGCCGGCGGACCTCGCCCGCGTCGCGGGGGCGCCCAGGGTCCGACCCGCGCGAGGGCCCCCGGAGAATTCCCGACCCGGCGCCTCCCCCGGCGGCCTGTTCGCCCACGGCCAAGACCACCCGTTTCGACCCGGAACTGCCGCCGTCGTCCGGAGAGTGGCCCACGCTGGCCAGCCAGTCGCCCAAGGCGTCGGCCACCTCCCCGACGCTCTGGTAGCGATCCGCCGGCTTCTTGGCCATCATTTTCAAGCAGATCTCGACCAGCTTCTCGGGCACGTCGGGCCGGTCGTTGCGGATCGGCGGGGGCGGGTGCTTCTGGTGCATCATTAGGCGCTGCGGCAGCGTGCCCTCGGGAAACGGCGGATGCCCGGTCAGCACGAAGTACAGCGAACACCCCAGGCTGTAGACGTCCGCCCGGCCGTCCACGCCGTGACTGTCCAACGCCTGTTCCGGCGCCAGGTAATCGGCCGTGCCGAGCACGTTCTCGTCGTACGCGACCGTCAGCGAAGCGGTCTCTTCATCGGTGAACCGGGCCAGGCCCAGGTCGAGCACCTTCACCACGTCCTTGCGGTCGACCAGCAGGTTGGCCGGCTTGACGTCGCGGTGGATCAAGCCGGCCGCGTGGGCGTGGGCCAGCCCCTCGGCGCCCTGGCGGATGTACTCGGCGGCCTTCTCGAACGGCAGGGGTCCCTCCTGCTTGACCATCTGCTGCAGATCGCGCCCCTCCACGTATTCCATGACCAGATAGTGGATAGCCCCGTCGTTGTCTACGTCGTAGGCCCGCACGATGTTGCGGTGGTCCAGCGCGGCGGCGGCCTGGGCCTCGCGGTGGAAGCGGGCCAGGTAAGACGTGTCCTCGACGCGGTGCTTGGGCAGCACCTTGATGGCCACGCGGCGCTGCATCAGCACGTGCTCGGCCAGGTAGACGCTGCTCATCCCGCCGGTGCCCAAGTGGTCGAGCAGCTTGTACTTGCCCAGGAAGAAGCCCTTGTGTCGCCCCTCCAGGAGCTTCTCGCATTGCCAGCTCGTGACCAAGCCGCTCTCGACCAGCCGGCTGGCGACCACTTCGGTATCGGGCAGGTCCGGGCCCCCGGCCTGTTCCCTCAACTCACGGAGGAAGCGGTCTAGCTGGTCTTTTTCAACCAGCCCGCTCCGCCGGAGCAGATCAAGAAATGTGTCGACCTTGATTCTGGCCATGCCCACGCCGGCGTCGGCCTCTGAAAGGCCGCGATGTCGCTGACAGCGAAAAGCCTGTTCCGAACGGTTTGGTGAGAAGAGCCGGGTCTGCACCACCACCCGAGAACGCCGGTACGGCGAGCCCCGTGCAAGTCCCCCTCCAACCATTCCCAGCCGGGATCCGTCGCTCGCGTCCCTGGTTCCCAGCGATCAGTCGGCGACCGGCGGGGGCGTCTCAATCCCGGGCTATCCCGCGCCCTCGACCGCCACCTGACCGCACATTTTTCATCCTATCACGGACGCCCGAATGATACCAGCCGATCCCGGAACCGTAAAGCACTTGGGAGCAAGAACTCAGGCACTCCGGCACCTAGAATGACTCCTCAGCCCGAGAAACGCAACCCCCGCAAGGCCGCTCCGGTGGTTTTCCGGCGGGCGCCAGGGGCTCCCGGCTCCATCGCTGGCCGGGGGCATGGGGCCGGCGGCCCGCTCGGATCGCCCCTCGGCCCCCTGATGCTATGCCTACTTTCTGGGGGGGCGAGATTCGCGGGGTAGGCGTTCGCTCAACCCGTCGCAAGGCGTTCGGGGTGACCGCATTGATGCTGTCTCTTGCACGGGTTGGCGGGGTGGCCCCGATGAATCGGGGCACTACGAACGGGTCGGGCGGAGCTTTACCCCGTAGCCGTGTCGTGCCCCACGCCACCCGTGGGGCAGTCAGGACCGCCTACTGACTCCCCAGCGCCTCGAGCAGATCGGCGGCGGCGGCCCGAAGCTTCTCGCCCCCCGGGTCTTCCGCAGCGGCCTTCAGCCCCTTGCGCAGGGCCTCCTTGTCCGGATACCCCAGCAGCACCTGGCGCACGTAGGCCGCCGTACTCCGCTGTTCGTCGGCCAGCAGCGGGACCAGGCTCGCCAGCACCTCGTCGCCGCGGTAGCCGGCCAGGGCCCGGGCGGCCAGCCGTCGCGTGGTGCTCTCCTTCGAGCGGATCTGCCGCCGCAGTACCTCCAGAACCCGCTTGTCGATCTTCTTGCCCGAGTTGTCCGTTACGGCCAGCGCGGAAAGCGCCTGGTATCTCGCGTTGCGGTCGGCCCCCTCGGCCCTCACAAGCAAATAGTCCCGGGCCTCGGTCGAGTCGTACTTGTGCAGCAGCACCGTCGCCGCCTGGAGCTTCAGCACGTCGTTGCCGCGCCGGAAGGTCTCCAGCAGCAGCGGCTCGATCTCCTCGCGACGCGACTCGTCCGTGCTCGCCCGAACCTGGTAGACCGCCGCCGTGGCCACCTCGGGCCGGTCGGAGCGCAGGGCATCGACGAGTAGGTCCGGGAAACGCGCTCCACGCGCCCCCTCGCCCACGGCCCCCACCACCAGCACGGCCACTTGCACGTCGGCGTCCTTCAGTAGCGGCACAAACGGCTCGAGGTACTCGTCCTTTCCCGCCCGAGCCAGCGGAACGATGCACTGGCGCAGCACCTGCTGCCGACCCGAGTCGCGCAGCTCCGACTTCAACGCCAACTGCGTCCGGCGCAGAAGCTCGCGGAGCCGGGGCTCGTCGTCGATCCCCGCCGCGTAGACCGCCAGCGCCGGCAGGTAGCGCGACTTGTCCTCGGTCTGGCGCTCCTCCCAGTGGCGGAGGACCCGCCGGGCACGCCAGCTTATCTCAGGGTCCGGGCTTCGAGCTGCCCCGACGAGCTGCGGCTCGACCGCCCGGCCCAGCCGCACCAGCTTCTCGGTCGCCGCCCGGCGGGTCTGGTAATTCGCGTCGCCGAGCTGCTCGATCAGCTTCGCAATCTCCTCGCTGCTGGCGGTCAATTCGGTGGGCTCGGCCGTCTCCGGCAACACCTCGTCGAGCACCGCACGGAGCCCATCGAGCCCCAAGGCGTGCAGGCGCTCGGGCCGGAAACTGTGCTGCTGGCTGACCATGTCGGCCAGGATCGAGAGCATCTCCGGGTCGGTCGTCTGCCCCCGCGCCCCCGCCGCAATCGCCAACACCGCCCCGACCACCGCCGCGCCCATCCACGCCCGCCAGCCGCGGCTCCCCAACCACACTGAACCCCGCACCAATCTCACCCCCACACCCTCCCTTCAATCCGAGCCCGACCTTACTCCCAGTATTGTTGCCACAAATCTCCCTGCCAATCAATCTTCTCGCCTCACCGCTCTTCCCTCGCCCGCCGGTCGAGCATCTTGATCGTCATCGCCGCCTTGGCCCGCACCTTCTCGTCCGGATGGTCCTCGGCCGCCTCGGCGAGCAAACGACGGAGCATGGCCTTGTCGCGCTGGTGGTCCAGCCGGTAGGCCACGTGGTTGGCAAAGCTCGCGTTCGGGTCGCCCAAGAGCGGGATCAGCGCACGAACCACGTTCTCGCCGCCGTACATGGCCAGCGCCTTGCACGCCTCGCGCCGCACGCCGTAGTCCCCCTGCTGCAAGAGCGGCTTGAGCGCCTCGACCAGCCTGTCCGAGGCCGGACGGCCCAGGTTGGCCGGGTCGCCAATCCACCGCAGCACGCGGTCTCGGCGCTTCGGATCCCCGTGGTGCAGCTCGTCGAGCAGGTGCTCCTCGGCCGGCCCGTAGCCGAAGTCCCGGGCCAGCGGCAGCGCGCAAAGCGACCGCAGCCCCTCGTCGCCCCGCTCGAAGACCTCGACCAGTCGCCGCTCGACCTCGTCGCGGCGCTTCTCGTCCTGGCAGAGCGCCGCCGCCTCGACCGCCGCGGCCACGACCGGCGTGCGCTCGCTTTGCATGGCATCGAGCAGCAGCTCCGGAAAATACCCCGGGCCCGACCCAGCCGCGATCATCTCGACCACGCGCACGGCTACGCGCTCATCGTCGTGCTCCAACAGCGGTCCCAGCCGGCCGACCAGCCGGTCGTCGCCCGAGCGCCCGACGGCCGTCAGGCATTGGTTGAGCAGCTTCCACCGCGGCCCGCTCACAGGCGGCCCGCTCATGGCCGCCAGCGTGCGCCGCGCGATTTCCTCGAGGCAGGCCGGGTCGTCGACCTCGCGGAGATACACGGCAAATGCCTCGATCATGCGCTGGTCGCCGCCATGGCCCTGGCGCTGCCATTGGCGGAGGATCCGCCGCGCCCGCCAGCCGATTTCGGCGTCATTGCTGTCGACCGCGTCGAGCACCACGGGCCGGATCGCCGGCCCGAGCTCGAGCAGGGCCTCGGTCGCCGCCTCGCGCCGCCGGTAGCTCGGGTCGCCGAGCTGCGCGATCAACCGGTCGACGCTCCGGCGAGCCTCGCCGTCCGGCTTGGCCCCGGCCGCGTCGGGCAACAGCCGGTCGAGCACCGCGCCCACGCCGCGTACGCCCATCGCGTGCAGCGGCTCGGCCTTGAAGTCCGGCCCGGCCTCGGCCATCTCCTGCAAGAGCTCGATGGTCTTCAGGTCCAACGCCTGGCCCCGGGCAACGCCCGCGCCCAGCCCCGCCCAAGCAACCATCAGCCCCATCGCGGCCCCGTGCCAAGCCATCACCGACCCCCCTGCCTTTCCGCCCCGCGCGTACCGGTCAACCCTCCTACCCACCATTTTCCCCAATCCGGCCTCACCGCACCAGGACCTTCGTCCTGGCCAACGGCGAGGAGTGTCAGCGCAAGATCGGCGACAGCAATCTCTTGGGTGCGGCCACCCTCGAAGCCCTGGAACTCGTCCTCGACCGCTTCCGCCGCGATCTCCGCCCCATGACCATGAGTCTGATGGGCGCCCTCCCCGACCGGCGACCCGGCCAAGCCTCTTAGTGCGCAACATTGGCCTGATCCTATTCCTATGCCGACAAGATAAGCCTGCTCCGTCTTCCCGCGGGAATATCCCCACCCGTCGGCAGCTCTATGTAATAGAGGGCATCCTGCGACTCCAGACTGGCCCAGTTCGCGCCGCAGCGCTTGGCGATGTCGGCCTGCGCTTGCGGCGGTCCGCAGGACGTGAAAGCGGAGAGTAGCCGTGAAACGCTTTTTCATCGCGGTCGTGCTACTGGCCGTGCTGGCGGGGTTGGTCGTGGCGGTGCCGATGGCGTTGCGGAGCCACGACGATGGCTTCGACGACGTGGGACTGCTGGCGGCCGATGCGGAGCAGCTCGCGGCCACGGTGGTAACGCCCCATCTCGAGACGCCGCTCGAGCCGGACAAAAGCCTACTCTACTGCGGCACGTTTCAGCTTGCCTGGAACGAGCTGTGTGCGCTGATCGGCGGGGACGTGCAGTTCGACCCGCCGGGGCCGGAGATGGTCGGGGTGCTCAACCGCGAGGCGTTCACCAAGGACCGGCTCGACGCCGACAGCTACGTGGCGGTGGCCGACTTCGTGCGCAACGACCCGCACGGGCGAATCCGCCGCGAGCTGGACCGGAAGTTCGGCGGCGCGGCCACGCCGCGGTTCATTCCCCGCGAGGAGCTGACCCCGCGGCCCCAGGATATCGTCAGCTACTGCTATCTGCTGAAGACCCTCGAGTTTGAGGTGCCGTTCGAGCGCGCCGAGGAACCAATCCGGTTCAGCGGCGCGGAAGTCCCGGGCTTCGGCGTCTCGCGCGAGTACAAGCCGGCCCACGAGAAGATGTACGGCCAGGTCCGGGTGCTCGACTACCGCGGGCCGGACGACTTCATCGTCGAGCTATTGACGAAATCCGAGGGCGATCGGTTGATCCTGGCGAAGATCGAGCCCCGGCAAACGCTGGGCGCGATGGTCGAAACGGTCCAAGAGCGGACCGCAGAGGCGGAGCCCTCGCCGGCGGGCCGGGGCGACGTGCTGCGCATGCCGCGCCTGAACTTCGACCTGACCCGGCGCTACAGCGAGCTGGAGGGCCGGCGCCTGGTATCGAGCAACCCCGGCGTGGCCGACGATCTGATCTTGCTCAGCGCCGTGCAGAACACCCGTTTCCAGCTCGACGAGAAGGGCGTGCGCCTGCGGAGCGAGTCGCACACCAGCTTCGGCTGCGGCGCGTCGCCCCCGCCGCGCGTGAACCGTGTGATGGTCTTCGACGGGCCGTTCCTGATCCTGCTCCAGCGGGCCGGCGCCAGCCTGCCGTATTTCGCCCTGTGGGTCGACAACCCGGAGATTCTCGGCGCGGCCCGGGGCGGTTGAAAACGCAACGTGCGTGCGAGCACGCACTCTACCCCCCGAAAGCATTGTTCCCGGCTCGATTCTCGCCTTGCCAAGCCCGGCTGGGTGGTGGTACAAGCTGCGGCTCTTCGTCCCGGCGGGCGGGGGGCCATGGATGGAGGAGGCTGCGGCGATGGGTTCCGGTCCGCGTTGTGCGCGATTGGCGGCGGGGCTCGCCGTGGGACTGGTCTTGGGATCGGTTTGCGGCGGGTGTGCGTCCGTGCTGGGGCCGGCGATCGTTTGCCCGCCGAACCGGGTGGTTCCGTTGGGGGCCGAGTCGAACCCGCTGCCGCCGTTGGAGTCGCGGGCCGGGATCGACCGCAACTTCCGGGGCCCGGTCGGCGACGGGAAGACCTCTCTCTCGGTCTCCGTGCTCGAGCCCGACAAGGGCTACGCCGAGCCCAAGGGCACCGTACTGGTGATCCACGGCATCTACGCCCGCAGCTTCTGGATGATGCGCTCCGCGCGGATGCTCGCCGGGGCCGGCTACCGGGCCGTGCTGGTCGATCTGCGGGGCCACGGGCGCTCCAGCGGCGAGTGGCTCGGCTACGGGGTGCACGAGGCCAAGGACCTCTCGGCGGTGATCGACGAGTTGGAGCGCCGGGGCCTGGTGACCGGCAAGATCGGCGTGTTCGGGGTTTCCTACGGGGCGACGACCTCGATTCACCTGGCGGGCCACGACCCGAGGGTCGCGGCCGTGGTGGCCGTGGCCCCGTTCTGCAACATGCGCGAGGAGGTGCCCCACTTCGGGCGCGTGATGGT
>Ga0180437_10003041_pt1 | contig 25595 bp, 19 predicted proteins | sample SS_ome_4_FD_132410 | JGI IMG/M metagenome (GOLD analysis project Ga0180437, IMG submission 132410) | Hypersaline lake sediment archaeal communities from the Salton Sea, California, USA - SS_3_D_1 metaG | ecosystem: Environmental > Aquatic > Non-marine Saline and Alkaline > Hypersaline >... | reverse complement strand
CCGCCCTCTGATCGCAATACTCGGGAAGGTGGCCAAGTGGGAAAAGGCGAGGCGGAGGATCTCGAGGAGCAGTGTGACCAGGCGATAGAGCTCAAGAACCAGGGGCGCTACGATGAGGCCGCGGCCCAGTTCCAAGTTGTGCTTGAGGCGTATCCCGACCACGCGCGGGCGCACCTAGGCCTCGGCTTGGTCCATTGTTTCGTCGGTCGGTTCGAGGAGTCCCTTGAGGAGCTGAAGCGCGCTGTCGAATGTGACCCGGATTGGGTCGATGCTCACCTCAACCTTGCCAAGACCTATGCAATGCTCGGCATGTACGATGAAGCTCGCGTCGAGTTCGGCCGGGTGCTTGAGCTTCACCCCGGCCATCCCGAGGCCACCAAGCAACTCAACTACTTCGAAGAAATGGGCTCGTAGGCACGGGCCCGGGGACGCAACGTCCTCTCCCGAGACCGCAACACAAGCCCTCGACTATGGCCAAGTTCACCGTTAGATTCCTGCCCAGCGACATTTCGACTACGGTTCCCGAGGGGACTTCGTTTCTCGAAGCGGCGGCCGCCGCGGGCCTGCCCCTGCGCTCTCCTTGCGGCGGCCAGGGCCACTGCGGCAAATGTGTGGTCCAGGTCGGCTGCGGCGCGGACGAGGCTCGGCCCGAGGAGCGGAGGCTATTCAACGACCGGGAGCTGGCCGAGGGCCGGCGGCTTGCCTGCCAGGCGAAGGTCATCGCCGACGCCGATGTCATCGTCCCTGCGTCGTCTCTTGTCGTGGAGCACCGGGTGTCAGTCGAGGGAGCGTTCCGCGAGGTTCTGGTGGAGCCCAACGTCTGCAAGATCCCGCTCCGTCTGTCCCCGCCTTCGCTCGAGGATCCGCGCACCGACCTCAAGCGCGTGCTCGACGCTCTTGGCCGGACGGTTCGGCCCACCCGCTCCCTCGGTCCGCTGCGGGCGCTTCCCGGTGCTCTGCGCTGCGCCGGCGACGAAGTGACGGCCGTCACCGTGGGCGATGATCTGGTGGCGGTTGAACCTGGCGACACTTCCGACGCGGCCCACGGCGCTGCGGTCGACATCGGCACCACCACCGTCGTGGCATACCTCTGTCACCTGCCCACCGGGCGGCTCGCCAGTGTGGCCGCCGACCTCAACCCTCAGGCCCGGTACGGCGCGGACGTCATCTCTCGACTTCAGACGGCCGTCGCCGAGCGGGAGGGCGCCGCCCGGCTCTCCCGCGCCATCGTGCAGCTCCTCGACGACCTCGTGGGGCGGGCCGCGGACGAGGCCGGTGTGTCTCGCGAGAGCATCTACGAGATCGCGGTCGTCGGCAACACCTGCATGACGCACTTCTTCCTGGCCGTTGCACCTACGGGCCTCGCAGAGGCGCCCTTCGTCCCGGCCTTTCGCTGCGCCCAGCGGGTGCGCGCGGCGGACCTCGGCATCGCGGTTCATCCCGAGGCATCCGTCTTCGTGCTCCCCAACATCGGAGGCTATGTCGGCGCTGACACGGTTGGGATGATCCTGGCGAGTGAGCTGGACCGCGGCGACGGCGTCGCCGTGGCCGTGGACATAGGCACCAACGGTGAGATCGTTGTGGCGAAGGATGGCGAGATGTGCGCGTGCTCGACCGCGGCAGGACCGGCATTCGAGGGTGCGCGCATCAGCCGAGGGATGCGGGCCGCCGCCGGGGCCATCGACGCGGTGGCGGTGGAGGACGACGTGGACTGCCACGTGATCGGCGATGTGCCAGCCCGCGGTCTGTGCGGGTCCGGCCTCGTGGACGCCGTGGCAGAGCTGGTCAGGGTCGGTGTGATCGCCGAGAGCGGCCGCATGCGGCGGCCCGACGAGCTTCTATCGCATCCGGAGAAGGTGCGGCACCGCCTGATCGAGAACGAAGACGGGGTGCAGTTCGTCTTGGCGCGGGCAGAGGAGACGGAGGACGGGAAGCCCCTCTCCCTTACCGCGCGGGACGTGCGCGAGACGCAGCTCGCGAAGGCCGCCATTTACGCGGGCATGGACCTGCTCCTGGCCGACTTCGGGGCGAGTCCTGGCGACATCGACCGGCTGCTGCTCGCGGGCGCGTTTGGCAACTACATACGACGAGAAAGCGCGATCGGCATCGGCCTCATCCCCGCGCTCGACCTCGACCGCGTCGAGTCTATCGGCAACGCCGCGGGCGTTGGCGCCCGCCTGGTGCTCACCTCTACCTCTGAGCGCCGACGCGCCGAGGCGATCGCGCGTCGTGTCAAGCACGTCGCGCTGTCCGAGCGCGACGGGTTCTACGACCGCTTCGCCGACGCGATGGCATTGCGCCCGATGTCGGGCGCCGACTAGCCGAGCGCTGCAGCTTTCGCGCAAGACAGCGCGACCTGCCAGGCGGACGCGGATGAGTAGCATCGATCAAGGAGGAGCAGGAATGGCCGTGCTTGACGAGCTCCAGCAGGCAATCATCTCTGGGAATCGAGATCGGGCCAAGGAGCTGACACAACAGGCCCTCGACGAGGAACTGGAGCCGCGGAAGATCGTGGTCGACGGTATTGCGGCGGCGATGGAGGTTGTCGGGGAGAAGTTTCGCGCGAACGAGTTCTTCGTTCCGGAACTCCTCATCGCACAGCGCGCGATGAAGGAAAGCCTCAGCATGATGTCTGGAACACCGATCGATCACGTCGGCACCATCGTGATCGGGACGGTGAGGGGAGACCTCCATGACATCGGCAAGAACCTCGTGGCCGCCATGCTCGAGGGCGCAGGGTTCAAGGTGGTCGATCTCGGCGTGGATGTCTCGCCCGATCAGTTCGTGAGCGCCGGAAGCGAGAACTCGGCCAACATCGTGGCGATGTCTGCTCTCCTCACGACGACCATGGGCGCGATGCGCGAGACCGTGCAGGCATTGGAAAAGGCGGGACTCCGCGAGAAGGTGTGTGTGCTCGTCGGCGGTGCCCCGGTCACACAGAGCTATGCCGAAGAGATCAAGGCCGACGCCTACGCGCCTGACGCCGCCACCGCTGTAGAGAAGGCGAAGCAGCTTCTGCCCACCTGACCGATCTCGTCGGACCATATGCAGTGCGTTCGCCGGCCATGCCGATCCGACGCTGCAGCCGGCCTTCGCGAGCGCAGCGTGCGAGCCGATCGGCGGACGGCAGCCTGCGGGGGGCGGTGCTCTATGACCGTCGTGCGCATCGGCGAACGGCAGCGCAAGCGGCGCTCGTCTCTACTGCTGCGCCGCGTGACGCCGGGGATGGCGATACTGGTCTTCCTCGCAATCGTCGCGTTGCGGCTCTGGGTCGTCGAGACCGCCATCGTCGAAGGTCGTTCCATGGAAGACGCGCTCCTGCCGGGCGACCGCGTCCTGGTGCTGAAGGCACTCGGTCTGAAACGCTTCGACATCGTCGTCGTCAACGACCCCGACGGCAGAGGCGCCAGCATCAAGCGGATCGTCGGCATGCCCGGCGACGTGGTTTCCATGGTCCCATATATCACCGACACGAGCAGCGGCCCGGCCCTCTACGGCAGCCAGCTCTACGTCAACGGCGAGCCCTACGAGGAAGCCTACGCCACTTCGGTGATACCAGTCTCGATGCAGCCCACGAAGATCGCCGACGACTCGTACTTCGTCCTCGGCGACAATCGAGACGCCAGCATTGACAGCCGCCGCTATGGCGCCGTGGCGGCTGGGGACATTCGAGGAGTCGGCGTCGCGGTGGTATTTCCTTTCACCCGCACGGGAATCATCGCGCCCGGCTCGCAGGCGGCGGTCCCGGCGACCGCGCAGAACTCGTCCTGAAAGGAGTCACGAACTTGCGGCCTTGGATAGTTGCACTATTCCTGCTCGTGGCGATCAGCCTCGGGGCTTGCGGTCAGATCTCGCTCAAGCATGGAATGAGGCAATTCGGCACTCTCGGCGGGGCCGGACTCGAGCTTGCCCCGAAGGTGGTGCGCGCCGTGTTCACCCCCTACGTCTTCCTCGGGCTCTGCCTCTATGCCATCAGCGCCGGTTTCTGGCTGATTGTCATCAGCAGTTGGGCCCTCAGCTATGCCTATCCGATGATCGCCCTCAACTATCTGCTCGTTGTGCTGCTCTCTCGAGCGATCTTTAGAGAGGCCGTCATGCCCCTTCAGTGGGTCGGCATTCTCCTCATGTGTACCGGGCTCGTACTGGTTGCCCGCTACGGAGTGTCCACGGGTTAGGTCTGCTGATACTGCCATCCACGAAAACCAGGCGACTGCTGGCGGTCGGCGTGCTGCTGGCAGCTCCCGCTCTCCTGGTAGGTGCTGCTCTGCTGCCGGGAAGCGCGCTGCTTCCGGCCGATCTCTTGGTCCATTTCGAGCCCTGGCGCTCCCGCGTCGCCGCGCCGCCCCCCGCCCACTGGGATCCTCTCGTATGGGACGGAATCGCTCAGTACTACCCGTGGCGCCTCTTCGCCGCCGAGTCCCTCCGGGCCGGTGTCATCCCGCTGTGGAACCCCTACCAGTTCTGCGGCACGCCCTTTCTCGCCAACGGCCAGTCCGCCGTACTCTATCCCCTGAATATCGTCTTCTGGCTGCTTCCCGTTCACACTGCCTTCGCGTGGTCGGCCTGGCTCCATCTCTTCCTCGCGGGCTGGTTTGCCCACCTGCTGCTGCGAAGAACCGGAACCGGGCGCTTCGGCGCCCTCGCCGGCGCCGTGGTATGGCAGCTCAACGGCTTCTTCGTCGCCTGGCTGCACCTGCCCACTGTTCTCTGCAGCGCAACCTGGCTGCCCCTGGTCATCTTGGGCTGTGAACGGGCCCTCGTTCGGGGCCGTCTCCGCTACGCCCTGGTGGCCGGGATCGCCCTTGGCCTCTCGTACCTGGGCGGCCACCCGCAGATCTTTCTCTTCACAGCCCTCCTCACGACAGCGTACATCCTGTTTCGCGGCATGCGGCCGGCCTCCGGCGTGCCATGGCGAGTGCGCGCTGCGAGGCTGCTCGGCACCGGCGTCGTGTCCGGTGTCACCGGGCTCGGGCTTGCCGCCGGTCAGCTCCTTCCCACCGTCGCGCTGCTCCGGATCGCGCACCGCACCTTCTCTTTGACCCCCGAGAGCTACGCGGCGTTCCTCTCCCACGCCCTACCGACGCTTCAGCTCGCCGGCCTGCTCGTCCCTCATGCCTTCGGCCACCCCGCTCTCGGCACCTATGTCGGCAGAGACAGCTACGCGGAATACGCGGGTTATATAGGCGTCATCGCTCTCGCGCTGGCGGTTTGGGCTGTCTTCTTCTGCCGCACCTGGCACGCTCGCTTCTTCGCGGCGGTTGCGCTGCTGGCCATGCTCGCAGCACTCGGGACACCGGTGAACTGGCCGCTGTACTGGTGGGTGCCCGGAGTGGCTCGGTCGGGCGGCCCCGCCCGAGTGCTGCTGCTTGCGGTCTTCGCCACCAGCATGCTCGCTGGCATTGGCGCGGATGCAGCCGTGCGCCGCCTCATCGAAAGCCGCCCATTCACCCGCCTGTCACTGCTCGCCGTGCTGGCCGGCGCAGCCGCGGCTGCCTGGGCGTGGCACTCTACGGGCACTCCGGCGCTCGCGCAGCTCGACGTCGGGATCACTCCACTGGCGGAGGCCGAATGCGTGCGCGCCGGCGTGCTGGCCGCGGTCGCCGTCGTCGCGCTCCAGCTCGTGGGACACACATCCCTGCGCCGCGTCGGCCAGCTCTCGCTGCTGACACTCCTCGCCGCGGATCTGCTGCTTGCCGCGCAGCATCACGTCCATCGAGTCCCGGCCACATTCGTCTATCCCAGCGTCGACGTTGCCCAACGCAGGACGGAGAGGGTGATCGGAAACGCGCGCGACTGGCCCCTGGATCGCTTCCCCGACGCGGTGCTGCCGCCGAACTCCGCAACCGTCTACCACCTGCGCGACGTCTTCGGCTATGACTCGCTCTATCTCGCTCGATACCGCGACTTCGCCGCAGGCGTCCAGCACGGTGACCCCAGCCCTCCGCTCAATGGGAACCTTCTCCTCGCTCGATTCGGCGGCTTCTACGGCCTCGACATGATGAGCCTCGCCGCAGTGGAGACTATCCTCTCGCCGGTCCCGGTGCGCGGTCTGCGAATGGAGCGGGTCGGGTCCTTCTACACCTACCGCAACCCCTATGCCCGTCCCCGCGCCTGGGTCGCCGAGTCCGCAATATTCACCCCCTCGCATCAGGACGCCGTCGTCGCCCTCACTCGACTCGGCGCGCTGGAGGATTGCCTCATCATAACTGGGCCCGATGAGCCGTCCGAGGAGACGCCCGGCGGGCGCCCTCCGACAGCCGAGGCGGCCGACCTTTCGCCGAACGCGGTGGCCGTGGATCTGCCCCATGGCGGCGGCGGCTATCTCTTTCTCGCCGACAGCTATGCGCCGGGCTGGCGCGCATTCGCAGATGGCGAGGAACTTCCCATCCGCGCGGCCAACGTAGCTTTTCGCGCGGTCGCTCCGCCCCGAGCTGCGCGCTCCGTGCTCTTCCGCTACGAGCCGGCCGGCTTCACGATCGGCCTCTTCGTCGCTTTGACGACGGTCGCATCCATCGGCGCGGCCGCATGCGCGACCTTCTCGATGAGAAGAAGACATGGCCGCGCGCTTGGATGAGAGCAAGAGCGACCGCAGGGGGCCGGTCATCGTCCTCTTCGCAGCCCTGGCTGCCGGCGTGTTGCTGCGACTGGTCGGGATTCACTGGGGTCTGCCGAACTCCGAGCACTACTTCTCCTACCACCCGGACGAGATCTTCTTGCTTCTCCCCTCGTTCGGCTTTGCAGAGGGAGACTGGAATCCGCACTTCTTCAACTACGGCACCCTCTACATCTACCTGATCGGCCTGCCTGCGGTGTTGCTCCAGCTCGTGCCGTCGCCGGATCGCTTTCCATTGGGCCTGCACACCCTCTATCTGGAGGGCCGTCTCATCACCGCCCTGCTGGGAACCGCAACCGTTGGCCTCCTGTATCTCGCCGGCAGTCGCGAGAGTCGCTGGCTTGCCGCGATGAGCGCGGCACTTCTCGCAGTATGTCCTCTGCATGTCGTCACGAGCCACTACGCGACGGTGGATGTGCCGGCCACCTTCTTCCTCACGCTTGCGTTCGTGCTCGCACTCCGCGGTGCGGCAGACCAGCGCGGGAAGACCTCCTTCGCGCTCGGGCTGGCCGTGGGGCTCGCGGCTGCCACAAAGTACAATGTCGGACTGTTCATCGTTCCGGCCCTTCTCGCCCCTGCGCTCGGCCCGGCGCGCCGATTCCCTCCGTCGTGGTGGCTCGGCTTGCCGGCCGGCGCAGCCCTTGGGTTTCTGATCGGGTGTCCCTTTGCGGTGACCGGCGAGTTCCTTGAGGGGGTGGCCTATGAGCTTCGACATGCCCGCATCGGGGGCACCCTGGCCTTCGTCGACGCTGGATCGGGTTGGGCGTACCATCTGCTGCGCGGTCTCCCCGTCGGCCTGGGTTTCCCACTGCTGATCTCAGTTATCGTGGGGATCGCAGCGATGATGCGGCGATCCGGCCCCGCCGCCCGTCTATCGCTGCTGTGGGTCGTCGGCTACCTCCTGATGATCGGCTTCGGCAGAGAGCGGTTCATCCGATACCTGGTTCCAGTTGCACCGTTCCTCTGTGTCATCGCGGCCGCAGGCTTTCGAACCCTCGCCGACACCGCGCGCGAGGCCCGCGGCAGTGTCGCCGTGCTCGCGGCCTTGCTCGTACTCGTCACCGGGGCCCACACGGCCGGGCAGGTCGCGCGGTTCCTGCCGCCCGATCCCAGAGACAGCGCCTGGAGCGCGGTGCGGCCCCAGCTCGACGCGCCGGAGTCCGAAGCGCGCGTCGGCCTCCCCTCCTTCCCATGGTTCTTTCATCCACCCGTGTCGCCGTTCAACGCTGGCGCCTACTCCCGGCCGTCCTTCGCCGAGTGGAACGAGCGGGTCGGCGGCCGCGTGGTCCTGACTGGCTGGAGCACGGAGGCGCTCGCAGACCTGCGGCCGCGCTTCTTCTTCCTGTCGGACCTCGAAGTACGCGATCGGCTCAGGCTGAGCGATCCCGCTGCCACTGAGTTCGTGGCTGAACTGGATCGTCTCTACGGAGAGAGGACGGAGTTCCTTCCTCCCCGCGCTCCCTTCGCGTGGCTCGCCCCTGGCGGCGAGTCGGCTCCCCCAGACTGGCTCTACCAATCTCCTCACATCACGCTCTATGCGGAGCCCCGGCCATGACCGCCTCTCCCGGGCGGAGTTCCTTCCGCTGGCCCTCCCCCGCCGAAATCCGCTGGGCGGCCGCCTTCGCCGCGCTCGTCATGCTCCTCACCTGCCTTCCTTACCTGTACGGCTGGTTGATCCGCTCCTCCGGGCACTACTACTCGGGCCTCCTCACGAACCCAGACGAGCACAACGTCTACCTCGCCTACATACGACAGGTGACAGATGGCGCGTTCTTCCTCATCGACCCCTTCACCTCAGAGCCTCAGGCCGGCCGCGTCATCAACCTGTTCTTCCTGTCTCTGGGCTGGCTGAGCCGCATCACCCACCTCGCCATCCCCCTGGTCTACCACCTGGCGCGCCTTGTCTCGGGTTGGCTCCTCCTGATGGCGATCTACTGCCTTGGCGCGCAAATCCTCTCCTCCATGTTCGCACGCCGCCTGTCGATCGTGCTCGCGGCCTTCGCATCCGGGCTCGGCTGGCTCTTTCGATCCGCCTCGGGCCAGGCCCACCCGATCGACTATGGGCCCGGCCTCATCATGCCGGAGGCCGTTACCTCCCTCAGCCTCCTGCTGAACCCACTGTTCTGCTTCTCGATGTTCCTCATGATCGTCGTCGTGGGCCTCGGCGCTCACGCGCTCCACACCGAATCGCTCTCCTCCGCCGTCCTCGCGGGGCTTTCGGCGCTCCTGCTTGGCAACGTGCATACCTACGACCTGCTCACCGTCGCAGTTGTCTTGATCGCTTCTCTCCTCGTCCTGCTCCTCGCGGGCGTGCTGACCCTCCGAGCCCTCCTCCTCTCCGTCCTCATTGCGGCCCTGGCCGCTCCCTCACTCGTCTACCAGGTCTGGCTGATGCGATCGGGAGAGGTCACGCTCGCGATCAAAGCCGTCGAAACCCCCGTGCTCTCCCCGGAGCCGGCCCTCGTCGCTCTCGGCCTCGGCATTCCCCTTGTCCTGGCCCTCGTGGGCGTGCCTTACGCCATCGGGCGGGACGGGAAACCCACCTCTCGCATCTTGGGGCTCTGGCTCGTCGTTGGCTTCGCCCTCATATATGTGCCGCTGCCGTTCCAGCGCAAGCTCGCCGAAGGGATTCATGTCCCCGTCATTCTCCTCGCCGCACTCGCCGTGGAGCATCTCACGGCCCGAGCGCCGGCGCGCTGGCGAGTGGCCGCCGCAGCCCTCCTCGTTGCGCTGGCCCTTCCTTCGAATCTCCTACTCGTGTCCCGCGCAGTGAGCGATCTGCGCACGAACAACAAGGCATACCTGGGCAACCTGATGCCTCCCCTGTATCTGCGCTCCGATCAGCATGCTGCGCTGCGGTGGCTGGGCGAGCGCGCGTCGCGCTCGGATGTTCTGCTCTGCAACTCCTTCCTCGGCAGTTACGCGCCCTCGCTGTCGGGTCTGCGCGTCTACCTCGGCCACTGGGCCGAGACCCTGCAGTTCCGTCGAAAGCTCGGCGATCTCTCCCGCTTTCTCCGAGCCGACACGCCCGACACAGCTCGGGAGGCCTTCTGCCGACGCGAAGGCATCACGTACGTCTTGCGAGACCGCAGCATCTACGACCAGGTATACTGTCTCGCGGCCGACGGCTCTGCCGCGCCCGCCTTCGAGCCCGACGGGTCGTCCTGGCTCAAGCTGGTCTATGAAAGAGGAAGCGTCTCCTTGTATAGAGTGGAGTAAAGCGTCTCAGGATGGGTTCCGCAACAGAACGCAAATCGGCTCGATGGCTGGTACTACTGGCCGCAGCGGGCACACTGGCCGTGGGCGCCGCGCTCGCGCTGGGCTGGGAGCCTGGCATCCGGGGGGAGTGGGTTTGGCGCGGCAACGCGCTGCCCGTGCGCCTCTGGCCTGCGGTGCTCGCCGGGTTCGCGCTGGTCGCGCTCTCGGCGATAGGATGTCGGCCGCGGCGGTGGGGCAAAACGTCTTCGGCTGCGCGCGCCACCTGGCTCGCGGCCCTTATCGTCGCGGTGTTCGTGCTTCAGTTCTCTTTGCTGAATGCGCTGGGCGGCCCATGGATCGGCCCCGGGGCCATCGTTGCCAGCCCGAACGCGACGACCTACTTCGGCGTTTCCCTGGAAGTCCACCGCCCGGCGCAGTGGCTTGCCTCATACCCGCAGCTCATGCGCAATCTGCCCCACCACGCCGCCACCCATCCGCCCGGCTTCGTGCTGCTCTTCGTTTTCGTTCGCCGGCTGTGCGCGTCCCTCGTCGCTGAGCCGACGCCATGGCTGGGCCAGATAGCGCAGCTTTACTCGGACACCTTCGGGCTCGGACTTGCTCCCGCCGACGCGGCCGGGGCCATGGTCAGCGCTTACCTCATCGCTCTCATCGGCGCCCTCGGCCTAGTGCCGCTCTACCTCCTCGTGTCCCATCTCGTCGACCACCGCTCGGCCATCTGCGCCACCTATCTGGCGGGCAGCATGCCCGCCCTCCTCTTGCTGGGCGCCTCCCCGGACCTCATTGTCATGACGCTCGCCGTCACCGCGCTCTGCCTCGGCTACATCGGGTGGCGGCGCGGGAGCCATCTTGCTTGTGCCTTCGCGGGCCTCGTGGTGGCCGTCGGGCTCTTCTTCAGCCTCGCCTTCGTCCTCGTTCCAGCATGGGTTCTCCTGTGGCTCGCGCTTGGGCTGCGCGCGTCACAGAAGCGCCGCGCAGATGTTCGCTCGGCGGCGCGCGCGGGCATCCTCGCGCTCGCCGGGTTCGCCGTCTTCTATCTGGTGCTCTACATCGTCTGGGGATACCGTCCGATCGCCGTCGTTCGCGCTTCCTTGCTCGCACACCGGGAGGTCACCACGATCTCATTCGCTCGCACCTACTGGAAGTGGGTTCTCATGAACCCCGTTGAGTGCGCCCTCTTCGTCGGCCTGCCGCTCACTGCAGCCGCGGTATGGTCGGCCCGCGCGCTCGCGCGCGGCGCAAAACAGTCCGGTCTGCGGTGGTTTCTCCTCTCGGCTCTACTCGTCTTCGTCGCGCTCGACTTCTCGGGCGTCGTCCGTGGAGAGGTCGGCCGCATCTGGCTCTTCCTGCTCTGGCCCGCCGCAGTCGCAGGCGGGACCTGGCTCGCAGCGCGCGCAGAGCACGGCCCCGTCGCAGCGCTCTTGATCCTGCTTCAGGTGCTGCAGGCCCTGCTCATGCGCGGCTATCTCACGATATACAGCATCCTATGAGCGTCCGAGGCGAGCATCCTGCAAAGAACCGCGCCTGGTGGCCGGCGCTCGTGATCGCTTGCGCCGCCGGCCTTTTCTGCTGGCCGGTCTTCCTCGGCCGCATCATGGTGCCGGGCGACATGTGCCTCCTCATGCTGCCGTGGCGCGCGCTCCAGGATCAGTTCCCCGACTTCCAGCGGCCCCACAACCCGATGTTCGATCCCATCCAGCAGTATCTCCCCTGGCGCATCTATGCGGTCGAGTCGCTTCGCGCGGGAGTCATCCCGCTCTGGAATCCCTACGCCTTCTGCGGCACGCCCTTCCTCGCCAATCTCCAGTCCACTCTCCTCTATCCCCTCAACCTGCTCTTCCTCCTCACCGGAGCGCGCCATGGCTTCGGAGTCTCCGCCATCCTCCACCTCGCCCTCGGCGGCCTCTTCATGTACGCCTTCCTGCGCACCCTCGCCCTCGCCCGGCCCGCCGCCTTGCTTGGCGCGCTCGTCCTGATGTTCAACGGCTTCACTGTCACATGGCTCGAGTTCCCGACCATGTCGCTTTGGGTGTTCATGTGGCTGCCGGCGGTCCTGCTGTGCTACGAGCGAGCCGTGTGCCGGCCGCGCTCGCTCTGGATCGTGCTGTGCGCGGCGGCGATAGGGGTGCAGTTCTCAGGCGGGCACCTTCAGATCTCGGCCTATGTCATCATCGCCCTTCTCATCTACGCCGCGGTGCGGGTCCTTGCCGGACCTCCATCTGCACGCGGGCGGGCGCGGGCCGCCGCGCTTGCTGTCGCCCCGGTGATCCTTGGCCTCGCCCTAGCCGCCGGCCAGGTGCTGCCGACCCTCGAGCTCGCCGGCCACACCGGCCGCGCTGCGCACGGTGCGGCCGTCGCCACGGGCACCGCGTTCCCGCTCACCCACTTCGTTCTCTACCTCGTCCCCAATTTCTTCGGCAATCCCGTCCACTACAACTACTGGGGAAACCTGCGCGATCCCAGCGCTCTGAACTTCTTCGAGACGGCCTGCTATGTCGGCATTCTCCCGCTCTTCCTGGCCGCCTGGGGACTGCGCCGCTGGCGCGATCGGACCTCTCTCTTCTTCGCAGCGCTGACGATCTTCGCCGTGCTCGTCGCCGTGGGCTCTCCGCTCTACTTGCTTCTCTACTACCTGGCACCGGGCTTTCGAGAGCTGGCCGGACTGGGGCGCGCGCTCTGCCTGGCCGTCTTTGGCCTGGCGGGCCTCGCTGCCGTCGGGCTGGACGACCTGCTCCGCAGAGAAGCTCCCAGCCCGCTCCGGTGTCCCGTCGCGGTCGCCATATTCTTCGTGATCGCCGCCGGCCTCGCGCTTGCGCTTTTCTGGCCCGTTCTCGGCTCTGCCGATTTCGCCGCAAGCTTCCCTGGCTTCCCCGGCTATCTTCAGAGGCAGATTGCCGCTTTTGTCCTGCTCACCGGTGCGGCCGCCGGCCTCGTCGTTCTGCGGGCCCGCCTGCGCATCGGCGCGCCTCTCGCTTCAGCGGCCTGCATCGGTCTCGTCCTGGTCGACCTCTTCGCGTTCGGCCTCCGCTTCAACCCCTACGTCGATCCAAACATGGCCTACCCCGAAACCGATTCCATCCGCTGGCTCAAGGAGAACGTCGGCCGCCACCGAATCGCATCTCTCGCCTCTAATGGCCTCGACTGGATGGCGCACAACAGCCCGATGGTATTCGGGCTGCGCGACATTCACGGCTCCGATTCCCTGCGTGTGCGCCGCTCCTTCGAGCTGGTCTCCGGCCCGCAGCTAGACCAGGCCAGCTACCCTGAGAGCAACTCGCCCCTTCTCGACGCTCTCGGGGTGAAGTATCTGATTACCCGCCAGCAGGTAGGGGAGGGCTGGCAGCTGGTCCAGGATGCAGACGTACCGATCTATGAGAACTTGGAGGCCCTGCCCAGAGCTTACCTTGCGTACGACTTCTACCTCGGCTCAGAGACCGAAGGAATGGCTGCTCTGGCAGCGGCCGGTGACACAGCGCGGCAGGCCGTGCTGCATCCCGACGAGTTCGGGATTGGGCTCGCCCGCAGAGAGAAACCCGGTCCGGTTGACCCAGACGCCGAGGTCCGCTTCCTGCGCGACGGCCCCAACGAGGTCATCCTGGAAACGAAGAGCCGATACCACGCCTTCCTGGTGCTAACCGACTCCTACTACCCAGGCTGGCGGGCGTGGGTGCAAGACGGCGAAGAGCCGGTGATCCGGGCGAACTACGGTTTCCGGGCAGTGCCGGTCGGCAGTAAGGGCACACAAACGGTTAGGTTCGGCTACGACCCCGCCAGCTTCCGCATCGGCACGTTCATCTCCCTGCTCGCACTGGGCGCGCTCTCCGCTGCTGCCCTGGTGCTTCACGGGCTGAGACCTCGGAGCGCCTCGGCTACGGCCTCCCGGTCGTAGACCAGCAGCAGAGGGGTCCTCCCCAGCCGCACCGCCCAGGCGGGCTCTTCACCTTCCACCAGTGACCAGCACAGATCGGTATAGTCGCTTTGCATCGCCTGGAACATCACGTAGTCGACAGACCCGGCCTCGGCGCTGTCTCCCGTGAACTCGACATCCGACCGCAGCACACCCGTCTGTTGCTGGAACTCGAGGAGATAGATGACTCCCTTCGGGATGAGCAGCACGCGCGGACTCGTCTGCTCGACCGCGTTGAGAAACGCCGGCGCCTCCTCGAAGACCTGCCCCCAATAGATCGCCTCGAAGCCTCGCCTCGTTGCGCCTTCAGACCCTCCTGCGAGAGCGTTGTAATACGCGAGCTGGTACGGATGTGTGGCGATGACCCCGCGCACACCGGGCGAGAGCAGCACCGCCCCGAGGGCCGCGCAGATTAGGGCGGATAGCGTTCCTCGCCTCGGCCGGCCCGCCCGCGCATTTCGAGCAACGAGCCCTTGCAGCCATGCAAAGCCGCCCCCTGCCAGCGCCGCCAGAAACGGGAAGGTCGGCAGAAAAAGCCGCACCCCGTTGTACTTGGGGCTTGCGGGCAGCGCGCTCGGCAGCAGCGCAATCGCCAGCCCAAACAGCAGCAGCGCGCGCTCCGGCGTTCTGCCCCGCCGGGGGCAGGCCAGGGCCGCTCCCATCAGTGCGAGCACGAGCACCACGGTCGGGGTGGCGACTGCCGTCATGACGAATGGGTAGTGCCAGGGTGCATACCGATAGAGTCGCCCCAGATACCACACGTTGTACGCGGCGTGTCGGAGGTGGAACCCCAGGTACTCTCCCAGATGCGGCACGGAGTCAATCCATAGCCACGGCCAGCCCAGCCAGAAGACCGCCGGCCCGATCAGTACGAGCGCTGCCGCCAGCTTCGGCCAGCGTGTGCGGTAGTAGACGAGGCCCCAAGGGATGAGCATCGCTGGGAGGAAGAACGCATTCAGCTTCGCCATCAGGGCAAGTCCGAAGGACAGTCCGGCCGCCGCGGTCCACGGCCACGAGTCCCTGCGCAGCGCCTCCGCCGTCAGCGCCGCCGTGATGAAGAACCACGCCGTAATGGCCATGTCGAGTGCGACGAAGTGCGCATGCGCGGTGACCCTCGGCATTGCGGCAAACGCCAGCGCCGCGAAGAGTCCCCCCCGCCTTCCCCAGGCTCGCCGCCCGAAGAGATAGAGGGCGCACACCGCGAGCGCGAACCACACCCCGCTGGGAAGCCTCATTGCCGCCAGCCCGGGCAGCACATCTCCGAACCACCGCTGCGCGAATCCCGAAGAGCACTTCTGCAGGGGCGGGTGCTCGTGGTTGAGCCCCCACGTCTCCTCGATCTCGTCTCGTCGAAAGGCCCGCAGATCGGCTCGGAACACCCGGGCCCACCACTCCGCGTAGCTCACGCCCGCCGACGCATAGTGCGGCTCGTCGTACGTGATCCCGTAGTCGTTGGCCGTCACCACGACCGGTACGAACGCGACCACGAACAGCGCGCAGACGAGCACGCACTCCATTGCACGTGTGCGCGGCCCCTTGCTCACCGTAGACCCCGCAGCTTCCACGGCAGGACGAGCGCCTCTGCCACGATAGAACCGGACATCTTTGACTGCCCCGCTCGCCGCTCCGTGAAGCAGATGGGGACCTCCACGAGTCGGCAGCCCGCCGCCAGCGCCCGCATCGCCATCTCAATCTGGAATCCGTATCCGCGCGTATCGACTGCCTCGAAGTCGATCGCCTCCAGCGCCCGCCTTCGCCACATCCGGAACCCTGCAGTCAGGTCTCGCACCGAGACCCCCAGCACAGCCCGAACGTAGGCATTGCCCCATTTGCTCAGCAGCCGCCGTCGCAGGTCCCATCCCTCGGTTCTCCCACCCGGGAGGTAGCGGGAGCCGATCGCCAGGTCTGCTGTTCGCACCGCCTCCAGTAGCCGCGGCAGGTCGCTGGGATCGTGGGAGAAGTCGGCGTCCATCTGGGCCGCGAAATCCACTCCGCGTCGGCCCAGCGCCTCCCGGAAGCCGGCCAGGTAAGCAGGGCCGAGGCCCTGCTTGCGCGTGCGGTGCAGCACAGTCACTCGGGATTCCGCGGCTGCCACCTCTCTCGCCAATGCCCCCGTGCCGTCCGGCGAGTTATCGTCCACGATCAGGATGTTCCACCCGCCCGGCAGCGCAAGCACCGCCTCGATGATCGCCGGCAGTGTCTCTCGCTCGTTGTAGGTCGGTATCACGACCAGCGCGCGCTGTGGGTCAGTCTCGGGTGCACCTGCCGCTGGGTCCGCTCCTGACAAAAGATCCCTCCTCTGTTACAATGGCTCGACCCGACATGCGCATACTCATGATCACCCCCAGCTTTCATCCCTCCGTCGGCGGAGTGGAATCACACGTACGCCGCGTCTCGGAGTGTCTCGGCGACAAGGGCCACGAAATAGCAGTGCTCACGCACGCCGACGAACCTTCGCGGGAGCAGCTCGGGCCGCTTGTCCTTCACCGCATCCCGCGCACTCGCTGGCCCTCCGCCTGGCTCGCCGCGCGACCCCATATCGCGGCCGCAGATATTGTACACTGCCACGATGCCTACAGCTTCCTCCATTTCTATCTCCCCTCCTGCTGGTTGCCGCCGCGGCGCCCGGTCTTCATCACCTTCCACGGCTACGAAGGCTACCCCATCCCAGACGAGGCGCTGCGCTGGCGCCGGTTCGTCCGCCGCCGCGTGCGCGACGCCATCTGCATGGGAGATTTCATCTGCCGCTGGTATGGCACCACTTGCTTTGCAGTCTCCTACGGGGGCGTCGATCCCATCCCTGACCCCCCGCCCCTTCCCTCCGAGCCGTCCGCGCTCTTCGTCGGGCGCCTCGCGGAGGACACCTCCATCATGCTCTATCTCGAGGCCCTCGTCACGCTCAGGCAGGAACACCGGCGCCGCCTCCGCCTCACAGTCGTCGGCGACGGCCCGCTGCGACCGATCGCCCGCCGCTACGCCGAAGCCCAAGGCCTCCAGGTCGAGTTCCTGGGTACGGTCTCAGACATAAGTCCTCTCTTCGCAGGCGCACAGTTCGCCTTCGTCTCCGGCTATCTCGCGATGTGGCAGGCACTCGCCCAGAAACGCCTCGCGTTCGCCGTCTACGAGAACGAGCTCAAGCGCGACTATTTGGTCGGTTTCCCCGACGCCGAAAACACCGTCGTCATCGCTGGCGACCCCGTCGACCTCGCCGCAGAGCTGAGCCGCTACCTGGCCGACCCCGCACTGGGCGTCGAGCGCCGTGAGCGGGGCGCGCGCCTCGCCGCGGAGAATTCCTGGGAGCGCGTGGCGGACGTCTACCTCGCCATGTACCGCGCCCATGGGATCGCGTAACATGCGCCGCCCGACGGTCTCCCTGATCACAACTGTCTACAACGAGGAGGCGACCATCGGCGCCTTTCTCGAATCCCTGCTGGCCCAGACCCGCGAGCCGGACGAGATCATCATCGCTGACGCCGGCTCCCGCGATGCGACCCGCGCGATCATTGCCCGCTACATCCGCCTCGGGCTGCCGGCCCGCGTCATCGTCGAGCAGGGCGCGAACCGCGGGCGGGGCCGCAATCTCGCGATCCGTCGAGCGCGCGGCGAGGTCATCGCCTCCATTGACGCTGGTTGCACGGCAGACCGGGACTGGCTCGCGCGCCTCACCGCACCTTTCGAATCGGAGGCTCCCCCCGACGTCGTCGCCGGCTACTACGAGCCCGAAACCAGGACTGCCCTTGAGGACGCCATCGCGGTTGCCACTGTCCCCGACATCTCCGAGGTGGACCCAACTTCGTTCTTGCCATCGGGCCGTTCGGTGGCCTTCCGCCGCGCGGCATGGGAGCATGTCGGAGGTTACCCCGAGTACATCGAGTACGCCGAGGACACTGCGTTTGGCCTGCGGCTCCGAGAGACCGGGTTTCGCTTCCTCTTCGTCCCGAACGCGCGCGTCCGGTGGCGGATGCAGGCCAGCTTCCTGGCCGTCTTCCACCAGTTCTTCCGCTATGCCCGTAGCGACGGCGAGCTGCGGCACTGGTTCGGCCACTACCTCAAGGCGTTCCTCGGCGTGTTCGGCGTGGCGCTTCTCCTTGTGCTGGCCGCCGGCGGCGATACACCGGGCTTCTGGGGATTCGTGTTCGCCCTGGTCACAGCGCTCTACTGGGGGCGATACACTGCGCGCGCGCGGGTGCGCGGCGCAGACTGGTATCCGGCGCTCCTTGCGCCCGCGGCCTCGCTCACCGTCGACCTGGCCAACTTCACGGGCTACCTCGCGGGCTTCTTCAGAAGCCGGCCCCCGCCGCACCCCCTCCCGACTGGGCGTCGCCTGTCGATTGCACAGCTCGCGTATACGTACAAGCCGACCAGGGGCGGCGCCGACGTCTACGCCTCCCAGCTCGCCCGACTCATCACCGCCGCCGGACACGATCACTGCGTGTACCAGCGCGTCGACGACACCGGCGGAGACGATGTCAGGTTCGTGCCCAACCCGTGGCGCGGCCTGCCCTTCGAGTTCTGGACACACGCCCTCGCTCTCCTCCGGCTCCGCAGGCAGATCCTCGCCCACGACCTCGTCATCTGTCACTACCCGCACTACCTGCTCGCGCTCGACCTTATGTGCCTCTTCCGCTCCCGGCCGGTGCGCGTGGCTGTCTCTCACGGCGTCTTCTGGGACGACGACGCCGGCTCCCCGCGCGGCTTCGTGAAGGCCTGTCTCGCACGCCTCGCCTTTCGCCGGGCCCACCTCTACATCGCCAACGACACCCACTTCCTCCGCGCAATGAGCATCCACATCGCCCCCGCTCAGCGCATGCACAGCCAGATCGCCCCCGGTGTATGGTTCATTCCGAACGGTGTGGACACCGACGCGTTCCGCGCGACCGGCCCTGTCCCCGAGGTCGCCGAGCGAAACGCGATCCTTGTCCCCCGCAACCTCTATCGCAATCGAGGCATCCACCTCGCAATCGAGGCCTTCGCACAGTTCCACTCGGAGCACCGCGACACCACCCTCTTCATTGTCGGCGGCGGCGGACAACCGCGCTACGTCGCCTCTCTCGGCGCACTCGTCGCGCAGCACGGCATCGAGAAGAGCGTGGTGTTCTACGGTTCGGTGCCGCACGACGATCTACCGGCGATCTACTCCAGCGCTCTGCTCACCCTCATCCCATCGCTGTGTGGCGAAGGCACATCGCTGTCGGCGCTGGAGAGCATGGCCTGCGGCACCGCCACCATCTGCACCTACGTCGCCGGCCTCCGGGACCTTCCCGGGCCACACGCCGCGCCCACCCCCTTCGGACTCGCGAAGCTCATGCATCGCGTGTACGCTGACCGCGCCCGAGTAGGGGAGGAGCAGCGGAATGCCGTCCTCACCGGCTATCCGCTCGGCAAGTGGCGGCGCACATGGGCGGCCGCGCTGGCGGCCGTCGGCGCGGCGGTAGACGCCAGGGACTGACTGGTAACGCATGCGGCCTTCGCGCTTCGGAGATGGAGGATGAACGGACCATCGCGCAGGGGACAGGAGCTTTCGCCGCGCGAGCGCGTCCGCCTCGCGCTGAACCACCAGGCGACCGACCGCGTCCCCATCTCCCTCATCTGCGCGGAGCTTGAGCCGCCGGCTCGGCAGGCGCTCGCCGATTACCTGGGAGTCTCCGTCGGCGAGGGTATCGACAGATATCTCTCACAGTACGTGGATATGATCGCCGTGGGGCCCAGCCCCCGGGGCCTCGACCCCGCTTACCGCGGCCCTCAACTCCACAGCTCCGATGACGCCTATGAAGACATCTGGGGTGTGCGATGGTCCGCCGTCTCCTATGGCGAAGGGACGCACAGTCGCATGTCACACTACCCCCTCGCCGAGGTCACCGACATCTCAGACCTGGACAAACACCCCTGGCCCGATGCCGACTGGTGGGACTACTCCGCCCTCCCCGACCACATCGCCCATCTGACCGCCGACCGAGAATACGCGCTCATCATGACCAGCGGCAATCCCTTCGAGCGCACCTGCTGGATGCGAGGTTTCGAGCGCTCCCTTTTCGATATGGCGGAGCAGCCGGCCCTTCTCCACGCGATCATGGCGCGGGTCACTGACTTCTACATCGAACTCACCCAGCGCACTCTCCGGGCCGCCGACGGGTGCATAGAACTCGCCTTCACGGCCGACGACATAGGCGGCCAGAACGGCCTCCTGGTCTCACCTGCGATGTGGCAAGAACACATCAAGCCCCACCACGCACGCCTCAACCGCGCCATTCACGAGCTGGGCGCCACAGTCGTGTATCACTCCGACGGCTCGATCATGGACGCCGTCCCCGGCCTCATCGAAATGGGTGTCGACGTCTTGCAGGCGCTCCAGTTCAGTGCGAAGGGCATGGACCCCGTCGCGCTCAAGGAGGACTACGGCGACCGCCTCTGCTTCCAGGGCGGCATCAGCGTGCAGACGACCCTCCCGTTCGGTGCCGTCGAACAGGTCCGCCAAGAGGTTCGGGATCGCATCCGCGTCCTCGCCGACGGCGGGGGCTACATTCTAAGCCCATCTCATACAATCCTGGGGGGCACCCCACCCGAGAACGTCGTCGCCATGTTCGAGACCGCCGCCTCGACCCCGCTGCCGGGCTAGGCTTCTCGCGTCTTCACGAATGCTTGAGCGGCTCGCACACAGGCGAAAGGGGGGCCCGCGTCGTGCGGGACCTGCGCCGGTACGCCTCTACACGCAGCCCGCATGCTAGGCGCCGGGCTCCTGCTCCCTACGTTCTTCGCCCTCCACCACTCCATCTCGGAACTGGATGATCCGCTTTGCATACTGCGCAATATGCGCTTCGTGGGTCACGATGAGGACTGTCTTCCCCTCTCGGTTGAGGCGTTCCAGGATCACCATGATCTCTTCGCCCTGCTTGGTTGCAAGATTGCCCGTCGGCTCATCGCCCATGATAATGGCCGGGTCGTTCACAAGCGCCCGGGCGATCGCCACACGCTGCTGCTGCCCGCCGGACAGCTCGCCCGGCCGGTGGTGGAGCCGTTCGGCCAAGCCAACCGCTTCCAGGGCCGCTCTTGCACGCTCTTCCCGCTCCGCAACGCGCGCGTACAGCAGGGGAAGCTGGACATTGCGCAGTGCTGTGGCCCTCGGCAACAGATTGTAGCTCTGGAAGACGAAGCCGATCTTCTGGTTGCGAATCCTCGCCAGCTCGAATTCGTCGAGGGTTGACGTCTCGATGCCGTCGAGGCGACAGCTGCCGGAGGTCGGCGTATCGAGACAGCCGACGAGATGCATGAACGTCGACTTGCCGGATCCGGACGGTCCCATGATGGCGACGAACTCACCCTGTTCGACGCGCAACGACACCCCGCGCAGCGCCTCTACCACGACTTGTCCCATGCGGTATTCTTTGCGTAGCTCGATGGCTTCGATCATGGGACGCCTCTCACCGCGCTGGCGCGTCTGGTGGAGACAGCGTCCCGAGCGCCCGCTCCAGAGCGACCAGGGCCGTCCGATAGTCGTACTGGGCCTCCACCTCGCTGGCGAGGGCATCCGTGAGGGCCGCGCGCGCGTCTGTCACCTCCAGCAGAATAGCGACGCCCTGTTGGTACCTACCCTCGGTCGCCCGCAAACGCGCCCGAGCGGCGGCCACGGAGGCGGCGGTCGCCCGAACGCGCTCCTTGCTGCGCTGGACCTCTGCGAGGACGCTCTCGATCTCAAAGCCGGTCTCGTTCAGCACGCCCTGGAGCTGCGCCTGCGAGCGGTTGAGCGCGGCTTGAGAGGCTCGAACATCGGCCTCGGTCGCGTGCCCGTCCAACAGCGGCCACGAGAGGCGGAGAGCGGCATCCCAGGACGGATCCCGCCTCTCCCAGTCGTCGTATCCCCAATCGTAGGTTGCGCTGATGCCGGTCACGGGGCCGCGGCGGATCTGTGCCTGCGCGAGGGCGCTCCCCGCGGCTGCCACAGCAGCCGTGGCGCGGAGGACGTCGGGTCGGTTCTGCTCGGCAGTCGTCAGGGCTTCCTGCAGCGTCGGCAGCGCCGGGGCTGCGGGGGCCGGCGGCTCCACGAGTTCGAACGTGCGTGTCGGCGAGACGCCCATGGTCGTCTTGAGCCGCGCCCGGGCCACCCTCGCGTTTCTGCGCGCATCGACCAGTGCCAACTCAGCGCGGGCGAGGTCGTCCTGGGCGGTGAACTCATCTACCTCCGCGGAGACACCTACCTCGATACGAGCCTGCACCTCCCGGAGGTGGCGGCCGGCGGAATCCACGCCGGCCTCCTGAACTTCGACCAGACGGTCGGCGGCGAGCACCCCGTAGTAGTCTGAGGCAACCTGCTCCAGCAAAGACTGTACCGCGGACGCATAGCCCCACTCCGCGGCGGCGAGCTGTGCCTCGCTCTCATCGACCCTCTCCTTGAGGCCTCTCTCCCACAGCGTCTGGCTGGCGGCGACCTCCAGCCGCTCCGTTCTCTCGGTATCTTCCGCCTCACCGGTTCCGAAGCCGCCGCTGCCGATGCGCTCCTCCGCGACGAGCGAAAGCTGCGGGTAGTACGGGCTGCGGGCGCGGGTCAGAGAGGCGCCCGCTCCGACCACGTCCTGCCTGGAGGAGACGAGCTGCGGACTCCGCTCCAGCGCAATGAGCAGGCACTGCTCCAGGCTCAAGGGCCCTTCGGCCGGATGAGAGGCAGCCGCGCCATCACTTGCCCGAGCCGCCGGCATCCCGAGGGCGAAGGTCACCAGCGCCAATGCGATGCTTAGGCACGTGCACGCCTTCGATGTTCTATTCATAGCGAAGCGCCTCAATTGGATCGAGCCGCGCCGCCTTACGAGAGGGCAGCAGCCCGAAAAAGACTCCTACAAACCCTGCGAAGGAGAACGAAATAACGACCCATGGAATGGAGGTAGCAGTGTTGAGGCCGAAGAGCCGCAGGGCGTACGCAAGGCCGATCCCAAGCCCGACGCCGACAGTGCCGCCCAGCAGGCTGAGCGTGACGGATTCGATGAGGAACTGAAGCAGAATATCCTGGGGCGTTGCTCCGACCGCCTTGCGGAGTCCGATCTCGCGGGTGCGCTCAGTCACCGAAACGAGCATGATATTCATGATGCCGATGCCGCCGACGAGCAGAGAGACTGCCGCGATGGACCCGAAGAGCAGGGTCATGATCCGATTTGCCTCCTGTGCGCCCTCGATGAAGTCCGCGGCCGCCCTAATGTGGAAGTCGTCCTCTTCTTCCCAGTCGATGTCGTGACGCTCTCGCAGAACGGCCTCCACCTCGATCCTGGCTTGATCCACAAGGCTCATGTCGGGAAACTGGACGCTGATGTTACTGACGCTGTCGGGTGGAGCGCCCGGCGCAGACGCGACCGCGCCCAGGCGATGGCGCGCCGTCGTGATGGGAACGATGACCTGCTCGTCCGGGCTGAACGGCCCGGGGACGTCTCCCTTCTCTTTGAACTTGCCGATGACGTCAAAGGTGACCCCGCCGATCTTGATGTGCTGGCCGAACACCGACGCTCCCTCGCCGAAGAGAGTCTCAACGACGGCGGGGCCAAGCACGGCTACCTTGCGTCGCTTCCTTATGTCGCTGGCGGTGAAGAAGGCGCCCTCCGCCATGTCGTAGTTCTCGACCTCCGGGAATAACTCCGTTGTTCCGACAATGCGCGTGTTCGTGTTCTCATTCCCGGCCTTGACCTGGGCCCGCGAATCGATCTGAGGAACCGTCATCACGACGGTTGGGCATTGCTCAGTCAGCGCCTCCGCATCGCTCTCCGTGAGCGACTGGACGGAGCCTATGCCCCCGCGCACGGGACCATGTCGCGAGCGGCCGGCCCGCACCGTCAGAACGTTGGTGCCGAATGCCTCGAACTGCGCGAGTGTGGCGGCCTTCGCTCCCTCCGTCATCGACACAGCAGCGATTACGGCGCCGACGCCGAAGATGACGCCGAGCATGGTCAACGCCGAGCGAAGGCGATTTGAGGCCAGACCTTCAAGCGCTACCCTGATGGATTCCAAGAGTCCCATGACAGCACCTCGGCCTCTGCTAGTTGCTCCTCACAAAGCCGCCGGCGCCACCCATGCGGCGGCCGCGCTCCCGCGCCCAGTCGCGTCGCTCGCCGGGCGGTGCCCCATGGAACGGCAGCACGACTTCGGCGCCCTCGGCAACTCCGCCGCGGATCTCCGTGAGATTGTCTCCGACAAGGCCGACCTCGACAGGGACGGGCACAGGCTCCTCGCCCTGCAAGATCAGGACGACGTGCTCTCCTTGTCTCTCTTGCACTGCGAGGTTCGGGAGGCAGAGCACATTCTCGGCCTGCCCGATGAGGAACTCACAGGTAACCGTCATCCCGGGCTTCAGGCGGGGGTCCGCGTCGTCGACGCGGACCGTGACGAGCACGGTTGTGACGTTCTGCTGGGTGACCGCTTGGGGATCGATGCGTGTGATGGTCCCGCGGAACCGTTCGTCGGGAAGGGCATCGACGGTGATGTCGGCCGGTTGACCGGCCCGAACCATCCCGACGTCCGCCTCATCCACGCTGACCTCCACGAACATCTCCGTCAGGTCCCCCAGGAGCACAATGTCGGTGCCCTGTGTGACCGACGACCGACCGGAAGTCACGATGGTGCCCTCTTCGACGAACTTCTGGAGGATGACCCCCGCGCGAGGTGCGGTGATCGTCGTGTACTCCAAGGTGGTCTTCGCGTTCGTCAACTGCGCCTGAGCGCGGGCGACTTGTGCCTGCGCAGTGGTAACGTCGGCCTTGCGGATGCGATCCTGCACTGCATCCAGTTTCGCTCTGTCCAGGGATGCCTTCGACTGGGCCACGCGCGCTTCTGCAGCCTGGAGTTCGGCTGAAAGCTGCCGTTCGAGCGTCCCCCACCGCTCCTCCGCCGAGTCGAGCTCGGCGGCGGCGAGGTCGCGCCGGTTGAGGGCGCTATCGACCTCGCTCTGGGGGACGAAGCCCTGCTCCTTCAGCCCGCGCATCCTGGCGAGGTCTCTCTCTGCGAGATCGAGGTTCGCGCGCGCCTTGTTCAGCGCCGACTGGGCGTCAACCCGCTGCTGCGGCTGCTTCGCATCGCGGATGTAGGCGAGGTCCTGGAGCGCGGCTGCGTGGCTGGCCTCCGCCTGCGCGATAGCCGCCTGCGTCATCGCAGGCTGAGACTGAGCCTGCTCCCGTGCCTGCTCCAGTCTTGCTCTTGCAGCATCCAAGTCGGCCCTGGCTTGCTCGTACGCGGAGAGGCTGTCGGTGGGGTCTATCTTGGCAATCAGATCGCCCTTCGCCACGCGGTCGCCGACCTGCACCGCCAGTACATCGACACGGCCGCCCGCATACGACTTGACCGCGACAGTGGTCAGAGGCACGAGAAGCCCGTCCGCGGAGACCGTGAGCGCCACCGTTCCGCGTTCAACCGACACCGCCTGTTGGGCGGCAGCCGCGGTCCCTCCGCCGGAACGAGCCCGGACCCAGAGCGCCGCGACCACGATGATGACGCCCAGGAACAGCACTCCCACTGCGCGCTTCATACCGGTCGCTCCTTGCCTTTCCGCCCACCCCTCTCTACAGATAGGACGACTATTGTACCCGTTCTATTCGCTTTTCCTTGACACCAATCAGCACGCTCTTCACCTATCCGCCGCGCAGGATCGCCAGCTCTCCCTTCTCTTTGGGCGTTCTACTGGATCATCGAAGACCGCCGTCCCCTCCCTCTCAGATGGGGGCGCGATGCTGGCTTCCCCTTATCCGCAGCCAAGCAACCGTTCTGCGTTCGCGAACAGGATCTTCTCGCACACTGCCTCCGGCAGCCCCAGCCCTGCTATTGAATACCCCTTCCTGCTTCGCCTGAACGGCGGCTCGCTCTGCACTTCTTCGGCCATCAGGAACTCCACAT
>Ga0180437_10003039_pt1 | contig 25604 bp, 27 predicted proteins | sample SS_ome_4_FD_132410 | JGI IMG/M metagenome (GOLD analysis project Ga0180437, IMG submission 132410) | Hypersaline lake sediment archaeal communities from the Salton Sea, California, USA - SS_3_D_1 metaG | ecosystem: Environmental > Aquatic > Non-marine Saline and Alkaline > Hypersaline >... | reverse complement strand
GAGAGCAGCGAGGAGATCCACAAGCTGGCGTGGGACACCTTCCTCGCCGCCGCCGGGAAGGCGAAGGAGATGAAGCTATACGGCGCAGGCCAGGACCTCCTGGTCGACGCCTTCAGCGGCAACGTGAAGGGCATGGGGCCCGGCGTCGCCGAGATGGAGTTCGAGGAGAGGAGGAGCGACCCCATGATCGTCTACGCCGCCGACAAGACGGAGCCGGCGGCCTACAACTACCTCCTCTACAGGATCTTCGCGGACCCCTTCAACACCGCGGGCCTGGTGATCGACCCACGCATGGTGGGGGGGTTCAAGTTCGAAGTGCTGGACGCCATAGAGAGCAAGAAGGTGGTCCTGAGTACGCCGGAGGAGACCTACTCCCTCCTGGCGCTCATCGGCACCACGGAGCGATACATGATCTCCAGAATCTGGAGGGCTGAGGACGACGAGATAGCGGCGGCCTCGAGCACGACGAAGCTCTCCCTCATCGCCGGCAAGTACGTGGGGAAGGACGACCCCGTCTGCCTGGTCAGGGGACAGAGCGGCCTCCCCTCCATAGGGGAGATCACCGCCCCCTTCCTCCACACCTACCTGGTGGCAGGATGGATGAGGGGCAGCCACTGGGGGCCCTTCATGCCCGTCGGCCTCAAGGACAGTATGTGCACAGTCTTCGACGGCCCGCCCCGGATAGTCGCCCTGGGAATCCAGGTAGCCGACGGCAGGCTCGCCTCGGACGACGAGGGGAAGCCCCTGGTCGCGGACATCTTCGCCGATCCCGCCTTCGACATGGCGAGGAGGGAGGCCCTGGAGCTGGCGGCCCACCTACGCAGGATGGGGGAGTTCGAGCCGGCCCGGCTGGGACCCGGCGCGATGGAGTACACGACCCTCCCCCAGGTCCTGAAGCAGCTCGAGCCCAGGTTCACAAAGGCCTAGACCCGTCGAGCTGCGTTGGCACAGAGAGGAATGTGGCTCGTTCACATCCCCTCCGTCCAGCAGCTCACTTTCACACTGGACCCACCCAAAGAAGTGTTCGTTTCTTTTATATTCCGATGAAGATAGTGGCAGATACTGACTATGATAGAAGAGAACTTCGAGATGGTAAGGGATCAGATGGGTCCCTGCGGCATAGCCTGCGGCGCCTGCGACCTCGGGAACGGCACCGTCGGCGGCACAGCCAGGAAGACGAAGGAGTACCTGCAGAACTACGGCGTCTCCCAGTGGGCGCCCCTGGTGCCGGGAGGAGACGAGGTGGACTTCGATGAGCTCTACAAGTCACTTGACTGGGTCTCGACATACACCACCTGCCTCGGATGCGAGAGGGGCGGAGGCCCTCCGGACTGCTCGATCAGGAGGTGCGCCGGGGAGAGGGGGCACGGGATCTGCTCCGAGTGCCCGGAGGTCGAGGGGTGCGACAGGTTCCAGTGGCTGGGAGAACACGGGGAGGCACTTAGGAAGAAGCTTAAAGACTCCGGGGGCAAGACCAAGAAGGAGCTTATAAGCGAGGCCCTAGAAGCCATCGAGTAGCTCCGAATTTTTTCAGAGTTTTAATTAACCAGATTTTCTATTAAGCGGTTCTGCATCGATCTCGGGGTAATAAATTAATATCCCCCAGTTGCGTATAGTTGGGATGCGCGGCCGTAGTCCAGCCTGGTAAGATATCTGCCTGCCACGCAGACGACCCGGGTTCGAATCCCGGCGGCCGCACCAAACTCTATAGCTCGTATTCTGGCGCGATTCCGATGACGGGCCAGAGAGGTTGACCCGTTCGCGGGTCGTGGGGGCTCGGCTGCCGGGCCCGCCTTGTACCTGTACGGTACCTGTACGATCCTTCAACCACGAATCGAGCATGCTCGGGACGCTCGGGTGGCCTTGCGCAGACGCGGCCTCCTTGAGCCGGTCCTTCAGCCCGATCGGCACGGTTATGCCCGTGTAGCCCTTCCGGGGCATTTATATCGGTTAATTCTATGGGAAAACCGGTTTTTAAACTCCTCTACAAATGACAGCGCGCGCAAACAGTGACGAATAATGAATCTTATCAATGTAAATAAATTTGTGCAAGGGGCCCAAAACGGGATTCTGATGGGTTTTATTGTTCTATTACCACGCTAGGAGATTCAACCCAATAGAGTTTAATTCCAAATTTTCTAACCTCGCAAGCGGCAGCCTCAATGTGACCGCGTAAATAACCATCATTTGGGTGGGCTATACCTATGATTGCTGATGGATTAGTGTGTTTTTCTTCAAGCACTTTTACTATGGCTTTCCCAAAATGATCTTTGATCTGGCCCGAGTCAAAATAAGGACGAGTTGTTACAGGAGAACTTGGACTGCCCTTACTGCCCTTTGCCTCAATAATCAATGTTTTCTTATTCTTCATTGCCTTGATATCAACGCCTCGTGAGTGACCTTTAGACTTCTCGAGAATTTTCCAATCCTTGTTCTTTAGCCAAACACATAGAAAATCTATAACTTCATTTTCGGTAAGTTTTACCATTAATTACATTTTGTAGTTGAATCTAAATAAATTACGCGTTCAATGGATGTGGCGAGGAATAGTTTCAGATAAAATTCTAAAAATGAGCGTAACTGTGATTACAGCAACCTTGTTGCACAATCATTTGCATTTCGCGCGCGCCCGTGCGATCCATCCTCGCGGATCACAATTTGAATTAGCTCCCCGCAACGCGCGCGACTTTTCTCTTTGCCCCATTTCGATCATAGTTCAATCGAACAGCGATATCTTTATATATCGTAGTTGATTTGAAGTCCGAGAGATAATGCCACGGAGGTTTAAACCCCCTCACCCCTTCGAGACTCGTCAAGCGATAGAAGATATGGATGAGAAAACCTCAGAAGATTTGATATACAAAAATGCGTTTAAATATGCATATCTTATTGCAGGAAGACTCGTCGAAATAGTTGGAGAATACGCTCCTGTTGGAAGCGATGCATTTAATATAACAATTGGATCAGAAAACGCTGTACTTTTCCGAGTAAAAACGGCTCGATGGGGAGAACGATATCGACCTATTGCATTACCATTAAATAACAAATATGAAGAATGGTCCAAGACGCTATTAGATTGGTTTGACGAGCATGAAACAACGAATCCATTTGATTTAGGAAAATCGATAATAGCAACAAGGAGAAATTTTCAATGGAAGGCTGAAGAGGTTTTTACAGGTCATGAATGGATTGTTGAACGATATACGAAGACGATCTACGAAAAAATCAACAAAGAAAGAATTGTCAAAGAGAAATTTGAAAACGGGAATGCCTTTTATTTGATTGAACTTGATAATGATGAACGCCGATGGGTCAATAATCTAAAAATTAAAAAAGCGACTAAAGTTATACCAAGACATTGGGATAATTTTTCATTGCAACATCTTCGGTACCAAAGGATTACCGAGCTAAAAAATGATTATAACTTCATAGATGAACAAATCAAAACCTATGCGGGGTTGGGCCAAACTCCTACTAGTAGAACTTCGGAACTGCTCACCCAGTCTTATCAAGCGCCTACAAATGCTCCACAATTAGATAATCTAATATCAATTGCGCAGACTTATTTTGTTAAATTAATTCAGAAACGCGGATAAAAGCGCGCGCTTTGTGCTCTTCATGATGTTCATGCATTCGATAATGTAAAACTATGATTAAACGCTCCCCCTCATATTTGTAGACGAGCCTTTCTGATTTCAAGAACACCCTGTTCGTTAACTAAGAAGGAAAGAAAATCTCCTGCCTGTAACCCTAATTCATCTCGAAAGGATTTTGGAATATGCACCTGGCCTGTGATGCTCAACTTCGAAATCGGGATTCCATCAATTTGTAGTTGTGTATCTTTGGTCGAAAGCGGTTCTCTACGTTCCATTATCAATGGTATTGTTGCCTCTTCTGTTGTAGCAATTCTATATCGCTTAGTATCCTCATCAAACCATAGAAATTTTGGCATACTGGGATAATGATGCGATGATGAATGATTGATGCTGCAACCAATAATATCTGATCTGTATGATTTGATATTCACCGGATCGTCAGGATAGTGTGTTTTAATCCAATCCATAATTTCATTTGGAGTAGCGATCTGGAGTTCCATAATTGCTTCCATAATTTTATCTGCATGAGTCTTTCTCATATACTAAACCAATACAATACATACAAAAACAATACATATAAGTTTAGTGGTTAGTTATTTCCAGAAAGAGAAATCGCTGTTGGTTCTTGCCCGTACCCATACCGGTTCGCTCCGAGAGCCACGACTCCAGCATGTCGGGGACGCTCCTGTACTCATAGGCGGAAGCGGCCTCCTTGAGCCCGTCCTTTAGCCGCGCGCGCAAATGGCCCAATATACATTGGAATCGAACATTCAAAAATAAATACAAAAATAATACATCTTAAATACTGCGCGAGTGAAACCATCACAAATATCCTAGGTACGCATCTTTTAATGACAATCTTTTTAAAAACTTTATTTACATGAAAATAATAGGTGAAACGAGTGAAAGTTGAGATCTTACTACGAGACGTCCCATTCCATATAGAAGACTTCTTTCGTGAAGAAGAAATAAATCCGGTTCCTCCTGCTGATCCATTAGCTGAAGTTGAAATTTGGAATCAAGCAGGAATGGACGGTGTTATGATATTTAAAGACCAATTTGAGGGAGAAACTTGTTATCGAGTGCAACACCAAAACGTAGATGGTTTAGTGAAATTTCTTAGAGCCTTATGGAAATGGGAACAAGGTTAGTTGCGTACTCAAAATTACACACGGGCACGACCCACAAAAACATGACTACTCGATAAATTCCAAAAAGAATTAGTAATCTAAAGATTATTAATTTTTATTTATGATTTAATAAGTTGAACATGCACATACAGTTTTATTACTATATTTAATTTTGATAAATTGGATACAATCTCCTTCCAAGTTGAATGATGTTTTGAACATCGCCATTTGTAACATCAATTGCAGTGCCATGAACTAAATCATTTCTTAAACTTCTGTACTTATTAATATCATCACGTAATGGTTTATCTATAATTTTATGAAGATATAAATGATCTATTACTTCTTCTGCATTGTATCTTAACAATTTCTCTTTTAAATTATTATCTTCATTTTGATTATTTAAATATCTACACCATATTCTGTTTAAATTCATCTCTACTGATATCCAACCTATTACAAAAGAAGTAAATAAATCGCCTTTATTATAGTATAATTCTGATTCTATATTTCGAAATATTATAATGTTTCTATATGCTGGTGCATTAGCAGCGTGTAAAATATTTTTAGGTCTTCCTTGTGCATCAAATATAAATGCTTTATACATATAATCCCTTGCCCGAAAAAATTGTTCTTCATCTTTATCTTCTATATTACCTTTATTTATTAACTGATTTAATAATACTGCTGCAAAATTATTTAATGTTGCAGAATCAGATGCACCCTGTTCTATCATTTTTTCAAATATCATTTTCGCCTTTTCATATTCCTTATTATATTCATACATCATTGCAATAGAATTCCATATATCATTATCTGATAATTTATTATATGTAAATCCCCGATGTGTCGAAGATTCTACAATTGTGGCTAATACTATACCAGAATTTATCAAGGGAAACAAAGTCTCTGGTTCTCGTTCTAAATATTCGGGATATAATGGAAATACTCTCTCTAGAACATCTTCAGGTAATGCGTCCAAATTGGTTAGTACGATATCTGGTTCATCTTTCCAAGTTTTTACTTCTAGAAATCTTGGCATGTTAGAAAGATTTGAAAATTTGTACATAAAGATTACGTATAAACATAATTTAGCGTAATGTTCAATGGCTGCTGCCTTTACCAACTCGGGCGCGACGGGAGCGTAGAGTATAAGGAGTTGAGAAGTATGTTGCAATTATTTACCGAACAGTTTCGATATTTTCCTTTTCCCGTTTTGTCAATAATGTCAAGAGTCATTTCAGCTTGAAAAGTATCGCATGTTGATTTCCTAGACATACTAGTAAATGACGACTCTTTGAACGATTTTTTTTATTTTAACCAATCGTAACTATCGCTCAATAATTCTTTAGTAATTCTTTGAAGATAGGGGAGTAAATCTTCATAGCCAACGCTTCGATCAAACGCACATTGTTGTCTGATACCAATAGCCTTGATAACTCTTTGTTGTTCTTCGGAACAAGGTGAATAGTTTTGTAAAGTTTGAATCGCATCGAACATCGCGTGTCTAATTCCGCTATAAAATGCTCCGTTTAAAGAATCGTATTCGTATACTAACTCTTTGGGCATATCTGAGATTCGCTCACAAGTTAAACAATCAAGAGGAGGATCAACATGAGAATCTTTTTTCCAACATTCTTCTGGCATGATACAATCCCCCAAGCACACTCGCGTAGAGATTCTTTATAAACCTCACATACTTGAGTTTTTCATCTAGGTTCGTATGTATAAATCGGACGAATTTCTTTTTCAAGTAATAATATCGAGGATGATGTAATTGACGTGATAAATTTCACGAATTGCATACTTTGACTTAATATGTTGTATTTTTGTGTATAAGTAAATATAGCCATTTTTCCTCGTACATGGCTTTTGTGATTATAGGTAAAAATCGCATCAGGAAGATAAATATTAACAACTACTTTGGAAATATCAGGAAATCTATACGACAATCGAGCCAAGGAAAGGGACCACTCTATTTGAGGTGTCTCAGAACCTTCAAGAACTGCCATTACATTATCGCTTGAAGCGAAACTCCTATAATGAGTAAGACAATCTCGGATATCAATAAGATATTTCACGATATCTGCTTTCTTCAAATCCTGATATATCGGGCAATTTGTCTCTCCATTCAGAAAACGGGTGATCGATTTAGGTAGTTGATTAAAAGGAGTTGAAAAAACGGGCGATAATATATACCTTAGATTATCTAAACTAATCCGAGCTAGATTGACCAAAGAATAAAATTCGTAGTATAAAAATAGAATTTCGGGAGAGTACATAAGGATAACTTCGGGAGGTTGGCCCGATGCATTCATTGTACCTAATGCTCTAATCTCAACATTCTCACAAATCTTCTTATAGTGTTTGATAAGATTTTTACAGTGATATATTGTACCTCTCACATACCATTCTGCAATCTTAATTTGATGCCTTATTTCCTCAGTTTTATTTTGTTGTGTTTTAAAAATGAATTTACTAAAACTAGATTCAATGTGATTAAGTTCGTCCTTAAAATCATCTATCAGTTTCTCAACATTATTTTCAATATCCATATGTACTCACCAAATCTATCTTTAAATAAATAACAAGTATTTTGTACGCGCGCGTGTATAAATATGATTAGACGCGGCGGCTGGCTACAGACGCAAAAGCTGGCCGACGCATTTTTCTCCGACTTTCGGGCGGCGCGAATTTGTATTCGAATGCGCGAGCGATCGGCCGGAAACACGGAGATAAATGCGCCAGCCCTCCCCCGCGGCGCTCTCGATGAGTCAGATGCAAGCCGCGCCCGCCCCGCGTAAAATGCGATGTCGGTTCCGGCCACCGAAAAACTGCGGGCAGCCCGTTCGTTCATTCATTCGCATTTTTCTCCGTGATTTCGGGCGATCGGAATTGCATTCGAATGCATATTTTTTCGCCACCCGGGGGCGGAGATAATGACGAATGAATGAACGAGCCCATTACAGGATCCGCTCGTAGTACGTGACCCTGCCGCCGCTCCCCGGTACCCCCGCGGTCCTGGCGACAGCGACTATCCCGAGGCGCACCAGTATCTTCAGCCTCCTGGAGACGACCGGCTGGCTGAGCCCCGTGGCGCCCACCACATCGGACTGCGTGAACTCCCCTCCGACGCCCCGCTCCTGAAGGAACAGGAGCAGCTCGGAGCGGCCCAGCCTCCAGCCGGAACGGCCGCGCTCCGCCAGGCCGGCCCGCCTGAGGTCCGACAGCAGGCCGCGGACCTCCTCGATGTCCGCCCCGAGTTCGGAGGCCAGCCCCGCCGCGTCGAGCCTACCCCTGTCCGTGGGCAGCGCCATCAGCAGGCGGAGGACGAGCGGGGCTTCGGGCGGCATTGATGGAAGCACCGTCCATTTAGCACTCGCAGCTTCTAGTAAATGTTGGGTCGGCAGCGAGAAATGGGATAGTGCTTTTTCCAGAACCGACAGACGCACTTATCTCCGTGTCTCCGGCTGATCGGGCGCGCATTCGAATGCAAAAAAGATCGGGTAGAAGTTTGGAGATAAATGCGTGCGCGGCTCGATAAAGCAGAATCGCGATTCAATGACCGGCGAAGTATGGGCGCGCGGGGTCGGCGGAGAAGTACGAAGCTGCTCCTATGTAAGATTGCTCACGTACGCGTGACATCATCGCTCCCCCGCTCCAGGCTTGTCTTCCTCGTATTCCCGATCCTCCTCCCAATTTCGCCATTCTTCTAGCCCTTCTTTCGTCTGCTCATCCATTTGGTTAAGGACGATAGAATATAGATCGTCCGCGCCCTCTAGGAATTTGTATCCGCCTCGCTCGTATTTCTTTTTGTACAGGCGGATATGCTTGCTTTTTTCATGCTTTTTGAAATAATTAACAACTTTCTCCCCAGACATCATCAGCTTTTTCCACCGTGTCCCTGGGGGAGGTTGAACGCCAGTGAATTCGTTGGGATGGCACCACACGAGGACTAGACCGAGGAAGAAATTTGGTTGAGACCATAGCTCTTCCTCCAGCTCTTTATCGATTCTGATGATTTTAAACTTCCAGTATCTAGTTCCGTCCTTGTATTCCCGCAGGCAGGAAGTCTTGATCTGGACATGGATTTCGCCTTCACCGAAGCGTCCCAGACCGCCCTTATCTTCTGGGCCGTTCATCAATAATCCGAAAGTGAAAAGGGTATCAGTGCCAGCGGTATCAAGCGCCCTAGTTTTAGATAGTTCCAACGGTAATTCTTCCATAATCTGTTCAGCGAACACCCTTTCGCCCCAATCGCCGACCCTCTTCGAGCGCGTTTTATCACTGTTTATTCCTAAGCTCCTCCATTAAATACTAAAATTTAACAATAAATAAACGTTTTTTAGGGGGTATCCCATAAATAAATTGACAGCGTTAATAATTTCTTTTATCTTTGGGTTGTTGTCGTAGCAGTTTATCTAGTGGTCCGATTTTTACTGGTTTAGATTTAGCTAAGGTCCTTTTAGTTTTTCTAGTATCCTTCTTTTTTTGTATTTCTATATATTCGTCAAGATCTTTACATAATGCAACCTCAATATCTCTTTTCTTTTTATAGGTCGGTTTAGGTATTTTCCACCATCCTGTTATTGAAGATTTATAGATAATATTTAAGTTAGCCATTGTATTTAACGCTTCTCTCAACCATTGTCTTTTTAGTTGTTTTGTTCTTTCATCATAATGCCTCCATGATGGGAAAAATATTTCAGATCTATTATATATTGTATCGGTATCAACTTCACAACTATTTTCTCCTGGGTCTTCAGGAAAACTAGATAATATGTGTTGAATTAATATTGTCATGGTATATTGAACTTTGGGTTTTTCTTTAATAAAAAAAAATGTAAATCTTACAAATCTTAATAAACTTTGAGGAATTAATATTCCTCCAGGTTCATCTAATAATTCCTCAAAATAAACATTAGAAGTTTTACCATAAATTTTAAATATTCTTAATTCTTCCTCTCTTTGTCCATCTTTAGAAGGGGTGATTGACCAACTACATATTAAAAAATGATTTGAAGATAAAAATGTAAGTTCTGGTTTATTACTCAACATATTTACCATATTAACTACTTTTTTAGCATCATCGATGTGACAAATTAAAATTAAATCTTGTTCATTAACTTGACCAGTTGAATTATGCCAATTCGTATATTTTAAAAAATATTTTTTTAATTCTACAATTTCAGATTGGAGTTTTTGAGGATCATCAGGTAAAGACGATTTCATTTCAAATAAAAAACCCTTTGTTTCATTATCGTATAATGCTATTAGATCGGGTTCAATTTCGTTACCTTTTTTATTTTTAAGTTTAATTTCTACACCTATATACTTACCTATTTCTCTATTTCTTTGAAATAACTGATAAATTGCTGACAAGATTGTCTTTGTATCATCATACCTCCTAAAATCCTTAATACACTCTGTATAATACACAGAGGACAACTAATCACTCCACATCTACATTTATAATATTTCCATCTCCCAATATTTCTTGAATTTTTTCAGTTAGTTTCCAAGAAGCTTCAGGTGACCCTTTAGAAATTGGTGTAATGGTAACTACATCCCCAAGTATTGTAATACCAAAAGACGAACCTTCATCATAATCACTTAAAGTAGCAACAAAATACGGATTCCCATTATGAATAATTGCCGTAGAATAAGAATTGATTAATTTACTCGGAATTCCTCTTATGCTATATATGTCAATTTTATTGGGATATTGGATTGTAAATGGTCTTAATTCAATTTTTTCATTTATCATTATTCTTTCTCTTAAGTTATAAAATTTTGTTCTATTTTTGCCATAATTAACTGTAGTTAAAATGACATTATTATAAAAATCTTTGAAAACACCATATTCTAAAGTGCATTTCCCTTTTCGAGATAAACTTGATCGTAGTAACAACATATTAGTTTTATTATCTCGAATATTGTAATTTAATCTATTTACTATTAATAAATAATCTTTAGATTGTATAAATAATTCTTCATCAGCGTTATGTTCCCATAATATCATTGTGCCTTTTTTCTTTTTTAAAGATGATGGGAGATTTGTTTGTTTTTTAATCCTTTTAATTGTAAATTTTGTATATTCTGTTTTTCCTTTATAATTATCTTTTATTTCATTTAAAAATACTTTCATTTCAGAATAATTAAAATACACTCTTGATACGAATGGATAAAGTTTGTCAAAAAAAGACTCGAGAACATGATCTATGAAATACGCGCTATCATTGCTAAATAAAATCCATTTATTTTCTACACTACTATCTAATAAGAAAAATCCACCTACTAAACCCTTTTTAGTTTTTCTTCTTAAAAATCCTCTGTATAAATTATTTTCTATACGAGTTATATTTATAGTAAAATCATCTAACTTTGATTTTCTTTTAGCCACTATCTCAATAGATTCTGGATCTATTTTAGAAATTAATACAATTGTCTTTAAAGAAGCTCTTTTACCTGTTGTAGTATATATATGTGTAAAATATAACTCCATACTCAAACGATCATATATCTGAGCAATAGATTGAACACCAAGAGTATCTGTATAAGACACTAAAAATCTACCCCTTCACTCATATTTTAATTAAACCTTCACTCATACACCATTCTTCATTAAAATTATATCTTTCGAAGAAAATATAAACTCTCGCGCGCGCGAACGCCATACACACCTATTAGGTCGCAAAGGCCTCGCTCGACAAGCTATTGGATTTCCTCAACGGAAAATACGCTTCCGTATTAAGGGTACCAATTTGGTGTATTGGCATTGAGTAGTCTTTGAAGTGCATTATTATTCGCGCGCGCACGAGATAAAAGAGTAAAAAAGACTATTTTACATCCGAGACTATCCGGCTCCTTAGCCATGTCACAATGGTCTTGAACTTCTCCCTGTTTTCGCCGTCCGAGAACGCCTCATTCACCCTCACGGTTGGCCACTTGGTGAAGTCGCGCTGTACGCGGGCCAGCGTCGGGATCTCCAGCAGTCTTGAGTGCAGCTCATCCATCAAGCCCTCGCTCACCTTGGGCGATAGCCAACCGTAGTTCAGGCTCAACCTGTTGTACGTGTAGATTGTGAAGACCGAGTAAACCACGCCATCCAGCAGATAGTGGAACGTGAACGACCCCTCTTTCTTGCCCGTGCCGAACCAAACCCTGTCAGCCGCCCCACGGCTCCAATCGTAGAACTCCCTCACAACATCCACAGAGTCGGGATGCTGCTCCTCAAGAACCCTGAAGAACCTATCCTCGGTCCACTGCGCCCTCTTTCCGCCCGCAGGAGGCTTGGTCGACACGCCGTACACGTGGGGCACCAGCACCTCGATCTCATCGGCCTGGAATCTCCTCATCTCCAGCGCGTGGATGGAAAACGCGGATTCGCTGCACTCATTCAGGTACCGCAGAATCCTCTTCAGCTCATCGTTCAGCTCGTCAACGACTATTATGAGGATGAACGAGCCGGACTCGAGAGATTGCTTGACTCCGGCCCTGAACTCCTCCTCATCCAAATCCCCCGCAACCGAATCCACGACCAACGTGGCGAGCGAACTCCCCATCCTATCCCGGATGTGCTCGTCAACCTCCTCGTAGCTCATCTGCCACAAGTACGCCGCGTATTCGAGGATCTGCCCTATGACCTTTCGCTTGATTTCAGGATTAGCGGCCAGCTTGCACTCCACCAGAGCGATGTCTCCGCTCGCGCTGAACGCTATTACATCCGTAGCTCCCGATCCTGGGAGACCGAACTCCCTGACAGCCAGAACAAGAGGTGATGCCCCTTCCCTTATCTCGTCAATGTTGATCAGAGAGGGCGACTCGACGAGCAGGCTCTGTAGCTCGGCCTCTGCCTCGGCTTTAACCGATTCAGCGTATGTCCATTTCTTGGATTGATCGCGGATGAGGATTCTCATGGCTGATAAGACCTGTGTTTACTATAATATTATAATGCTACTTAGCAAACACATCCATTAAACGCACGCGCTGTACTCCCCACTGTATTCATGTGATCCTCGCAAACGTGTAAAGCGCTCGTATATTAATTAGTAAAACGAGAGGCACTATAATTTCCATCTCAGTTTTCCGCAATCACATCTTTTATAATCTGTACCTTTATCAAGCATCCAAACTGGCTTGCAGCAAGTTGGACATATAAAATATTCAAGAGATTCTTGGCATCTCTTAACCATTCTTTCAACTTCTCTGTCCGTTATTGTTCCTGTGTGCGACCCTCGATTACTCCAGCTATTCAGTAATTGGTATGCATCGGTCCATGTATCTAAGGGGTCCGTGTACGATTGCCATTTTCCGTCAATATTAATTCTGTATTTGTTTTGGGATTGAGCTATAATGGCTTCCATGTGTTTTACTGGACCGATTTCTTCGTTTTTCGAGCCTCTTACGAATGGGTGACGAACTTTTAAGAGTTCTGCAATTTTATCAAGTTCATGATGCATAACCGTTCTTGTTGCATTTCCTGCTGCATTAGTATCCTCTGGTAAGAAGGTAATGATTTCATCCCAGTCAAACTTAGCTTTATCAACAATAATACCAGTTTCTGGAGATTCCCATTTTCGTAGCTTGAAAAAGTTCCAGTATTTGTGTTCTAAACGAATATTTAATTCATTGAACCATTCAGTGTCATGAGTCAAAATGAATACTTGTCTATCTGCTAACTCTGTTTTTAAAACATCAACTATGAAAGCGCGATGAGCTCGATCCAAACTCGATACAATATCATCTAGTATTAATGGATGATCCACGGGCTCCTGTTTCGCTAATGCCAAGAAAACACATAATCCTAGGCTGTTTCTGTATCCCTCTGAGAGATGTAATATTGGTGATTCTTGGTCTTTTCCATAAAATTTGAGATGAATATCTAAGGCTTGATCTCTATCTGATTTAACTAGCTTTATTTCTTCTATTGGCTCATCTTCGTGTATTATTACCCAAAGGGCTTGTATCTCCTTAGTTATTTTTTCAAGTGTAATTTCAGTTATCGCGTTAATTTTCTTTCTAATATTAGATTTAACTATTTGAAGTATTTCTTGTAATTTTTCTATCTTTTTTATATGGTCTATTAGTGACTCATATTCGATTATTCTGTAAGCTGAATTGAAGAATAACAAATCAGTTTGTAGTGCAGCTGTTTTTGGCGGTTCTTCTTTGACATATGGTTCTAGGCATGAGTTTAATTCGTTCTTTATTTTACTGAGTGTTCGTATAGATTCAATGTCCCACCCAAAATCGATGTTTAACTCAAATGAAGTTATCTCTAAAATTAACTGTTTTATATCTTTATTATCTTCTAACCAATCTATCAAAACACGATCTCGAGCTATACTATTTAATTCTTCTATTGTTCTAGCTACGTTTCTCTTTTGAGCTCTGATTTTTTCCGAAGATTCTTTGAAATCCTTAAGAATTTCTAATTCTTCTTCGAGATGTGTTGATAGTTTGTCTTTGTCTACTGGAGCACCGCACACTGGACAAACAGATATCTCTACTTCTTTATGGCTCTCAATATACTCTTGTGCTTGCTCTAATAATCTTAATCTATTTTCAGTTAGTTCATCCAACCGCTCTTTAGCCTTTGTTTTAACTTCAAGAAATTTTCTAATTTCTTCGATAAGTTTGTTTTCTCGGATCTTTTTTAGTGAGTTATGTAGAAGAATTCCAGGTTCGATGTCCTCTATCATTTTTGATACTTTTTCTGAAGACTCGCTAGCTGATGCTACGATGTTTTTATATTCAATATTATATTGAGAAGTTTTTTCTTGGAGAGCTTGTACTACATCTGTCTTTGTATAAAGTTTTACATTTTTATCTAACTCTTCTTTTATCCACCCTCTTTTTTGCTTCAAGGCTTCGAGATTACTCTTTTCAAGAAGAAACTTCTCTAAACCATCAAAGTTATTGTAAACATCTTCATATTTCTGTAACCCAAGCAGGACACGCAGAGACTTATATTTCTGACTCTTAGTCTGTTTTACAAATTCAGCTACCTCATCTTGTCTTAGTATGTGACTTTCTCTTTTCCAAGTCTGTAATTCCTGCTTAAAAGGAGCAGGAGTTGAACTAAACCTTACAGAGCCATCGTTCGGTATTTTACATGAAACTTCATTACCTCCAACAAATCTTACAATAGTTTGACTAACGATATCATCTGGAGTTACCGTATTTCTAACACAGTTCTTCTGTTTCGTATCAGCATACTCAACACTCAAATGAGCTATTTTTCCATTACAAAGAAGGTACTCAAAACCATCTACAAAACTTGACTTACCTGAACCATTATCTCCGTAAACAACACAACTCTTTCCTCCCGCTGGAATCTCCGCATTTAAAGCAGCACCACGGAACCAGGATAACTCAATTGAATCAATCCTCATCAGGTTCACCTTTAAACATATCATCTAACAACTCATCAACGATAGACTTCAACTGAGCTGGCGTAAGTTTAGAATTCAATTCATCTAATTTCCCATGTATAAAAGACACTCCAGAATAGTCCTCTTTCCCGGATACTGATTCTTCTATTATTTCAGATAGATTAAACTCAAAATCACGCACAGTACACACGCTCACAGTAAAAAAAAATCCTTAAATAAATAAAAAACTAACTAAAGTGAACTGGAAAAATATAACCTGTTTAAAAATTAAAATCGAGAATGGAGGAATGCTTAACATCAATCGTAATATTCACAGAAGAGGCTTACAGGAGAAATGAATAAGACGCACACTCGAACGGAAAACTATTACCGTTAGTAAAAAAAATCGCAAGTTAGCGTTATCGTAAATACGCCCCAATCTAGGAGGCGAATAATCCGTGTAGTGCTTCGCCAGTATCGTCTTCGGCAGCCTCCCGCAGAACGCGTCCACGTACCTGTCCTGAACCCCCGTCTCGCCCATCGCCACGCGCTCGCGCGCACGCTAGTTACTGGTTCGTGCGTGCGAGTCTGAACAGAACTATGACTCTAGTTTAAAATAGTTGTTTAAATCTTTTTTACAATTTTCGCATAAAGGACCATATTTGAGTCGATCTCTTGTAATATTAACCCAATCTAATGGGACTCTTAATCCTTGTCTCATTATACATATATTTTTACAATGTTTACCTAAACTATTGTCGACATTTTCAGTTCTGTCGATGGGCAGTAATCCGAAAACATGTCCAAGTTCGTGCATAGTTTCTGTCTTTATGCATTCAAACTTTAATGCATTATTTAATAATTGAAATCTATTTGTAGATATTATTGTGCCGACACCTTCTCTTGCTAACCCAATTATAAAATTTGTATTTTCATAATACATATCTGAAGATAACAAAAATACATCATAATAATCATTGTCTTTTTTCCATTGTGGTAGTGATAAATAATTTAAAATAGTTAAAGCATTGATTTGAGTACTATTACGACTATTTTCCCACCCTTCTTTTAAAAACCAATCTACACTTAAAAACCTCTTTAAAGTACCATTGGTTTTATAATTATTATTTCTCCATAAACCTCTATCAATTATTTCAATCTCTCTTTCAACACTGCAAATACTTAATAATTCTCTAATACCGTTAAAACATGCAGCTTTATCGTTATTATCAACATCTCCTTCACTCATTAAAGCTATTGGCTTAATCGTAGACATCCTGCATATTTTATAGTATTAATTTTATAATATTTGTGCCCATGTGCACACACTCTTCTACTTTGATGAATCTCTCTTCGCGCTCAAAGATAGATACCAGTCTTGTTAGAATGTGGATTTGAGCACTCGCGCGTTTCCAACTTTAACAGTAGTAAAATATCTTACGCAAGAAGAATTCAATCGCATACTCGCAAACATTAATAATATTATACAAGCATTATCTTTTTCCTTTTTCATACTCTTTTTCAAGAATTCTTTCAATATCATCTTGTGATCCACTCCAATGATCTGAAGTTACGGATGGTAAGGTAGTTCTGCGTATTCTGCCTACAATTATTTCATACCCGCACGATAGACAAACTAATTTCAATACAGAGTTTTCTTTCAAGCGCTTCCATTTTTTGCGACCACAATTTACACAATAATCTGGCGTCTCACCTTCTGTAGTTCCATCAATGAATTGGTAGCTAGATTTTTCCCGCCCTTCGAACATATGCGAGTCCTCGGGTAATCGTAATAATGAAAAGTGAAAACTATCTGTGGTTTCTCCTGTTAAAGCAGGATTTAACTCCCTTGCTTTGTTTATTTCTGACAAAGCTTCTCGTCTTTTACCAATTTTATTGTATGCTATACCTAAACAATACCGCGCTTCTGCAAGTTTTGGGTTGAAGTTTAATGCAATTTTATACATATCAATAGCTTTATTATAATTTCCCAAGTATTGATATGAAATTCCCAAATTATACCAAGCGGTTATGACGTTAGGGGATTTCTCAACAACCTGTTCAAATATCTCTATCGCCTTGTCAAATCTTCGTTCAACAAGGAGTTGCATACCTCTATTGAATAATTTTCGAAGTTCTTTTTCAGAAAAGTTATGTTCACCAGAATCCATAGATTGATCCCCCATACAGAAAGAATGTTGAATAAAAATAAAAGTTGTACGAACTCGCGAATTCCTATTCAAGCCAATATTTTAAGACGCGATCTTTTGTAGATCCTCCTCAGCCTGCTGGGAGAGTAGTCGGTGTAGTGCTTCGCCAGTATTGTTTTTGGTAGCCGTCCACAAAACGCATCGACATATCTGTCCTGCACTCCCGCCTCGCCCATAGCCACGCAGAACCAGTCGCGCAGAACCTGGGGCGTGATGCTGATGCCCGTCTTTTCTTTGGGTATCCTCCACACGTCCCTGAAGTCGTCGGTCTTGATCGGGATCCACCTCCTTCCTGGCTTTGGGGTGTAACCTTCGAGGAGTTCTTCCATCTCCCGGTTGTAGAAGGTCACCCACGTGCTCTTGGTGCCCCCGAGGCCCTTGCTGGGCGTCACCATCCTCTTATCCTCGTCCACGTCCCCCGGCCTCAGCGAGAGGCCCTCCCTCCTCCTCAGGCCCGAGGTCGCGTACAGCAGGAAGTAGAGCCTGCCCTCGACGGTCGGTATCTCGTCGTAGAACGCCCTCAGATCCTCCCTGCCGGGCACCACCCGCGGCTTGAACGGAGTCGCGGGGAACCTGAAGCCCTCCACCAGGTCGCCCCTCCCCAGGAAGTCCCTGAAGAACACCCTGACCGCCTTCAGCGCGTTGCTGTACCCCGAGACGCTGCCGCCCATGTGCCCCCGCATGAAGCCGCGAATCTCCTCAAGCCCCGCCTCGTCAGTACCCTCCACGAGCTTCCCTATATAGCGCACGTGACTGTACACGGTCCTGGGGGCGAGCTGCCTCTCCACCTCGAGGAACGCCCGGAACTCGCCGAGCATCCGGGGATCGAGGCGGACCCGGTCCGGGCTGCCAGCGTCGCGCCTGCCACGCAGACGACCCGGGTTCGAATCCCGGCGGCCGCACCACAAAATATCCTGCGTATTCTCTCGCGGTTGGCCGATCCGGGCATGAAACGAGACCCCTCCATCATTGGTAAGTGGAAGGTTGTTGGGCCCCTTCCGTACCCGTACCGTACCGGTTCGCTCCGAGAGCCACGACTCCAGCATGTTGGGGACGCTTCTGTACTTATAAGCGGAGGCGGCCCCCTTGAGCCTGTCCTTCAGCCCGATCGGCACGGTTATGCCCGTGTAGCCCTTACGGGGCATGGATGCCGATTAATTTAATGGAAAAACCGGTTTTTAAACGCCTCTGCTAATTATTTATACGAATCTCGCACGCTCATCGCGCGCGAGGGAGGCCTGGGATATGGCCCCGCGTGTCGATGCGCTATTTGTGGGAGAGCATAGGGGGCGTCTGGGGAGGAACGGGGTGTATTATGTCTTCGCTAAGTATGCGGAGATGGTTGGTCTCCATAATCCTGAAAGTGAGATGTTAGAGGATCACTTTAGCCCGCACTTCTGCAGGCACTGGTTCACGACACATTTTCGGAGGAACGGGATGAGCCTAGAGTTCATCAAGGAGCTGAGGGGTGACTCGAGGGGTTAGACCATTGACATCTATGATAATATTGATCGTGACGAACTCAGAAAGGCATAACTGGCGGCCATTCCGAGGCTCGAAATAGGGTGAACTGCCGTCTCTAAAGGGTATTGGTGCTTTCGCGTATGCTTGCGCGAGAGGAATGTTTCATGATCTGAGGGATAAGAAGTAAATAGGTTCAATTATGTTTTCAGCTTTTTTCATGACAATGTGTAAGCACATTGAGATCGTCAGATATCTTGCCCATATAATAGATGTTATAAAGGGTAAGATTACTGTAAAATCGGATACAATATGGGTGAAATGGAGTTTAATCTGACTCCTGTAAATGAGAAGCCATCCAGAAGATACAGAAAGGGAAGCAAATACGATCCAATAATAGACACGTTTATGGATGGAGAGGAAACTCTTGTGGTTGTGACTGTGGAGAACAAGGATGCCAACTATCTGAGAACGCAGCTGAACAAGAGAATAGATGCGAGGAACCTGAGCGGAGTCAAGGTCTCAGTGATTAACGACGCCTGCTACCTGGAGAAAACCTGACTAAACCTAATACATATTCCTTTTTTAAACAGCGGCTTAGCTCAATGCGCGCTAACATGATTGTGGAAGCGTGCGCCACGGGCTCCAAGAATGATGGCCACGATGTTTATCTGGACGTCGAAGCCTCCCCCGAGTTCCCCTTTGTGTTGCGTTGAACGAACTCCACCTTGATCTTGTCCCTTGCTTTGAGTTTTGGCGCGTGTACGCCATCCTGAGACGCAGAATAGCGCGTGCAGTATGTTAGTTTTGAGATAACTAAATTGATTTCAGAGAACATAAAAGAGCGTAGCCACATTTACCCGTTATTTTGAGTCTTCGAGAGGATTCCTATACAAATGATGAAGGCGTTATTCTGTCTACGAGGTTCTCAAGAACCCATCACGTGCGAGATTATGATGTGATTTGTTCCAGAAGAGACCTTAGAGACATTGTAGGAAACCACTTAGGTCTTGCGCATAGTAACGGAGCTTAGGAAAAAGATTGGTTAGTCTTGATGAATGATATTGTAATCTTAGTTCGCGCGAGCGGTACATATTTTCCACATACACGGTGAATCTTGTCAATTGCTGCAAACGAGGAAGCCGCAGACAGGGCACTCCTCAACCTGAACGTTCTCTGTCCCACATATACTGCATAAATCGAATACTTCCTTCGTTTCTACCCATAATTTCACAGGTCCTGTTCGTTTCCTCACGTTCGCCGTTTTTCTTTTACAATTTATTAAACAACTTTTTTTATACTGACGGGGCGCGCGCTGTAGTAATAGGTAAGACTAGTCTTTAACGCCTTAGAACAGCTTCATTTGCCAAACGAACAAGGAAAGGGATATGATATGATTACGACCACCCTATCCAACCAAACAAACAAACGCCAAACGCTCAATAATAATGATTAATTTAATAACCAAACTCCCATACCACCCGCACACGCTCTATATTCTAAGCTTTTTCATTAGTCATACTCGAGTCCACATTTTCACGAAACTCTCTGCATTAGAAAACTCTTGTATACAAAAAAAATTATTGTTTTAATATCCAGAAATGATCATTGTTCTTAACTTGTTTTTCTACTTGATCTTCAATAGCAAGTTTATTAAGATGAGCCTCTATTGTTCTTGAATTAGGTGAATAATCTAATATATTACTCACTGCATATGCTATATCTGAAGTTTTGGATAGCTTTTGAAACTCGAATAATGTAGTTAAAACAGTTTGATGAATATCTTTCACGAGCTTAAGACATTGTTTTAAAGCGCTTGCAATATTACTGCCTCTCAAGGGAGGATAATGACTTGTTAATAAATAATTAAGTTTAAGCTCACCTACACGTTTTAAGGATTGTATGTATGCATCTACGTCTGAATAAGCAGGCATCTTTACAACAGTCTCTCCGAGGAATACGGCGTCACCTGAGAAAAGGACTTTTTCCTCCTCATCATAAAAGCTTATTGATCCAGGGGAATGACCTGGTGTTAGTATGACATTGAGTTTCCTCCCGTTACCTATGTCTATACTATCCCCGTTATGAAGTACAATTTCGACCTTAGTGTTCTCTCCCATTAAAGAAAAAATTCGTTTTTTTCGTTCAGGTGAGATTGTTCTATTCCTGAAACTAAGCTCGTGATTCTCGATATAAGGAACTTCAAGTTCATGAGCTGCAATATTCGCGTTTGAAATTTTTTTTACTATGGCGTTACCACCCATGTGGTCTATATGGCCATGGGTGTTGAGTATTAGTGATATATCCCTTGTATCTAATTTCGCGCGTTTCATATAAGGAAAGATAGCTTTTTCAGGGAAGATGCTTGATCCCGTGTCAATTAATGTTATCTTCTCTTCTTCTATAAGGTGTGAAAAGAGGAAGAGGTTTGTGTTACCCTTAGCCTCATTCCACCAACCGGAAATGAGGTGGACGTTTCTTCCTATGTTCATGGTCACTCTTCATCTTTTACGTCAATATAATTGCAGGAGTTAGATCCCTCAAATGTACGCGTATTTGGATTCCAGAATCTAACCCCCTGCTTCCGGAGGTCTTCCTTTATCTTAGAGATGTCTGTCCCTTTGGGGTATTCTAATATAACGCCCTGCTTTCGGAGGTTTTCTTGTAATATCTTATAATCTAAATTTCTAGGTGTTACTGTGTTCTTTATCGCTAAAAACGCAGCTGTTCCCGCAGCCTGTCCCAACGCCATGCATGTGTTCATGTCCCTGGGATTATTAGCGAGTGCACCGTGAGTCCATGAGATACATTTTCCAGCTACTAAAAGATTGTCGATTATTTTGGGCACTAGACATCTATATGGAATCATGAAAGGAGCACCTACATGAATGCCTTTGAAATTTGGATACGGCGTTACGTACCTACTGACACTAAGGCAAACAACATCATCAAATTCTGATCCACCGTCTGTTTCTTCCCGGGATAAGACATATTCGCCTATTATACGCCGAGACTCTCTCACACCTATATACGGAGCCGTATCTGAAATCCATGCGTTTTCCCATCCAGGAACGTATTTTCTCATAAACATTAGGAAGTCTACAACGTACATTCTCTGTTTGATTTCCTCTCTGCTCAATTCAAAGCCATCAGAAGCGTCAAACTCAACCGCGTTTCCTGCGCTAATACTACCTTCGCCCGTGCGATGCCACTCCGGCATTGAGTGCTCACCTCTTGCTCCCAAACGGACTTTTTTACCATTTACAACTCTGTAACTGTTTTGCCAGTCGAACCAAGCATGTGCATTATCCTCTATCTTTAGATCACCAGCCTTATCCGCTTTTATCAATGCTTTTAGCAAACCTCGATCTTCTTTTAAATATTCAGAAAACTTATTTTGGTCGAAACCGCGACATTTTGTCACCAAAGTAGCTGGTATCATCTTCCCATCAGCAATGCCGTCTATTTCCTGTCTACCCTTATCATAAGGTACACCAGCGAAAAAGGATACATCACCATCACCTGTGCAGTCTATCACCATTTTAGCCAAAATAGCCTGCGTACCGGATTCGTTCGCTATCATAATTCCTTTGCACACGTTATTTTCAACTATCGCATCGATTACTAGCGTACTAACCAGAACCTTCACTCCCGCTTCTTTCGTAATCTTGAATGCATGGTATTTCATTGCTTCTTGGTCGAAACGCACATATTGTCCCATTTTTACTGCTTCTTCTATCGTGTACGACTTCCACGGCTTCAATTTAGAAAGTCCATTAATAATTTCTTCTGGAAGCCCAGCCATTACTTTCCTTTCCGGACCAAACTGTCTAAAAGGAAAACCAGTTACCAATTGCGTAGTTGCAGCACCGCCTAAAAAGGCAAATGCTTCAACAAGAAGAGTATTAGCACCTAAACGGGCTGCAGCAATTGAAGCTGCAATACCAGCTGGACCTCCACCTGCCACTAAAACATCAACTTCATCAACAACTGGAACTTTTTTATTCTGAGTAATTGTTTTACTCATTCCTTTTCACCACATAATAATTTTATACTGCCCAGCCAGCAAATATGTATCTTAGTTCGTCTTCCCCTATGTTCTTAACGCCATGATTTGTCTTTAATGGTATCCAGATTACGTCGTTTTCACTCACATTAGCTTGTTCATTTCCAACAGTTACTAAACCTTTTCCATTTATTATTATGTAAGCTAATTCCTGATCTGGATGTATATGTGGACGTATTTCACCCCTTGGGGGTACTACATGGAGACCCACTATCAGTAGTTTTGCTCCGTCTTTTTCACTTATTAACATATGGGCACGCGTATCAGCTTCTTTAAAATTCATAATATTTCCAATCAACATATTGATCCTTTTATATGAAATAGTAAATATAAGATAAGCTTTTGCATGTCCTATCACCCGAGGCTGAGGCGCCTAATTAGTCTTTTATGTAAGATCACGGGAGGACCTATCTGACTATCGGCGCCTAGACCGAGGGAATGCCTTGTGGCTTGTATTGGTGATGAGAATACAGCTGATAAGGAAATGTGCAGAGGCTAGTATGACTTGAAGAAGTATCTCGCTGAGAGTGCGTAGAGGATGTTCTTCAAGCCGTAGCAGTCGAAGCTGATGAAAGTTACTCTGGTCAGGTCGGGGCGTGCCTCACGCGTTAATTTTTCAGAATAAATTTTTTTAAAGATGTAAAATTAAATGGTTATTTTTTTAAAAAATAAATTTAAATACTAATTTATTAAATACGATAAAACAAGATGAAGTTTGTGCCAACAGGTATAATCCCCGCAATGGTAACGCCCTTCGATAAAAACAATGAAATTTGTAAAGAAGCAACAATTAGAGTTATTAACCATTTATTGAATGGCAATGTTCACGGAATATTTGTTTCAGGCAGTCAAGGTGAATTTTGGGCTTTAACAGATAAAGAAAAGGAAAAAATATTTAAAATTACTGTAGACGTTGTTGATGAAAGAGTACCTGTTTATGCAGGAACTGGAGCTGAATCAACTAATGAAGTAATACGGTTAACAAAAAAAGCAAAAGATTATGGTATTAATGCTGCATCAATCATTACTCCTTATTTTATTAATCCCACACAAGATGAACTCTTTAGTCACTATGTGAAAATTGCTAATAAGGTAGATATTCCAATACTTGTATATAGTAATCCAGGAAGAACTGGAGTTAATATAAGTCCTAGTATGCTTGAGAAACTCAAAGAAGAATGCGACAATGTGGTTGGAATAAAAGATAGTAGCGGGGATTTGACCATTACAAGTGAATATATAAAGAGGTGTGGCGATAAATTTTCTGTTTTAGCTGGGAGAGATACCCTCATTCTAGCTACCTTGATCTATGGGGGAAAAGGGGCTATAGCTGCTTGTGGTAACGTGGTTCCCGATCTTATTGTTAAAATATATGAAAATTTTGTGTTAGGTAATATCAAAGAAGCCCTTGAAGCGCAGTACAAACTTGCTCCTCTAAGACATGCCTTTTCTTATGGTTCTTTCCCAGTTGTTATAAAGGAGGCTTTAAATATGATGGGTATGTCGGTTGGCTCTTGTAGAGAACCAATATACTCAAGTTCTATATCCATAGAAAATAAAAGAAAATTAAAAGAAGTATTAAATAATCTTGGAATACAGACAAAAAATAAATGAACTACATTTCTCCTTTTATAAAATATATAAAAAATTTTTGGGTATCCTTAACTCTCTATTCCTAATAGTTTACATGGGTTTTTACATATCATTTGTATTATAGAATTTTTATCAATACCAAATTCAAGGAGTGTTCTCGAAAAAAATCTTAACCCTTCAATAGGAGATGGGTGATGTGCTTGACCGAAATCTGTTGTTAAAATGCAGTGTTTAGCTCCAATCTTATTTATCACTTCTACTATGGCTTGTGGTGAAGTTACTCGCCATATGGGCATGGTAGATAACCATGTGTGTTCAAGAAATGCATCGTATTCTACCATTTCTATTTGTGTTTCTAAACTCATATTTGTCATTTTATCCAAAGGATGTGTTATTATTATATTTTTTACTCCTTGATTTTTTGCTTCTTTTACTAATACTTTTATTTCAGACACTGATAAATGGCCTGTAGCTAATATGGCATTAGAGTCGGCTATTAGACCTAATATTTCTATACAATCTTCTAAAAGTTCTCCAGATTTTTTTAATATATATATTGTTTTTTCGATTTTTTCTATCGATAACAATGGATGACCTACCTTTTGGTAATATTCTACATGGTTTTTTGCTGACATAGTGGGCATCCAGATTAATTTTGCATTAAATTTTAATGAAGTTTCAACAGCAGAAGGATTTAGACCGCCTACATTGTTATTTAAAACTAGACTCCCTATCATTTTTACTTCGGGGATTAATCGATTTGTTAAGGCTGCAATGGGTGCTGTTGGTATGAAGTGAGATTTCAAGATAAAGCCTTTCATACCCACGTTACGGGCTTGTTCAGCCAATTGAACTGAGTCAAGAAGTCTGTCGACTATATCTGGCCCTACATGAACATGTAGGTCTATGGCTCCCTCAAGAAGTTCAATATTTGGCTCCGAAAGATACATTGTCAATTAATTGTCTCCACTAGTCAGGAAATGGTATTTTTTCTTGTAAAGCCAATTCGATCCATTTTATTATTGCGTTTACTCTAGCCTGTATGAGCGCCTCCCCCAATTCACCACTAGCCTTTGATGGTCTTCCACATACTCCTGATTCTGATATTTGATCTACTCTATAATCGAAAAGTGCTCCATGTGGCTTGAGCATGGGCCAATCAACAGCACGAT
>Ga0180437_10003038_pt1 | contig 25609 bp, 17 predicted proteins | sample SS_ome_4_FD_132410 | JGI IMG/M metagenome (GOLD analysis project Ga0180437, IMG submission 132410) | Hypersaline lake sediment archaeal communities from the Salton Sea, California, USA - SS_3_D_1 metaG | ecosystem: Environmental > Aquatic > Non-marine Saline and Alkaline > Hypersaline >... | reverse complement strand
GTATTTTTTGGAAATGATCTGCCCCGTAAAATCGGCACCCCTGGTTCCGGAGTTGGTGGCATCGATCCGGTAGATGAGGACTCCGGAGTATTTTCCCAGCTCATCCAGGGCGTTGACCCCCAGCCGTGAGCGGAATTCGACCGCGTAGGAGGTGGAGAGACCGGTACGGATGACCACCATCTTGCTGCCGCCCGGAGTTTCCACGGGTGTGATGTGGTGAGTGGTGGGATCAGGGCTTGACTGGCTGACCACATCCACCTGATCATCCCGGATCCAGCGCAGTTTCCACTTGTGCCAGGCTAAAAAATCCGTAGAATGTCCCGCGATAAAGCCCATCATGTCCCAGCCTCCGCAAAAGAAGAACTGATGGACCTTGACGTCGTTTATGACGGGGCTGTACGAGTAGAGGTCCGGGAGGCCGAAGGTGTGCCCGCATTCGTGGATCGCCCACCTGTAGCCCCACCGGAACAGGTCATTGCCGGCCGTGATGGCCGTATCGACATAGTGCGGCCTATTATCCCGGTCGACATAGGCCACGCGGTTGGTGTTGGGCTCCTGTCCGTCACTGGGATCATGGTTGATATTGGCCGGGCCGTTGGGGAGGCCTGATTTGCCTCGGGCCGGCATGATCAGGAGAAGGTCATAGTCGTCGGCCTTGATGTCCCAATTGTCGTAGGCTTTTTGACAGGCCTCTCCTATATAATCGAACATGACGACGGTAGAGCCGCCCCATTGATAGTCGCTGGCGTTTTTATCCATCATGATCCAGCCCAGCTGCTTGTCCGCCTGGGGACAGGCCCAGGAAAATCGGAATTGGCCGTATGATGATCGCGCGAACCACTCGACCGCTCCCTGCATGAAGTCGACGTACGGAGCAAGCTCTGCATAAGGGGCTTCCGCATCCGCTGCGCGCCGGTCGGGAAACTCTACCAGCAGCATCAGCATGGCGCTGTCACGGTGGGCGGGAGTGACGATCCGGCCGTCATCCCAATCGAGGGGATTGTTGTCGTCGTCCTTATTCGGGGTGACATCGGAGAATCGGTACAGACCTTTCTCCCCGGTCACGGGATCGACAAAATCGAGGTCGGTTCGGATGGTGTTCCAGCCTTCATCCAGCCCGGTACTGGTTCCGATTATACGGCCGTTTGCGACCGGCTCCCCCGCCCGTTGGACGGCTGCAGCCTGAGAGGCCCTGAAATCACCGAAGGCCAAGGTGGCGATGGTGGTGCCGGCGGAGGTTATGCGGGCGAATTGATCGGCATCGATTACGACCGACAGGGCGTTTTCCGAGACTGTTATATCGGTGACCTTTTCCGGCGGGATCAAAATTCCGTCCGGCCGGGTGATGACAACATGCGCGGCGTCCAATCCGGTTAACGTCACATTCGTGTCTGCGGCGATCCTGGTCAGGCCCTGGAATCGTACGCCGCTCAGGGTGACGGCGGTGGAAGGCCCGCGCCGGCATGCGGGTGCGGACAGCAGAGAGACAATGGTTAGGGCGGCGGCCAGGACAAGCCTCCTGCTATTGAAAAGTTTGGCACGTTCTTTCATTTTTACTCCCCTCATCTGTGGCCTGATTCCGGATTCATGATTTTATTATCACCATATCTGCCTCCAGTCAATAGCGTTCACAATGATGCATTTCTCTTGGATGTTTCAGTATTATGACGCAATGTTGTCTTTCTGAGTATGCCTCGAGCATTAAGGTCTAACATGAGCTGGAAAGTATTTCGAAGGCGAATCTGGGGAAGATAATCCGGCGCATCCTGTTATTTGCTACGGATCCTAGGCCCATGACATGTCAGAAGCTCTTCTTGCAGGAAAGGTTCGGATCCCCCGGGGGGATTATCATATCGTTTGCTCGGTATCTGATGAGGAGTCGGATTAAGCTTTATGTTTGTCTTTACAGGAGTTTATTCTTCCTTCGGCGTGTAGCTGAGCTCTCTTAGAATTGTGCCGGTCCGGTGTTCGAATTTCCTGCATAGATCCATGGTTCTTTTAGCCAGAGCCTGGTATTCCTCCCCCATTTTTTTCAGATTCTTTGCTTCATTGCTGTAAAAGTCGGCCGCACTTTTTGCTCCCCCGGCCGCCACCATGGCAGGTATGTCGGAGCCGATCATGTATTGATAAACATTGAAGGAGTCGGTGATTTTGTTGCTCCCATACAGGGCCTGCCATTCCCTGGCGATCGCTTCCCCCTCTTCTTCCTTGCCGGATTTTATGTAGTAGTAGTTCCACCACACGAAGTTCATTTCCTCCGGTTTGATCCTGGGTCTCTCCGGATTATAGGATAGGTCCAGCCGCAGTGATACGACTCCCAGGGTTTCCGATTCATAGGTGCCGGCCACGCTTTTGTGGAGAACTTCGTATTCCTTCCCGGCTGTCTCGGAAAGTTTGCTGAAATAGTTGAAGACCTTCTCGAGTCCGGCCAAATCCGCTATGGGAACGAGAAAATAATAGTGATAATCATCCGTTCGGTAGGTTGTCATCGGAAACGGGCAGTTGTGTTTGGCCAGGAGAGCCACAAACGCCTTATTGGGCGCTTCAAATTCCATGAATCGGGATGGATAGACTATGACATCCCACACGACGAAGAGTTGAGATTGCTGATCCTGGGCTGGAGCAGGCGTGTTCAGGGCGAATAAGCCGACGACAAGGCCCGCAGCTAAAATGATCGATACTTTACCCTTCATAAGATCCCTCCTTTTTGAGAAATTGCTTCGATATAATTTGAGGCTCAAAGAGAAATATCCCTAAAGTTACTTTTTGAGGTGGTTCCTCTCTTTCCCCTGCCGACAACATTATAAAATTATCTCTGTGATGTCAATACCGCCAGCTTTTGGTATCGGCTCCCGGAGGCGCTGTCTCTAGCATCCTCTCCACCATCATGGGGGCATAAAGCTGGTGGTACCGCAGGCGTGAGACCGCATTGGGACGGGCGTGGTCGCCGCACCAGCAGTGCTCGAACCTGTCTCCGTAATCCACCTCCCCCTCGTAATAGGGAGCGTTCGTACTCTCCAGAAACTCCTCCATGAGATAGACCGCATTATTCAGATACCAGTTGTCCATATCTCCGCAGTAGATGCGGATTTTTCCCTTCAGCTTGGGGCCCAGGGTGTCCCAATCCCGCTCTAAGATGTGTCGGAGGTCATAGTTTTCCCGCCAGTAATCAGCCACCGCCGGATCGATATCTCCGGTTTTCTTATCCCATATCGGGCTGGGATATCCGTCCTCTCCCACGGGTGAATAGACGGCATTGTAAATGTCCCAGGTGCCTCCCGACCGGCATTTGGTGCCGAGCACGAGCTCCAGATGATTCCCTTCCTCGGTGGTGAAATTGACCTCTCCCAGATAGTTTCGGGTCCCGGGGGTAGGAGTGCGTTTCCATCGGCTGTCAACATAGTAGGCATTTTTATGCTCGTAGATATTGACGATAAAGAAGGCCCGGAAATCGATGGAATCGGGGCAGGCCGCAAAACAACCGTTGTAGACCTCCGGATAGAACACCTGCGAGGCCAATGTCTCCCAGCCGCCGGTTGATCCACCGTAAAGGAAACGTGCCCATCCTTCCCCGATGCCCCGGAATTCTTTCTCGATGAACGGGATGAGCTCGTAGTTTATAGCGTCTCCATAGGGGCCCAGATTGGCGGAATTTACGGCGTAGGAGTCATCGAAATAGGGATTGGGATGCTGGATGGAAATAATCAGCATGCGGGGGGTGTCCGGGTCTATCCAGTATTTATAAAACTCATAGCCGTATTCTTGAACCGTGATGTTGTAGCCTTCCCAGTCGAAGCGTGCGCTGTACTCGGGCTCGAGGTCGGGGTCGGGAGGCGTTTCCCTGAATACCGCCGGTACTATCGGCGAATCATAGGGAAAATGGGTGTGGTTGACGACCAGGGGATAGCGGGCCTCGGGATGGTCGTCAAATCCCTCCGGCAGCAGCACATGCGCCCCCAGATACACGGGGCGTCCCCAGAATTCCGACAGGAGTCCGCTCTGCATCTTCACATGCTTGATATATTTGGTGTCTTCCGGATCCGGGATGGGGGGAATTTCCTGATCGAGGGAGATGGGGATGATCTCGGCTGATCGAAGGTCGATCCGCACCTTTTGGGGAGTGCTGAGGAAGTTGCCGGGTTTGCGGTTCCATTGCTGCCCTTCTCCCTTATCAGGCGGCAGCTTCAGGATATGACCGTCCGGATGCTGGAACGCTTCATAGCGGTTGAGAAGGGCCTGTATCCAGTATTCGCCGGCAGGTAAGTCGGCCAGGCTCTGGATGGGATACCCGAAAACATGTCGGTCGAAAACGGCCGCTTCGCCCGGCTCTAGACCCTCGACATCGATGCCGAAAATCAGCTGTGTGTCAGGACCCGTGCTGATCTGGAAACGCGGCTCCCGGCTGTTATCGTCGGAGATCATGAGCAGCATCCTCCCATCGAGAGCTTCCCGGCTGAGTTCCTGTGCAAAGGAGACCCGGAAAGTGGGCCCCTCGGGTTGTGTGTCTTTACCCGGGGAACAGCTAAGGGCAAGAAGCACGGCTGTCACGATCACAAGGGGTGCGAACAGCGGGAATTTTGCGAATTTTTTTCCATGAATCTTCATTTGAATCACCTCCTAATCCGTGTGCGAATTCTGGATTTCTTTTATTTTCTTTGCTCCATAAGCCTTTCGATCTCATCGATCTCTTTGGGGACGCCTTTACTCAGGACATCACAGCCGTCTTTGGTGATGAGGACCGTATCCTCGATGCGGATGCCGATGTTCTTTTCCGGATAATAGAGCGCCGGCTCGATGGCGAAGACCATGCCTTCTTTAAGAGGCAGCCCGCGCGGGCCCACATCATGGACATCCATCCCGACATAATGGCCGATCCCCCCTCGGAGGCCTCTGGGATCCAATCCCTTGCCCTTCATGACCTGAGCCACGTGGGCTCGGACGTCCTCGTTTGTGATCCCGGGGCGATAGGCTTCGATGCAGGCCTTTTGGACTTCCAAAACGATCTCATAGACTTCCCTTTGTTCGGGCGTAAATTTGCCCGAGGCCGGCCAGGTCCTCGTTATGTCCATGCATTGATAGCCCAGATTCGTGCCGAAATCCATGAGGACCAGGTCTCCGTCTTCTACCTGCCTGGATTTCTGACTGTAGTGCCAGATGCAGGTGTTCGGCCCGGACCCGACGATGGAAAACTGCTCCCTCGCTCCGCTCTTGAGGACGACATGCATGGCGGCGGCATGGAGTTCGTACTCATAGACTCCGGGCCTGGTGGCCAGCATGGCCTGCCTTACGGCTTCGGCGGAGATCGCGCCGTTTTTCCTCAGGAAGGCGACCTCTTCGGCGGACTTGATGACCCGCATGGGGGCGATCAGGGGATCGATGTCCTTGAGTTCTACGATGGGATACCTTTCCTTGATCTTTTGGACCCGGTGATTGTCGAGCGACAGCCGGTCGTTGTAATGGATCCTGTTGGTCCGGGCGATGAATATGCGGTCCTCCCAGAGCCGGGGCGACAGGCGGAGATAGTACACCAGGCCGTTCCGCTGTGTGTTGCGCGCCAAAAACTCGTCAAAATAGCTCAACGGATAGACATCCGTGAATCCGGTCTTTTCTTTGGCTTGGGGATCCGACAGCAGATTGGGGCCTTCCACCATGTTTTCTCTGGGATTCTGTTGCGGCAGGAAGAGAAAGGATTCCCCGGTCCCGGGAACCATGACCAGGATGGAATTCAAGTCTTCCACTCCGGTCAGATAGTAGAAATTGTTGTCCTGAATGCGGGAATCGGGCTCTCCGAATAGGATGATGAGCCCCTCTTTCATTTGATCCATCAGCGCTTCCCTGCGTTTCATGAACTCTTCCTTCGAATAGGCCGCACTTTGGGCGCGGAGGAGAAGAGAACACAGGAAGACGATGAGGATAGAAACCAAGAATCTCGTGACCAGCATTTTTTTTCGCATTATTCTCCCCTTCAAAATTGATTGAGATGGTGAGAAAAATATCACGACGCTTGTCTGGGGTCAACAGTGGGGATGTAAGCCCAAAATTCTTAGAAGCTATGAAACGGCGGGGAAATATTTGTTTTAAGCGATCAATCAACGGCAAATAAAAAGCTAAATCTTTTGTTTTAAATAAATTGTATAAGTCGGAGCGCAAAATTAGAAATAAATTGACTCCTTTATTTTATTTTGATAAATCTAAATGCGATAAAGCAAAGGGCCAATCTGGATTTGTACCGGAAGGCGAATGAAGCTGCAAAGACGAGAACGAGATAATATTGTGATATTTGACTTGGGAGGGAATTTCAGGCGACCCGCCAACATACCTCTCCATCGAGAGGTGAAAGGTCAGCTGGGGGCCGGCCGGAGAAATTTTCTCCTCAATTTCGGGAGCCTCAAATCGATGGACAGCCATGGAGTGGGGGAGCTGATCGCCAGCCTGCATTCCATCCACTATGCGGGCGGAAAGCTCAAAATCACCAATATGCCTTCCATAATCCAGTATATGTTTAAGATTACGGCGCTGGAAACGGTCTTCGAGATATTCGAGGATGAGGAGACCGCGATAGAGAGTTTTTCCTAGAGCCCCCTACGAACCTTCCTGACCATTTTTTCGTTTTCAAGAATGAAAACACGCTATTCCGGAGTCTAACATGATTCGCAATTATTTTAAGATCGCCCTCAGAAATATGGCGCGCAACAAGCTGTATGCCTTCCTGAATATCCTCGGTCTCGCCGTCGGCATTACCTGCTGCATCCTCATCCTGCTTTACGTCCACGACGAGCTGAGCTTCGACCGGTTTCATGACAAGGCTGACAGGATCTTCCGCCTCAACTCGACCTTCACTATTCAAGAACGCCATTTGGACATCGCAACCGTCACCCATGTTCACGGCCCCATGCTCAAGGAGGAATTCCCTGAAGTGGAGAATTACGTCCGCCTGACCCATTATGGTTCGCGCCGGATCGTCCAGTATGAGGAAAAATCCTTTGAGGAGGAAAAGTTTCTCTGGGCTGGTGCCGCCCTTTTCGATGTCTTTTCTTTTAAGCTCGCCGCAGGCGATCCATCCGGCGCGCTCGTCGAACCGAATTCCCTGGTGATTACGCAAGACATGGCGGAGAAATATTTCGGGGACGAGGATCCACTGGGGAAGAGCCTGCGCATCAACCGGGAGGATCTCTACAAGATAACCGGCGTCGTGGAGAACATTCCCCAGACCTCGCACTTCCGCCCCGACTTTTTCGCTTCCTTCAGCACTCTCAAGCTTGAGCCCTCGGGCAACACAGCAGAGGACCTGCTCAGCAATGTCGATTATTACACCTACCTTCTGCTGCGCGAAGGCACGCAGCTGCGTTCGTTCCAGAGAAAACTGGACGGTTTTGTCGATAAATATCTGGGAGCGACTCTCAAGCTGCTTAACGGAGACTCCACGCTCTATGCCCAACCTCTGACCCGGATCTACCTTCACTCGCACCAGGACGCACAGATCGAACGGACCAGCGACATCGCCTACGTCTATATGTTTTCGGGAATCGGTGTATTCATTCTGCTGCTGGCCTGCCTGAACTTCATGAATCTTTCTACGGCCCGATCCGCCAACCGGGCCAAGGAGGTGGGCCTCAGGAAAACCGTCGGGGCCCAGCGGCCGCAGCTCATCCGGCAGTTTATCGGCGAATCGATGCTTTTGACCGCCGCCGCCCTTTTCCTTTCTCTCATACTGGTCGCGCTCTCTATGCCGCTGTTTCAAACCATCTCCGGAAAGATTCTCAATTTGAATCTTATCTACGATCCGGTGCTACTAGCCGGGGCACTGGTACTTTTTGCCCTGATCAGCCTTTTGGGAGGGAGCTATCCGGCTTTCTTTCTATCGGCCTACCGCCCCGTCGAGGTCCTGCAGGGAAGGATCAGACGGGGGGCCAAGAGCTCGCTCATGCGTGTCGTTCTGGTCTCATTCCAGTTTACCGTGTCTATAGTCTTGATCATCGGGACGCTGGTCGTGAGCCGACAGCTGAATTATATGCGCAGCAAGAATCTTGGATACGACAAGGAGCATGTGGTTACACTCCGAGTGCGGAATCCCGAAAGCCAAAAAATGATTGAGGGGATAAAGAGTGAGCTGCGGACCCATCCCAATGTCCTCGGCGTGTCGGCTTCGTCGACACTTCCCCTGGGGCAAAACAGCTACAGCGCCTATCATGCCGAGGACCGGCCGTCGTTCGAGCTCTCCATGCTCTTCTCCCAGGTGGTGGACGAGGACTTCATCGACACATACCGGATGGAGATCGTGGAAGGCCGGAATTTTTCCAAGGAATTCACCACGGATCGGGAATCTGCGGTGATCATCAATGAAGCGGGGGCTCGAGAGTTGGGGTGGCAGGATGCCCCTCTCGGGAAGATGATCGAGGTGTTCCTGTCCATGGAGAAGAGAAAGCCCTACAAGATTATCGGAGTGGTCAAGGATTATCATTTCCTTCCTCTGCACCAGGAGATCCTGCCCCTGCTCCTATTCAGCGCCAATCCCTGGGGCGGGAGCTTTGACCGCATTTCGGCCAGGCTCCGCCCGGAAAATATCCAGGACACCATGGCGTTTTTAGAAACCAAATGGGGCGAGTTCGATACCCGGTATCCGTTCGAATTCAGTTTTTTAAATGACCAGTATGATGCGCTCTACCGCACCGAGGAGCGGTTGGAACGGTTGTTCGGGTATTTTACGCTGCTCGCCATCCTGATTGGAGGCCTGGGATTGTTCGGCCTGACGGCCTTTGTGGCCGAACAGCGCACCAAGGAGATCGGCATCCGCAAGGTCCTGGGGGCATCGGCGTCGGGTATCGTAGCTATGCTGGTGCGGGATTTCACCAAGTGGGTGCTCCTGGCCGTCTTGATCGCCTGGCCGATCGGGTACTTCGTCATGCACGCGTGGCTTCAGAATTTCGCCTATCGGATCGCACTGGGGGTCGGGACATTCGTTGCGGCCGCTCTGCTTGCCGTGGGTATCGGGATTCTAACGGTCGGCTACCAGACGCTCAAGGCCTCTTTGGCCAATCCGGCGGACTCTCTGCATTACGAATGATATAAGCTCACGTGTGCTGACGAATAGTCACCTTGACTTTATCGGAGATTAGTAATAATCATAGGTATATATCGCCCCGATGGGGTGGATGAATTCGGTTACAAACCCTTATAGGGGGGAATAATGAATAAAGTCATAAAACAGTATATCTCCGGGTTGGAATTCGGCGAGCTTCAGACGTTTAAGAACATGGGAGTGATCCCGCTCCTGACGCCGCTGGACGGGTCTCCCGAGTATTTGACGCTCAAAGAAGCCCTGGACAAGCGGGCCATAAAGATCGAAGAGGTGAGCGAGCGGGGATCCGTTCCGGAGCTAAAGGTCATAAACGACGCCGGCTCGGGTGTGCTGCTTTTGGATGGGGAGGAGTTGGCCGGTGCCAAGCAAAACCGGGTTCTCAACACCTCCATCCTCATCCGATCCAAGTCGGAGGCCGTCATCCCGGTATCCTGTACCGAGCAGGGGAGGTGGTCGTATGAATCGAGGCAGTTCCGGGATTCCGACACGGTCATGTCGACCAAAATCCGGCGAGTCAAAGCCCAGTCGGTGTCTGATTCGCTGGCCGAATCGAGGGAGTACCGCTCGGACCAAGGCACGGTTTGGTCGGAGATCGAACAGCTCTCTTCCGATACCGGGGCGCGGTCCGAAACCGGGGCCATGCGGCATGTGTTCGAGGCCAAGACAGAGGATCTGGATGCCTATTTGAACGCCTTCACCTTCGTTTCGGGGCAGAAGGGCCTGCTGGTCTTTTTGGGGGAAGATGTGGTGGGCTTCGATTTCTTATCCAGGACCTCCGCCTATGAGATCCTGCATCCCAAGCTGGTCAAAAGCTATGCTTTGGATGCGTTGGTTGCTGGCGGGGTGGAGAAAGATGCGTCGGAGTCGCGCCCTGATATCGAAAAAGCCAAGAGTTTTATGAAGGCGGCTCAGGCCTGTAAAGAAAAAAAGTACGAATCCGTAGGGGAGGGGTGGGATTTTCGATTCGAGGGGAAGCCCCTGGTCGGCTCCGCGCTCAAGGTGGGGGATTGCGTAATCCATATGGCCTTTTTTGCGGCATCCGAGAGCGACAAAACCGGCCCGATCGCCGGCACAAGCCGAAGGAGGCGGTTCAGAGTCAGGTGATAATAAGGGGGGATTAAATGTCAAAGTCCACCAAGAGAATGAGCCTACTGTGTACGGGGTTGCTTTGGCTGGCTCTGATGATCGCCCCGGGTGCCGGACCGCCGGCGCGGGAAATCTACAGGCGAATAGAGCGATTTTGAGATCAGAATCGATACCAGCGGTCCGAGTCCCGGGATCTATCAGGGAACGATCCTGATAACCAGCAAGGATACGGTGGACACGGCCGAGATCACAGTCATTCTGAATCTGGAAGCCCCGGATAAAAATGAATGATTTTGCGGCGGCGACGAATTAATTCTCTTTATGTTTATGTCTCCTCAAGGCTACAGACGGTCCAAAATCGGAGATAAATGGTAATGCGGCAACGGATCCTAATTTCCCAGATATCCGCAGTGGTTAAGCCCAAAGTGCGAATCCTGCTTTACGATTTCATCGCGCAGATCATCCCTAAGGGTGATTGATCACCCTAAAATCGGCATGAAATAATCCGTTTTGATAAGCATAGCTCGGTATTCACGGTATTTGGGATATTGTCGGTCCCGCTCGAAAGACGAGGATACGGGATCAAGAGAATTGAGGGTGAAACCATGAGCAGACTCATCGAAATCGATTTGGAATGCCCGTCATGCGGTTTTGGCATCGAATGGCCGGTTTACACATCGGCCAATGTGACTCTGGACCCTGAGCTTCGAGACATGATCTTTTCGGATGAGCTGAATCGATTCATATGTTCCGAGTGCGGGGATGTCTCCATTGCCGGTGTCAGCTTGATGTATCATGATATGTTGCGCAAGTTCGCGGTGTGGTTCTGTCCCCAGGGACCTATTCCTGAGGAATATGTGAAGAAGCTCGAAGACCTGGCCCATCGAAAAGAACACATGACATATCTGGCTATGGCTGACCAGACATTCACATGGGAAGAATTCAAGGAAGCGATCCGGGACAAGGAAAGTGAGACGGCGGGGCTGGAAGGGCGGTTTTGATCGGAGCGCGAATTATCTATCTTATCTATTTCCCCGGGTCGATTTCTCCTTCTCCAGGAACGGGATGCCGTTGACCATCCAGTCGGGGGCGTCGGCACCCTTGAGGTAGTGGTCGAAGTACTGCTTCATGCGGAGCTGGAAATCCTTCTGGTTTTCCAGCTTGCTCAGGTGATGGGGCTCGCCCGGGTAGGAGAGGAGTATGACCTGTTTGCCCAAACGGCGCGCCGCCGTGTAGTATTCGAGCCCCTGGTTCCAATCCACGGCCCCGTCTTCCGTGCCGTGCAGGATCAGGAACGGGACCTTGATTCCCGCGGCCTGATGGACGGGCGACTGGCTGATATAGAGATGCATGTCCTCCCAAGGGGTTGTGCCCAGGCGCCCCTGGCCGAATTGGATCAGGGGCTGGTTGGTGTTGCCGGTCCTTTTATAGAGAATGTTGTACATGCTGATGAGGTTGGTGAGCGGGGCCCCGGTCACGACACAGGCGAAGATATCGGTCTGGGTCACTAGAAATGACGATTGATAGCCGCCCCAGCTGTGGCCCTGCAGTCCGATGGCGGCGGGATCGGCGTAGCCCAGCTCGACGGCCTTCTCGACCGCCGGGATGAGGCACTCGGCCGCGTTGGAGCCGGGGGTTCCGCCGCTGTAAACGATGTCGGGCATGAGCACCAGATAGCCGTCCGAGGCGTAGGTCGACATATGGGGGCGGTCGTCATAGACCGGCATGGAGTACTGGTGGTGGCGCTGGGACATCTTTTCGTAGAAGTAGACCAGCATGGGATAGCGTTTTCCCGCTTCGTACCCTGCCGGCAGGGTAAGGGTGGCTTGTAGCTTTGTGCCGAGCCTGCTTTCATAGTCGATCAGGATACGTCGCCCCCAAGCATATTCGGATTGCTGGGGATTGGCGTCCGTGATTTTTTGCGGCGCGCGGAAATCGAGGCCGCTCAGATAGTAGTCGGGAAACTCCACAAAGGTCTCCCGGGTAAAGAACAATTTGTCGGCCTTTTTGGCCTTCAGAGGCCGTCCGAATCGATAGTCCGCAAAGATCAGCTCCCGGGGTTCGTTGCCGAGTTCGAGGCGGTAGAATCCGGACTTTTTGGTCCACTCGCCGTAGGCTGACAGGATAATGGGCTTGGCAGAATCGATGTATTCCTCCTCCGGATCGAGATCGACATAACCGAACCGGATCTGCTCCCTCGCGCCGATTCCCTTGGTCAAGTTCTCTGCCTTTTGCCCGTCCAGGGAGAGGAGAAAGAGGTCGAACTTGTGGTCCATGATCACCGAAATCCTGTCTTCGGTCCATCCGGCTGGCCTGTATCCGGGCTTTTGGTCGTACTGATGATCGTCGTCTTGGTTGACGAAAAAACCGGGTTCTCCGGTGGTTAGACGAATCTTTTGGGCGGCTTCCAGGTCGTAGACGTAGAGTTCCTGATCCTTGAGATAGAGGAAATAACGGCCGTCGGGTGAGGACCCCAGGGGACGCTCCAGCATCTTTTCGATCAGCTGTCTCTCGTTCGTGAGGGTATCGATGCGGTAATAGTCGGCCTTGCCGCGGCTTAGGTCGAGCTGTAGGAGGTAGGGCTTCTCATCTCGGCCCAAGCCGTATCGGCCGTCCTTGGTGGCGGTCACGGTGCGCAGGTTTGGGTCGGCCAGGCGGATGAAACGCCTGTCTTTGAGGTGAAAGACCGAGCGATAGGTGAACTCGCGGTTGCGGCGGGCACGCCGCATCTGGACGGACTGGATCTCTTCGTCCTTCCAGTGCCACACATCCACATCGGGGGCCTTTTCGTCGCTGTCTTCGGACTTTTCCTTTGTCTCCTGCTCCTTGATACCGAGGAAGACCTTGGTGGCGTACTGGTTCCAGGACAGCGAGCCGAACTGGCTTATGACCATGCCCTCGGGGAAGGCGGGATCGTTTTGCGGGTCATAGGCGGCGGCCGCGAGCTTGTTTTGTCCGATCCCGGTGAAGGCCAGCAGGACATTGGACTTTTGCGTCATGTCCTCGTCCTGTGTGCCCTTGAGGGCGGCGAGAGCCGTGCCGTCTTCATCCCAGGTGAGCTGTGAATACTCGTTTTCACCGGTGTCGAGGGGGCGGAGCGTGCCCGAAGCGAGAGTGAGCAGATATAGGCCGTTTCCGGCTTTGCCGTCTGCGTCCACGATATAGGCCAGGTGAGTGCCCGGTTTATTGAAGGCGAATTCAGATACATTGCCCAGGTTGAGGGTGGGGCCGTCTTTGAGCGATCGCAGGATGAGGTCGGTGCCGGCGTGTTCGGCTTTGTCGTCGCTTTTTTGCTTTTGGACGGCGAGATAGGTCGAGTTTTTGGAAAACACGAAGGAGTCGGCGGCTTGGACGGAATATTTGTCACCGGTGGAGAGATTGAGCATTCCGGCTTCGGGGATTAGGGGCTTTCGGGCTTTTTCGAGCTTCTTACGCTCGGATTTGAGCGGCTCGATCCGATAGGCCGCCCAGCGGGAGTCATCCGAAAAAACCGGGCGCGATCCTCCGGGGATGTCGTAGATGGTGTCCGACTCAAGGCGCTTGAAATAAAGTGTGTTATCCCCGTCATTGGGCTGATAGCCGTAGGTCACCCATTTCCCGTCCGGTGATATCCCTGGTGAGGTGATTCTCGACCACCTGGGATAGTCTTCGAGGGTCAGGACTTTTTGGCCTTCCTGGGCGGAAAGATCGGGCACCGCCATGATTAAAACAAGGGAGACTAGGATCAAGACGGCTGTCCCGGTGGGTAATTTATCGACTCTCATGACGCCTCCTTTGGCAGCTTTTAGGCCGGGGGGATATCGTTTGAATGCTATCCCGTCATAATATTGAAAACCGACATTATCATACCGAAAATCCCGGGTCAACCTGATAGCGTGCTCTGATACCTGATAGCGTGCTCTGACTAATATAAATATTTGAAATAAAATAAATTAGCAGATAAGCCCTCCGCACTTTAGGCCTTAGACTGCACATTTGAAGGGCAGGAATTGTCTATTTAAGGAGACGGAGCCAATACAAAAATCTAAACTCCCGTATATCGAACTCGTAAATATCTGAAGGGCTAACAGGAGCGATCAATGAAAAACAAGAATATTTTGCTGCCCTTCCTGACGATGGTTTTTATTTGGACTGGATTTTCTTATCCATCGGCGCTACCTCATTCTTACTGCGGCGCCCAGAACATTCGAACGGAAGAATGGGAGAAGAAAGTCAATGAGGAGCGACAGCCCCCGGAAGAAGTTATGGATGCGGTCGGGGTCAAACCGGGCATGGTCATCGGCGAAGTGGGCGCCGGGAGGGGCCGCTACACCGTGCATCTGGCGGGGAGAGTAGGCCCAAAAGGGAAAGTCTATGCCAATGATATCGATGAAAAAGCACTTGCCTATCTCCGCGAACGTTGCCGCCGGGATGATATCCAAAACGTAGAGGCGATCCTCGGCAAAGTGGATGATCCGCTTTTTCCGGAGCAGTCCCTGGATATGGCGGTAATGGTCTGGGTTTATCATATGTTGGATAAGCCCGTGCCGCTGCTGAAAAACCTTAAGTCGAGTCTGAAGCCCGGGGCGACTCTCGTCATCCTCGATCCCCCCGACGACGAAATCGATGCGGAAATAAAGCAGATGACAGGCAAATTGGATCCAGATCGGCCCGCCATAAAGGAGAGGATCGTGAATGGGGGAGCTGAGGCCGGATTCGAGCTGGTCCGGATGGAAACATTCCTGCCCAAGGATACCATCTATATCCTCAAGGTAAAAGAATAGAGCACGCTCTGAATTATGTAAACTATTGAAATATTATATTTTGTCGTTAGTCTTCCTGATCACGGCTTGAGCCATTCCTTCTTACGACAAGCCTTATTCGTATTTTAGGCTGTCGACGGGGCTGGCGTGCGCGGCCTTCAAGGTCTGCGATGTCACGGTGAGGAACGCCACCGCCAGTGTGATCAGGGCGGTGAAGATGAAGATGTCCGCCCCGATGGTCATGGGGTAGCTGAACATGAACTTGATCATCTGGCTCATGATAAAGTACGCAATCGGCAGGGCGATGATGTTGGCGATAACCACGAGCTTGAGGAATTCCTTGATCAGCATCTTTATGATGCCGGGAACCGAGGCGCCCAACACCTTGCGGATCCCGATTTCTTTAATCTTTCGTTCGACCGCAAATGACGAGAGTCCGAGCAATCCCATGCACGAGAGGATGATCGCCATGATCCCCAGTGCCCCGCTCATCTCGGCGGTCTTGTCGCCCTCGAACGTGTCTTTGAAAAAGTCACTCAGGGTGACATACTCAAAGGGCAGATCCGGATTGAATACTTTCCAGCTTTCCCTGATCCTGCCCACCACGACGGATTCGTCGCCGGAACCGCCGGCGTACTTCACCAGCATGTAGTTCAAATGTTCCGGCTGTAAGCGGAGGACCGAAGGTGCAATGCTCGTGAAATAAAGGTCCTTGAAGTGATAATCCTTGACCACTCCGATGACCGTGCCCTGCTCCTCTCCGATGGTCAAACGCCTCCCCAGAGGGTTTTCCCCCCACTGGAGCTGTCGAACGGCCGTCTCATTGAGGATAAAACCCGTCTCGTCCGCGAAATTCCGTGAGAAGCTCCGGCCCCTGACGATTTCCATATCGAGTAGGGCAACGAAATCGTAATCGACGTCATACACATTCATGGTCCGTTTTTCCGTCTCCGAAACTCCCTCGGGCAGAACCTGCCGCTCGGTATTCCACCCGACCGGAAGCGCCGCAGCGGCGCTGACCATTGTGATGTCCTGGTACTGGGTCAGCACATTTCTATAATTGTCGAGATTGTCGCGGGCCTCTCCGGCGATCTCGACAGCCACGATCTGTTCGCGGCTGAAGCCCAGATCTATCCGGAAATTATGCCTGGTCTGCTTGATACTGACGATCGTCAGAACGATCAACACGATCGAGAATACAAACTGCACCACGACCAGGGTCTTGCGCAGGCCTCCCCCTTTTTTCCCGAAATGGAGTTTGCCTTTGAGGATACGGACCGGTTTGAAGGATGAGAGATAGAAGGCGGGGTAGCTGCCGGCGAACAGGCCCGTCAGGAGGGTCGAGCCTACCAGTATAGCCAGGATCCTAGGATTGTCCCAAATGGATATGTCCAGAATAAAGTCGAAATAGGAATATAGAGCCGGCCGGAAAAGCTCATAGATCACGATCACCACCGGCAGGGAGAGGAGGGACATGAACAGGAATTCGCCCAGGAACTGCAGGATGAGATGGGTCCTGCGCGCTCCGACGACCTTGCGCATCCCGACCTCACGGGCGCGCGTGACGTGGCGGGCGGTCGAGAGGTTCATGTAATTGATGCAGGCGATGGCGAGCAGCAGGAGTGCGATCACCCAGAGGGCGACAAAATTGGCCCCGCCTGTGCTCCAGGCACAGTCGATATCCCGGGAGCCCATGAAAAAAGACTTAAGCGGATGAAGGTACATCCGCCGGGGGGCATCAGGTGAATCGGGAAAATATTTATCGATCAAGTTTGCTAATCTTGCTTCAACCCGCGCGGATTCGTATCCATCGGCGAGGAGGAGGAAGGTCCCCTGATTGGATGTTTTCCAATCCTCCATCCATGGATACAGGGCTCCCGCCGTATCCATGGAAACCAGGAAATCGAAATAGACCGTCGAATTCCGCGGGACATCTTCGATGACACCTGTTACGCGGGCGTCGACCTTGTTGTCCAGGGTCAGGATTTGACCAAGGGGATCCTCGTCCCCGAAATACTTGAGGGCGGCGTCCTCGGTGAGGACTATCGAAGAGGGATTGGTCAAGGCTTCTCCGGCGTTACCCCTGATCGTTTTGAAGGTGTAAATGTCCAGGAAGCCGGAATCGACGAATTTCACCCGGTTCTCGTAGAAGATTTGGTCCTGATGTCTAACGATCATCCTGCCGGACGGGAAATACCTGGATCCGGCCTCGATCTCCGGTATTTCACTTAGGAGAACCGGCATCAACGGGGGAGGGGTCAATGCCGAGTGCTGTTCTCCCTCGACGCCGCCGGGTAGAACCTGCACGACGGCATATATTCTGTCGCCTTTTTGATGAAAAGAATCGAAGCCGCGGATGAATTCGATGAGAAGCGCGAACAGGACAAAAACAGCCAAGCCCATTGTGAGGCCCGAGATGGTGATAACCGAGTAGGCCTTTTGTTTTTTTAGGGTCCTGAGGGCGATATGCAGATAATTTCTGATCATTTTCGTACTCCGGCTGGTGTTACAGCAAGAAGTATGCCAATCGGCGCTGTTGGTTTGGTTGAGTTGGTTTAAATAGCCCGTTGTTCATATTTGAACATCGCATATCCGGCTGCGTACAATTCCATCTCCCCCTCCACCTCTCCGCTCCGATCCCTCAAATCCCAATTTAGTTCCGAATTATGCAAATGCTTGAAATCAAATAATTTGATGAAACTTTTTCGCTCATCATTTGTCTTTAATTCGGGGTTTTACGAAAAATAAGTCCTTCCAAGAGAGAGAATGAGTCGACCGAAATTATGATTCTTTAGAATCCTCAATGACCACGAAAAGCTGAATCTAAAGGTAAAATTGAGGCTGCAGGGATGATAAGGGATTTATTATCAATCATTTGTATCATTCAGAGCGCAATACAATTTATTCATACCGCAGGCTTTCCACGGGGTCGGCGGAGGCGGCTTTTATCGCATGAAAACTCACGGTCAGAAATGCGATGATCATTGTTGCGATACCTGAGCAGAGAAATATCCAGGGACTGAAACCCGTCCGATATGCAAAATTCTGCAACCAAAACCTCATCGCGATATAGCCGATCGGCCAGGCGATCAGCACGGCCGCTCCTACCAGCGCGAGTAGCTCATTGGAAAGCATGGCCACCATATCGACGATCGATGCGCCCAGGACTTTCCGGATGCCGATCTCTTTTGTGCGCTGTTCCGCCATAAACGAAGACAGCCCGAGGAGTCCCAGGCACGCGATGGCGACAGCCAGGCCGCCGAACCAGGCCATGATGGCGCTGAGTCGCTCCTCGGATCTGTACTGGGCATCGAAAAAGTCATCCAGGAAAAAGTAATCAAAGGGATGGTCAGGGTCAATAGTCTTCCACATTTCTTTCAGTTGAGCAATCAATCCGGTCATATTCTCGACCCGAACCCGGATGACGAGCTTGTCAAGTCCTCCCATTCCGGCGCCGATACAGATCGGTTCGATTTCTTCCTTCAAAGAAGCGTAATGAAAATTCTTGACAATCCCGATCACGGCTGCCGCGGCCCCCCCCCTGGCCGAGACCTTGGATTTTGATCGTCCGCCCTACGGGCGCGTCCCATCCGAATTGCTGCGCGGCCGCCTCGTTCAGGAGGAACACTCCCTGCTTGTCCGTCGTCAATTCTTCGGAGAAATTACGGCCCGCCACCAGCTCCATACCCAGGGCTGCGATATAATCCTCATCCGCTCGGATGGCTTTCATGAGGAATCCCTGTTCCTGTGTGAATCCTTCCGGGATCACTCCCACCGTGGTGGCCATGGGCCCTTGTCCTGGCACGGCATCGGCGCCCGCCACTTCGATCACGCCGGGGACCTGCCTCAATCGGCCCTTGAGGGTTTCGATGTCCAGGAGAACATTCAGATTGTCGACTTGGGAGACCAGGACCTGTTCTTTGGTAAATCCGAGATCTTCGCTCTTCATGTACTGAATCTGGTTGCGGATGACCCAGGTGCCGATGATCAGGGCGATGGATACGACGAATTGTAAGACGACCAGTATGTGCCGGAAACGAGGGCTTTTATATCCTGTTTTCCAGCTCCCCTGCAGCACCTGGAAGGGTTGGTAAGCCGAGAGGAAGAAGGCGGGATAGCTTCCGGCTGCAACGCCGGTGAACAGCACCAGGCCGATTAGCAGCGGGAAGAGCCAGGCCAATTCAGTGGTTCCGATATGCAAGTCGATACCAGACATGGACCTGATCACCGGCAAGGCCATTTGGACCAGGGCGAGGGAGATAATTAGAGCCAGCAGGCTGTAGAAGGTTGATTCGCCCAGGAACTGACGGATAAGATCACGCCTGAGGGCTCCGGTGACTTTTCTAATTCCCACCTCCCGAGCCTGTTTGGTGGAGCGGGCCGTGGCCAGGTTCATGAAATTGATGCAAGCAATACCCAGGATGAAAAGTGCGATGGCGGTGAAGAGATAGATGTAATGGATATTGCCGTTAGGTGAGAACTCGAACTGGAGCTTGGAATGGAGGCGGATGTCGGTCACAGGTTGGAGGGAATAGCTGACGCTGCCGCCCAATGCCTTCAGGCTTTGGCTCATATATTTTTCGATCATGGCCGGGAATTTGGCTTCAAGTTCCCTGGGTTCGGCGTTATCGCGAAGTCGAAGATAGGTGAAATTATGGGCGCTGATCCAGTCGTCCCGCGCATAGGGCTGGTCAGCCAACAATGATTCGAACGAAACCAACATATCGAAATCAATATGAGAATTCCGCGGAACGTCCTTGATCACTCCGGTCACCTCGAAATCCGATGCGCTGTCGAGCCGCAGGACTTTGCCGATGGGATCGGTCCCGCCGAAATATTTTGCGGCCAGGGATTCGGTCAGAACTACGGTTGAGGAGCGGTCCAGGGCATGTATGGCTTCGCCCTTGATGAAAGGAAAGCTGAGGACATCGAAAATAGAGCCGTCGGCGAAAAGAGCCCCGGACTCGTAGAATTGATTGTCTCCATACATGACCAGCACTTTGGAGATCTTGCGAATCCGGGTCGATGCGATGACCTCGGGGAAATCCCTGACCAGTGTTGGTGACAGGGGATTGTTGGTGATGGGAACCGTTATCGTCGTCGGTCCGATGGTGGCATCCATCACGATCCGGTAAAGACGGTCGGCGTCAGTGTGGAAACGGTCATAGCTCAACTCATAGCGGATGTAGAGGACTATCAGAAGGCAGCAGGCAATGCCTAAAGCCAGCCCGGAGAGCGTGATGAGTGAGTATCCGCTCTGCCGTTTGAAGTTTCTAAAAGCGATTTTTATGTAGTTTTTCAGCATGCCGACATTCCAACAAATTGAGTTTCTCAAAAATGGAACAAATGAGATTCCGATTTGTTTCCAATACCAGGAGTCGGCGTGGCTCCGGCTTGCTTTCGCCAGAATTCGCCCATACTCCTCTTCCATATCCCCCAGTAAGGAATAATCTTCCGCCGAATTCCTCAGCCGGCTGAGCATCCATTCTGCAGCCCGGGGAGGTCTTTCTCTTTTTTTTGCCATGTTTTTGTTCTTGGGCTCAAGGTTCTTTAAGCACTGACGGAGCGTCATCCCATATCATATTCTGGAGTTTGTGAGCCGATTTCAGGGCTTGAACGCCGCGGGGAGACAGCCTATAGAATATTTTTCGTCTTCCTCCTCTTTCGGCGGTAGGGCTGCCGACATGTTTGGAAACGTAGCCCTTCCGGGTCAATTGGTCGAGGTAGCTGTAGAGCGTCCCATAGGAGAGGCTGCGGTGCTTGATTTTGGACGCCTCTTCTCTGATTCTAACCCCATAGGCGTTGTCTTCGAGGCGGTAAATGACCATGAGAAATATTGTTTCGTATAATGTGAGTTCTTTCATCGGATTGAATGCTCCTGCTTGCTCCTTAAGTATATACGGAAATTCCGTACTAATAGTTCAGTTCAGGATTCAAGATTATTGGATTAAAGGGAAAAAAGATAGGGAATCAAAATCAGAACCCATCAATGTTCTATTTTGGACAGAAGTGTTGCACCATCGAACATCCTATGCTTCCTCATGGGCTGAAATCCTCTCCGGAAATAACCTGGCATGCTTTTTGCTTTAAAGATGAAGAGGAGCGAGCTGGGGAAGAGAAACCGGGAGGGTAGAAATGATCAGAGATTATTGGATTACAGCGCTGCGCAATATTCTCCGCCATAAAGGCACCTCACTGATCAACATCATCAGCCTGTCGACGGCCATGGCGTTCAGTATTTTGATCTTTTTGTATGTCAAGCAGGAGTACAGCTACGACACCTTTCACGAAATGTGTGGATGGAGAATTTCGCTTATCTGACCGTGCTGACCATCAGCTTCCAGGCTCTCAAAGCCGCCGTCCGCAATCCGACCGTTGTCCTGCACGACGAGTGACAATGGCATTGTATCCTTGGTCTGATGCCTATATTTTGAGGCACTTTAATGAATAGTTGCCGCCAAAAATTTCTGTTAGGAAATTTCTGCTAAAAATCCCTTGACATTCGCTCTATCATCTCTTAAACTCTTTCACTATTAATCCTATTTAATTTATAGGAATTATTCAATTCGGAGGTATCTGAATGAAAATCCAACTCGTGAAATTCGGATCACTGATGCTGATCTTAGCGATCGCAAATTTTTCCTGCAGTGGAGGAGGAGAGCAGAGTTCTCCTTCAGAAAAAGTCGAAAGACCGACTCAACCCGCCGCTGTACAGAAGGCAGAAGTGACGCCGGAGGAAATTGGTCAAAAAGTCGGCGAGCTCTATGTTCAGGCGATGTCCGATCTTGCGGCCGCCCTTAAGGTCAAGCCGGCGGTTTCTGATGTCCAGGATAAAATCGAGGCCATGCGTGAAGAATATATCAATAAATTGGTCGAGCTGGGCAAATTAAGGGAAAAACTCGAACCAGCCGATCGATCAAAAGTCGACAGTCAGATTCGCATGAAGGCCAGTTCCATCTACAATACTCCGGACTACTCGACTTTCAACGAGATTCAGCAGCACTACTTCAGCGAGCGGGAGTTTCACAAAGTCGTGCTGAGTTTCAATATTATTACCCAATACGCTTCTTTTGAACTGCTGAAGAAACAGGAACCTGAAGAAGCCGCACGATTAGGCATTCAGTGAGAGATCGAAATACCTGACCTATTTCCCCTCATAATCGATTTCGAGGGTGTGTCCAGGTCGGAAAGCATGTAGACGGCTCCCTTCCCGGCGGCAGAGAGGCCCCTAATGCAGCAGACCGTTTTTTCGATCCGTTACAGCTATAAGATTACATTCCGGATAATTATCACTGGATGATAAAGGTCTGGCTCGTGGATACTCCGTCCCAGTGATAACCGCTTGCCGTAACGGCCTTGACCTGGATCGTGTAGGTTCCGGGTGTTGTGCCCGGAGTCTTTTTCCCCGGGGATTTCGTTTTCCAGAGGGCCTCCGCCACGCCGGCGGCGTCGCTGGTCCCTGAGGTCAGTGCCAGTGACTCGGGTCCCGTGATCAGAAGATCGACGGTGGCGTCGGTCAGGGGCAGGCCGGTGGCATTGTCCACCACAAGGATCAAAAATACCACTTCGTCTCCGGGTGAAAAGGTTGTCTGCAGGGAAAAGGTTTTATTGTTTCCTTTCCCGGTATAGATGCCCGTTTCAATAGCAGAGGCGCTGGCCGGAACGGTCGCCTGTCCCTGATTGGTCGGAATGACCGACAGGATATTACTGAACCCGGATTCGCAGGCGGCGTCGTAATAGGCCGTGACCTTGTAAAAATATTCCTGTCCGTTGGTCAGGCCGGTGTCGGTATAAGTGGTAACGGCCGGGTCGGCGATATCGGCCACGAACTGTGCCTTTCCAGCCTGGTCATAATAGACCTTGTATCCCGCCACATTGGTGTCGGCTGATTCATCGCTCCAGGACAGCGTCACTTCGGAGTGGGCGGGAGTAGCCGAGATCAGGTTCGGGGTCGGGGCCGTACACCCGCCGGGCGTTCCGAAGAATCCCTGAGCCATCAAGAAGGGGGCGGCTCCGTCCACGTTCATGTTGTGCGTCCACAGGTTCCATATGGTATCCCCCCAGGCCTTGAGCTGTCCGAAGAAGGGATCGGACTGGACGATGTAGGCATCGGTTTCTCCGGAAGGGGTGGGGCTCGACAGGGTCAGATTACCTGTGCCGTTGATCTCGTCCCGCAGGAATTCGATGTACTCACGACTTGTGGTCTGGTAGTAAAGGCTGACTTCGACATAATCGGCCCCGGCGGAGATAGTAAGGGAGACGTCATCCGAGCCGGCGGCGTATTCAGATGCTGTGAAATAGTTCGGGTCTTCCACACCCCCCCAGACGGGGACCGATAGGCGGGAGGCGGCTTGGGCGATGTCGAATCCTTTGGGAGGGATGCGGTTGTCTTTGTAGCGGCCGGTCGCCAGGGCAAAATGAAAGGTCTTGCTTTCGCCGGTCAAGTCTGGACTGCTGGGCTTCATCTCATAAACCAGCTCGTCCACGTAGACTTCGTTAGCTCCGAGCGCCGCAGGATCGGGAAGTCCTAAACCGAGATAGGGATATGTCAGGCCTTTCAGTGTGCCGGCCGCGCCTTCGTAAGGATTGACTTCGTAGATGAGGCTTCCGCCCGAATAGGCCTTGACATTGACAAACATCCTGCGTCCTTCGGGAAAGCCTGAAATGAGCTTGTGGGGGGTGTTGTTTTGCACCTGGAAGGACAAAGATCCGCTGGCAGGATCATAGCTTATGTTTTTGATGGTCGCCGCCAGCAGCAGCTGCTGTTTAGCCCGATCGACACCGGCTAACAAGGCAGCCGGATCGATGCCCTGTCCCTGGCTCAGGTCCAGCGTCAGGACCGCCGGTCCCTGGTTGAACTGCTGGGCGTTGAAAGCATCGAAGTTGGCCGAGCCCTGCACGGCACTGGCCAGAACCCAGGAAACCCAGGCGTTGCCGCCGGTCAGATCGTGGAGCGGCTGTCCACTCTGCGGATGTTCAACGCTCTCCGTGGATCTGACAACCGTGCCTTTCTTATTGGCTCCCGGGCCGATCACATCCCGCATATGACAATCCTGACACATGGCGGCGTGGGTGATGTCAGGCGCGCCTTGGGCCTGAAATTCCGGATTGGTAGGGGCGCCGCCCGGCTGCGCGTAGGCCGAAAGCATGAATTCGGAGAAGGTCCGCTCGACGTGGAAATAGGAGAAAGCGGAATTCGTCTCCGTGGGCAGGGGTTGGGTCGGATCGGCTCCGAGATTCGCCAGCACGGGATTGGACACATCGTGGCAGGTGGCGCAGAAATATTTGCTTTTGTGATAGCGGCTGTAGAACATTCGGTGGCGGGCGTCTGCATCGGAGAATGAGGCCCGCTTGTCGGCGTTGGGGCTGATAAAGTACTGTCCGGCGCCGTTCTCTGTGTAGTTCAGGGGAGGTAAATTGTTGATGAAAAAGTTGGCTCCGTTGAACATCTGGATGGAGGCGGCCAGCGTTCTGTCTTCATCGTAGGTGGCATCGGCCGCAGGCTGGGACGGCGTGCCCGAGGCGTTGGTCTCGTCCCAGTAGTTCAGCCAGTCATTCCCTTCCCGCGCGCCACTGTAAGTCGTCTCGAAAAACGGATCGTACATCCGGTGGCAGAAGTCACACTGAACTCCGTCGAAGTCGGACCCGCTCATGGCCGAGGCATTGGGGGGATCGGATCTCCCTTCCAGCCAGCCTTTTGGGAAATGGCAGCGCTCACAAATGTCGACGGCATTGGGAGTGCCCACCGCCCAAATGGAGTCCTGGCCGGCGACGGTCAGGCAGGCGTAGTAGATAAAGTCCCGGGCCGACTGGGCCATCATGGAGCCTTTCCAGTTGAAGCCCGGCTCCACCGCAGGGTCATAGCCGGCATGACAGTTCAGGCAGCGGTTGGGCGCTTCAAGAGCTACCTGCCCGGGCTGCGTCCCGGGCATGCGTACCAATGGATCCTGAGCCACCGGGACGGGCGTCCAGCCAAAAACCAGGACCAGCAGACAGATGACTCCCAGTGACGTTAATAAAAGGATCGGACGTTTCATTCTTCCTCCTTAACCTGTCTTTGAATGCCGATAACGGGTGCCTACACAATAATCGCAGGCAAAAGTCATCCCTAATTTTTTATTTAAAATAATAGATTTTGTCAAATCGAGGGCATGGAATATGATGAGGAGGGCATTAATCATCCATTGACGACGAACCGCTTCCGGGCTTGTCGGCAGAGGCCTTTGATGAAGCTGCGCGCCTGGATAGCGACGCTGCTGATCCCCAACTGCGCCGAGGCCCACTGGCCGACCATATGGAAGCCGCACAGGCTGGGAAGGGTTCTGCTCAGTCCCCGCAGCATGACGCCCAAACCGTTCGACTTGGGAAACCAGGCCTCCAATCCCCGCCAGTTTCCTGTGTAACGCTCGATCGTCATCGGCGTCGCCACGTCGATGACCTCGATCTGGTCGCTGATGCCGGGAAACGATCTCTCCAGCTCTGCGACGACGGCACTGGCAACCTGCTCCTTCTCTGCTCGATATCGTGCCGGTTCAGCGTGTAGCGGCCTCCAGTGGGCGTAATTGGAATCGAGCCAGACCTCGACGACGGACTTGCCCGGTGGGGCCATGGTGCTGTCGAATGCATAGTGCTCCACGGTCAAGCGTTCGCGCGGTTCGCCAGCGATGAGGGCCGGCCGGTCGAGCATGTAGGTCACCGCCCG
>Ga0180437_10003035_pt1 | contig 25639 bp, 14 predicted proteins | sample SS_ome_4_FD_132410 | JGI IMG/M metagenome (GOLD analysis project Ga0180437, IMG submission 132410) | Hypersaline lake sediment archaeal communities from the Salton Sea, California, USA - SS_3_D_1 metaG | ecosystem: Environmental > Aquatic > Non-marine Saline and Alkaline > Hypersaline >... | reverse complement strand
GTGTCTATGCATCGGGATCGCGCACGACAGTCACCAGGGTGATGTCGTCGAACTGGGGTGCGTCGCCCACGAACTGCTGCAGCCGGCTGAGCAACTGCTGTTGCAAGTCGTCGGCGGAACGGCCCAGGTTGGTCCGGGCGATGTCCAGGAACTGCGCGCTACCAAACCGCTCCTCCTGCGCGTTCAGGGCATCCAGGACGCCATCTGTGTACAGGAGTAATGCCGCCCCGACTGGCAACTCGATGGTCACCGGCTCCCAGTCTGTGTCTTCGAGCACGCCCAGGGCGATGCCCCTTCCGGGCAGTGGGTGAACGGCCTCGTCTGTGTGCGCTTCCAGCAGATAGGGTGGATGATGGCCTGCGTTGCAGTAGGTCAGGGTCCCGGCAGTGGGATCGAGGATACCGTAGAACACGGTGACAAAGAGGCCGGCTGGCGAGTCGGCCAGCATGCGCTGGTTGGCAGCCCGCAGGGCCAGGTCAGGCCGGTCCGGATAGTCGGCCGCATAGGTCCGGATCAGGGTGCGACTCAGCGCCATATATAGGGCGGCCCCCATCCCCTTGTCCACCACGTCGGCGATGACCAGTCCCAGCCGCCCGGCGGGCAACGGGATAAAGTCATAGTAGTCACCAGAGGTCTCCCGTGCAGGCTGGAGGGTCGCCGCCATCTGCCAGCCAGGCACCTTGGGCGCGGCGGTGGGCAACAGGCTGGCCTGCATGCGCCCGGCCAACGCCAACTCCTGCCGGCGCGTGCTGACCACCTCCAGGGCCCGGGCTGCCTGGCTGAGATAGCCCTGGAGTTGTAGATCCCGTTCCCGCTGTCTGGCAGCGTGTGTAGCGACAAGATCGTCGCATACAGTGACGGTGCCGATGGCCCGCCGTCCCGGGACCAACAGCGGGAGTGCACGCCACACGTGCCGCGTGCCTTCCGGCCCACGTAGCACCTGTCCCTGCCGGTAGGCGCGCGCCTCCAGCCGGTCTGCCCGGACGGGGATTTCTGCAGTGGCCCACAGCGGACCGTCGGTCCGGGGCCCCAGGTGGCCCACCAGCCGCAGGTGTCCTTCCTGTGGCGGTGCGTACCACACGCGCGCCTCCACCACCCCAAAGGCAGCCGACAGGCCGCGTGCCAAATAGCGTGCTGCCTGACCCACGTCCTCGGCGGCATGCATCGAGTTGATGACGGCGGGCAACAGGTCCAGCCGTGCCTGTGCGTTGCCCTCCTGGATGGCGGCTTCCAGGTAATCCATCGCCCGATCCCAATGTCCAGCCATCGTCAGCAGGTGCCCCACGTGTCCGGGATGGAAACGCTGGAACAGAAAGCGGTGATAGATGCGGTTCTGTATCCGGTAGCTGTCGCCATCCACCCGTTCGACAACGCCGGTCAGGTACAGGGGATCGAGGTCCGGGGAGAGGGGGAGGGGAAGCTCTGCTCGGGGCACCGTGCCGTGGCTGAGGAGGAGCAGGATGCAGCGCAGCAGGTCTGGGTCCTCCTCGATCATCCGCACGGCCTCATGCAATGGTGCGTATTCGTCCACCTGCTCTCGCAAGAATCGGTTTGTGACCGAGCGGACGGTCCGGGCCCGCAGTTGCCGGGATGCGTCTGTCCGGACAGCGTCGATGCACTGCCGGCAGATGGTGCGGATCAGGTAGGGATCACCGCTGGTCGCGCGCAGCAGTCTGCGCCCCGCTTTTGGTGAGGCTTTGATCCCGCCTGCGGTCAGTAGTTCTGCGATCAGTGCCGTGCTCTCGTCCCTCGAGAGGTCGCCCGCGAACACGCGATTGGCGATGCCCCGGAAAGGAGAGGATTCGCCCACAGTGAGCGTGGCCAGGCTCAGGGCGCCGGAAACCACGACCAGCACCCGGCTATCCATCGTCTGCTGGTCCATGTACGCGGCGCGCAGCGAGGTCAGCAGGGCTTGCACCAGATCGGTGGGCGGCGCCTCCAGGTGCTCGACGATCAAGATCAGATCGTGCTGCAACTGGGTGACCGCGTCGGTCAGGAACCCGCGGAACTCTGCGCTGCTGGCCATGCCCGGCTCGGGGACTGCCAACTGCCGTCCGGTCAAATCGAGGATGCGCCCGGCCGTGACGTCGATCAGTTCAGCAAAGAACCCCTGGAGCGTGAACGCCTTGATGGCATAGAGGTCGATGTAGACCGACATCCAGTTCAGGGACCGGGCCAGGACCTGATCCACGTGGCGCAGAAGGTGGGTCTTGCCTGACAGGCGCGGGCCGAGGAGCGCACAGTAGGTGCCCTCCTGCAGGCTCTGCACGATCTGGTCCAGGACGCCGCCATAGTACCTGGCGAGCGTGGGATCCTCGGATGCAGCATCCAGCGCGATCATACCCCCTCCTCTTTGACCTTGCGGAACAGGTAGTTGAGATCGTAGGTCTGCTGCAGTACCTTGGCGAAAACCGGTGAGGTGAAAAAGTACTCTTTGCCCCTGCGGTAGAGGACGCCTGCCAGCGAAAGCACGTTGCAAGCGTCGTCGATATCGTCCTGGGGCAGGACGATGCCCCGCTTTCTCAGCGCGGCGTCGATGGCGGGGTGCGAGAAACCACGTGGCTGCGAGCCCTCTGCGCTCATCAGGGTGGCATAGACCAGCGCCTTTTCGCGGTTTTCCGTGTTCTGCATGAATGACGTCAGCAGGTGGCTCTTGAATCCTTCATCCGAATAGACGTCGATCAGACTCTCGGGGCTGATCTCCCGCTCGCCAGTCCGGTCCAGCCGGCGCAACAAGATCATGCAATAGTATTGGATCAGGTTCGGCTGGCCGGCTGTCTCCTCGTAGATGCGCCCTACAACTTCGTCCTTGTTGACGATCTTTACCCGGAGGTTCTGCATGGGGGTGACGATCAACTCGTGGGCCTGCCGTCGCGTGAATTCATTCAGACGGATCTCCTGGGCAAAGTTGTAGAAGGGCGAGTCCAGCATGTACTGCTCTTGCATCGCCTCGCGGAACCCGGCGATAATGTATTGGCAGGCGCCCTTGTTGGCCGAGGCGCGCAACATGCGGAACAGCTCCCAGTCGCCCCGCTGCATGATCACCAGGTTGTCCACTTCGTCGAGCAAAAAGATGATCTTGCTCTTGTGGGCCCGGGACATGCGCTCCAAAAAGTCGGGAAAGAAAAAGACGTACTTTTGCATGTGCAGCCGCGGCAGCTCCCTGGGATTAAGCTTGCGGACCACCTCTCGCACATAGTCGTCGGTGCTCAGCAGGTCGCTGCATTCGAGGTACACCACGTGGGCTGGGTCCAGGCTCTCCCTGAGTATGCGCTCCACCTCCCGCAGGAGTGACGTCTTACCGATGCGCCGTATGCCGAGTATGGCGTGGTTGGTGTCAGGATTGCTGATGATGCGCGAGACCTCGTATTCCCGTCCAAAGAAGCGGCTGCCGGTGACCGGCGCCCTGGTTTCGTAGGGTGCCAGGTTAGAGATGGGGACCTGGGCCGAGATCAGGTCCAGGAGCTCGCCGCTGGGCCGCCGGGATTGGAGGATCGTTTCCTGGTCCTCACAGCCGATGACGACCAGGTTGTAGATGGGGCTGATGGTGCGCTGGACGAAGCGTTCGCCGCTGCCATCCAAAACCACCAGCACGATCCGGCGGGTCAGGCCCCGCTCGCGTATCACGTCCTCCAGGCTCTGCAGGAGGTGGTGGGGCGGATTGTCCTCCAGGTCGGCGCGCTTGACCCAGATGACCGGTGTGTGGTGGGAGAGTCGCAGTTTCCAGGAGGAAAGATCGACGGAAAAGAGATCGTAGCCCAGCGTGCGCTTGTTCCAGCGTACAGTGTAGCCCAGCTCCTCGCTCAACAGGCGTAGCAGCGACGGCATTTCTTTGCCCATACCCATTCCCTTCCTTCCGCTCTGCTCGCTCGAGTACCGCCTTCACTCGTCATAGTGACCACACTCGCTACGACGGGTGCCCAGAGCAGATCGCTATCGCTCGGCGCGGATCACAGTCCGCGCCACCGTGCCGGATTGTGATCCAGCACAAGCAGGGAGGAGGCATCTGCCCCGAACAGCATCATGGGCGCGCAGGGCACAAGTTACCAGGCCTTCACCAGGTCGTAGTTCCACAGGATGTGCAGCACCCGGCGGGCCACATCGGCATCCATCGTAGCCCGTTTGGCCAGCTCGTCCACCGGCAGCCCATCGCCCTCGACCGGCAGCGCCGCGTACAGCCTGTGCGCCATGCGCGCCGTCTCGGGGTTTCCCACGAAACAGGCAGACACCCGGCCCGGTTCCGGCCGGAGCAGGCGCTGCAGCCGGCCGTCAGCCGACCGGCCTGCCTGGACCCCGGAGCGCGCGACCTGGCCCGCCACCCGCAATGGGCTCCCATCCAGGGAGATTTGGCTATAGTGCTCGTGCCATTCCGCTTCCATGTAGGCCAGACGGCCCCGGTCCACGACCACCTTGCCGTCGATGCGGATCGTCGGTGCTTTGGTGACCATATCGCAGTGAATGCTGGCCGTGACCAAGCCACCCATGAAGGTGTTGCTGCCGAGGGCGATGTGGGCCGTACTGGCGGCCTTTTCGTCGAACAACATATTGCCTGTGAGCTGCCTCACGGCCGGATTCGTGCCAACGCCGATCTCGGCCAGGCTGGACCAGTGGAGGTCACCCTGGGCTTGTGCCTTCGAAATCTGCGTCCTGTGCAGCCAGCGGGCCGCGGTCCCATCAGCTGGCTCGATGTGCGACAGGCGACCCCGCTCAAAGGTGAGCACCATCTCCTGGCCCGGTTCGATGACCAGCCCGGGGATCGAGCCGTTGATGACCACGCTGCCCTCTCCGCTGCCTTCCAGGGGCGCAATGTAGGTCTCGCCGGAAGGGACGTTGCCCCAGGCGCCGTCGCCGATGATGCCGTCGCTGGCTACCGGCAGGCGCTCCCAGCCGCCCAGGTCCACGGTCAGCGCGTGGGTGGTGCCATCGGCCGCGTAGGTGAGCAACTCCAGCACCTGGCCCCGGGCCATGGTGATCTCCAGGCAGCGACAATCGGCGACCAGTTGGCCAAGATCGACGTCGGCCAGCGCCAACACCTGGAGGGTCGCGCCCGGCATGTGGCCGATCTTGGTGTGGGCCGTCCAATGTGATTCCAGGATCCGCTTCCGAAACGGCAGGCATTCGGGCAGCGAATTGACGCAGGTGAGGATGGCGCGGGCATCCCGGGCCGCCCTCTGCGCGGCAAAGCTCAGGTCCCTTTCCCTCGGGATGCGACGCTGCACCGCCGTCGGCACCAGGATGACGGTCTGCGACACCCCCAGGGCCTCGGCGGCCTCTGCGATCGTGACGCCCGGCTCGATTGTGGTCTCGTCCACAAAGACCACGAGCTGCTGGCCCGGTTTTAGATCCAGGCACTGTTGCACGATCTGCTTGGCGCCCACCTGGATCGACGATTCCGGCGGCATTCGGTCTCTCCCTCTCTCTGGACTGTGTGCCAAAGGCACCGTCACGCGCGAATGTATCACGCGTGATTATATCACATGCCGATTCCCTTTGCCTAATGGGCTGTCACACATGTTATACCATTTGCCAGACGAGGGGCCGCTTGTAGGGCGCAGCATGCTGCGCCCCTACGGCGAAAGAATGCGGCGCTTCCAGAGGCAATTGGTCTTACTCACCGGGCCTTAGAGGTCCTCCCTTTTTGCACATTTTCGTCGACTGTGGTAAGATCACTTGGCTGGTAACAACAGAAGAAGCTGCTGGCTTGTGCCCAGTCAGGGGTGCTGGCCGGGGTGGCGATGGCGTCCGCCGCAAACTGACCTAGCATAGCATAGATACCCATCCGCTGACGAACGCCGGCGTGATGGGTTTTCTTCTTTCAGAGCAATCCAAGCGTTGCTACACATCCAGCTCAACAACTTTTTGACAACTGCGTGACTACCAGTCCTGTCCACTACACGATAGCCAACGGACTGTGCGAGGAGGTGCCTTATGGCAATCACGATTGATCCTGTTGAGCTTGACCCCCACGTACGCGACGTTGCGGTCCTGGTCGGTCTCCTGGAAGAGCGGGACGCACAACCTCTGGCGTTCAACGAAGGCTGGTTTGAGCACCCTGCGGAAAACATAAGGGATGTTCCCAGACATCCCGGGAAACTGCTCGACCTGCTGGCGGACATTCTCGGCCCGGCGGATCCCGATATCCCCTCTAACGGTGACGCGTGGTACCCAATCAGCCGGGACGGCAACCCTACCGGGCTGTACGCCATCCTGTCCACCGATCACAGTGCGAGTTCGCTGCACGCCGGTGTTGGGTGGTGGAAGCAGTTTCGCCAGGATGGCATCACGTTCACCCCCAGCGCACGCCTTCCGCTCTTTGCCATGACGTCCACAGAGGATCCCAGATTTGTGCTCGGCGAGCCCGGGATGCCCCTAGAGCTGGTCATGGCCGTTGAGTCCAGCACACCACTCCAGGCGGACAGCAGCCCTTCTTTTAACATCCTCCGCATCGAGGCCAAGATCTGCTTTGACGGGACGGCTCCCACGCTGGCGCTCAGTTTCTTGGACCGTGACGGAAACCCGGTGGCGGCGTTTCAAAGCCTCGAGGCGCTGCTCGAGCGTTCGGCCAGCGACTGGATTGATGCGGTCCTGGACACAGCGCCGATCAGGAGGTGGCTCAACGGCAATATTGGATCTTCTGAACAAACGCCTGGCACGCTACTGGCCGATCTCGACATTCTCATACAGGCGGACGGCACTGAGGGCGCTTACGACTACAAGGTCGCAGACCTCAGTCCATTCCGCGGAAAAGATCCGCTCCAAGTCGTGCAAGCGTTCATGTTTGGCGCTCTATCGATTCTCGCAGACCAGGACAAGCCGCTTATCCCGGTAGGCAAGGACGGCATCTACATCGTCAAGAGGGCCGAGGCCAAGCACTATGGCATTCGGGTATGCCTTCCCGATATTGCGCTTACCAAAGCTTCAGAGCGTGACAACGACATGAACCCGCCCCTCAAATCTTCAGAGGGTGACAAGGCCAAGAAGGTGCCCCAACTCATACTCCAGATTGGCAAGTGGTTCACCGGTGAGCAGGACTATGCCGCTTCCTGGCTCAAGCGGGCCTACAAAGACGGCCCAGAACCCGCTGAGCCCGGCATCGCGGTGTACCTGGTCGAAAAGAACGGCGACAGCATCGCCTTCAAACCGCGCCTGGAGCTGGTCAGCGTCGGCCTGGATCTGTTGGGGAGTGAGAAAAACCCACTGGTCAGCGTCAAGGGCTTTGAGCTGGGTGGCATCGAGCCTCGCCTGTACCTCGCGCTCGATTTTGGCGATCCCGGCGGCGTGGTGTATGGCTATGGCGTCCGCCTGGACCGGCTGGGGATTCCGCTGGGTGCGCAGTTCGACAAGTTGAGCGGCGACAACCCTGTTGCTGCCAACCTCCTTGCTTCCGGCAGTGTCGAGGGCGATCAACCTGAGGAGGGAGAGGAGGACGCTGCCAATCCTGTCTTTTCGGTTTCCGGCAGCTACGTGGACGATCTCAGTGTACAGCTCTACGGGCCCGATGACGAGGCAACCGATACCGTCTGGTTCCCTGTACAGCGCGCCTATGGCCCGCTGTCCTGCAAGCGGATCGGTGTTGGTTGGCAGGATGCTGCACGGATGCTATCCTTCCTCTTTGACGGCTCCGTCTCGGTAGATGTCTTGACCATTGACCTGATCGGTCTGTCGGTGGGGATTCCGGTCACGACGCCGACCGAGTTGAGTGCCTATGCCCTGGGTCTGGACGGGCTGGCGCTTGCAGTTGCGGCCGGCCCGCTGGAGATCAGCGGCGGCCTGGTCCAAACCACAGACGGCGACGTCGTCTCCTACCAGGGACAGGCGCTCATCAAGACGGCGACCTTTGCGGTTGACGCCTATGGTGCTTATACGACGGTCGACGGCAACCCGTCGCTCTTTATCTTTGCCCTGGTCGACTATCCCCTCGGCGGACCACCCTGCTTTTTCGTCACGGGACTGGCAGCCGGCTTTGGCTACAACAGCTCGATGCGGGTCCCCACCATTGACGAGGTCCAGGACTTTCCCTTGCTGGCGGCCATGACCGACCTGAGCCAGATCGGCGGGAAGGACGCCACGCCTGGGGAGGTGCTGGCCAGCCTGGGCGAGTGGATACGGCCGGAGCGCGGCGTTTACTGGCTGGCGGCGGGGGTGTCGTTCCGGTCTTTTGAGATCATCAACTCCAACGTGTTGGCCGTCGTCGAGTTCGGCAAGGAGTTTCAAGTGTTGGTCCTGGGTCTGTCGACCGTCAAACTGCCGCAGACGGGTCGCACCTACGCCTATGCCGAGTTGATGATCAAGATCGCCGTCAAGCCAGCCGAAGGCGTCATTTCGGCTATGGCGCTGCTGTCCCCCAACTCGTACCTCTTCGATCCCGCCTGCCATCTGACCGGTGGCTTTGCCTTTTTCGTGTGGTTTGGCGACAACCCCCACGCCGGCGACTTCGTGCTGACGATAGGCGGCTACCATCCGGCCTTCAGGGTGCCGGCCTGGTATCCACAGGTGCCGCGCCTGGGCTTCAACTGGGCGCTCTCGGACACGGTGACCATCAAGGGCGAGGCCTATTTCGCCCTCACCTCCTCCTGCGTGATGGCCGGCGGGGGATTGGAGGTACTCTATCACTCGGGAAACCTGAAGGCGTGGTTCATTGCCCATGCCGACGTGATCATCTATTGGAAACCCTTCTACTTTGAGGCGGGCATTTCTGTCAGGATTGGGGTGTCGTACCGCGTCAAGTTCCTGTTCATTCGTACCACGCTCAAGGTGGAACTGGGGGCAGCGGTGGAGCTGTGGGGGCCGCCGACGGGCGGCAGAGCACGCATCAGTTGGTGCATCATCTCCTTCACTGTCTCCTTTGGCGCGGCCAAGGCAGCGGGCGCCAGTGCCGTAGATTGGGACGGCTTCAGGGCGATGCTGCCCCAAAGGGAAAACGTGCTTCCGGCGACGGGCGTTGCTACCGGTCGCGCGCCGACCGATCCCGATCTGACGATCATCCAGATCAATGTCAGCGGCGGCCTGTTGGGGCAGGTGGATGGGGAGAAGGGCAAAAAGCGCTGGATCATCCGCCCCGACGAGTTTGTCTTCTCGATCGAGACGGCCATCCCGGCGACAGGAGCCCATCTGGTGAACCCGCCAGGCGAGGAGCCTGTTTCACTCCCCGCCCGCCAAGAGCCCATCGGTATCCGCCCCATGGGCATTGGATCCATTGTCTCGCAGCAGACGGTCACGATTCAAAAGCGCGGCGAGTCAGAGCCGCTGTCGTTCGGCGCATGGGACCACGAGTGTTATACCCGCAGCCTGCCCGAGGCCATGTGGGGCCAGCCGGTCGGAGGCGGCCTGCAAGCCGAAGCCAAGCTCATCGACGACTGCCTGGTCGGGGTAAGGAACGTCAGGCTCAAACCGCACCCTGACCCAAGCGGGCCGTCCAAATTCGTGGTGGAGGAGGCCTTCACCTACTTTCCGGTCGATCTGCCGGACGACAGCAACGCCCATCCGGACTGTTTGCCGCTGTCCACGGCGGCGAGGGAGCCCGACGAAGGCTTTCCCGGGCAGAACGATTCGCTAAATCTCATTCAAGAGACCCTCGTGGATAGGGACGTGAGGAAAACGCGGACCGCGGTGTTCGAGGCGCTGGCCACCCTGGGCGCGAACGCCTGGACAGACGGCGACCTGAGCCTGCTGGCAGCAAACCCGGCCGCCAGCCTAGCGGCATCGCCCATGATTGGCCGTCCCGTACCGGAGTCCCCGTAGAGGAGGCATGCCAGTGACTAAACCGAGCACGAACGATACCCTTGCACCCGAAGAGATCCGGTTTGTGGACAATTATGTGCCCTTGCTGGAGGCGGGGGATTATACGATTGCGGTTACGCAGGGCCTCGAGGGCAGCGGCGCCTATCAGGCTGACAGGTGGTTCACAGAGGTGCAAGAGTTTACCGTCAGCGGGCCGCGCTTTCGCCTCGATCCGTCCGATATCTATGCTGTGTTCCCGCCGCCAAACAGCCAGGGCATTTTCGGGCATGACCTACCCCACATCGTGCTGGCCAGACGCGCTCTGCCCTGGGAGCGGCGCCTCTTTGACGACGCAAAGCTCCCCTGGATGGCCCTCCTGTTGTTTGACGCTTCCGAGATCCTCCCGCCCGTGGTTGGAAGTAACGCCGACAGCCAGGCCCCGAATCCAACGGGGGTGACCACCATCCCGGTGAAAGACCTCCTGGAACCGGCAGGGGATGTCGTGGCGGGCCACTACGATCTGGACACGCTTGACGAGGAGGACCTGCAGGGGTCGTGCCAGGTGATCGACGTCGCGCCACAGACGTTCAGGGCGGTGATGCCGTCCCGGGACGATATCAGGTATCTGGCCCATTGTCGGGTGGCAAATATGGCGCCCAAAGCCGTGACCGGGCCGGCCCAGCCGGGAGCGGAGGTGGCGCCGGGCAATGGGACCGCGTGGGTTTCCGTCGTGGTGGGCGGGCGCTTCCCCGCTCTCCCGGCGCCCGGCCAGGCGGGTGGGGTGAACGTGGCGCACCTCGTTTCGCTGGAAGGCTTCGAAAGCCATCTCGAGAACCCTGGCCAGGCCGAGTTCCCGGCCGGGATCGAACGCGTTCGCCTGGTGTCGTTGGCAAGCTGGGCCTTTACCTGCCTGCCGGAGCGAGGGGAGAGCTTTAGCCAGTTGATGCTGGGGTTGGTCGCCGGGCATGACAGAGAGGCGCTCAGATTCAGGCTACCTGCGCAGCCGCCAGGCCCCGATGCCACGCCGGAAGAAGCGTTCGCCTTCCGCGCACTGGCGGCTGGCTATGTCCCCTGCAGCTACCAAACGCGCCAGGGCGAGCAGACCTTTGCCTGGTACCGTGGCCCCTTCACACCGCAACCGGTGGCGCGCTTCCCCCCAACCCGTGCGCCCTTTTTGACTCCGGCGCAGGCCATGATCTATGATAAGGAGCACGGCCTGTTTGATCTGTCCTATGCGGTCGCCTGGGAGACCGGGCGGCTTTTGGCGCTGTCGGACCAGCGTTTCGGGGTCTCGTTGTTGAATTGGCGGCGCAAGGCCCACCGCCTGATCGATCAACTGCAAGAACAAAGGGGGTATACAAGCCTGCAAGGGGGCCCGGTCATGGCGAGTGGACCCCAAGGGATTCAATCTCTGCTGGGCAAGAAGTCTGTCAGCGACGCCTTTGTGTCCGACCTGCTGGGGCCCTTTGCCAAAGAGATTGAACCGGAGATTTTCAAGCCGGTGAACAAGGCGCCCGCGGGACCCGCGCCCCGGCTGGTCCGGGCGACTGGCCCCGGCATGGGCCTGGCCGGCCTCTATCAGGCTGACAACATTGGACGATTCCTCGGGAAGGCTGATGATGAGGAACTGGACCTCATTTGCGAATGGCTGGCACACCTCTACCTGCTGTATGGCGTGCCGTTCAACAACCTCGTAGCGGACCAACGCCTGCTACCGCTCGAGTCGATCCGGTTCTTTTACCTGGACCGGAACTGGCTGGAGGCCATGGTGGATGGCGCGCTGAGCATCGGGATTCAATCCAGCCGGGATACCTTGTGCCAGCAAGTGTTGTACGACCTCATTCGCGGCAGGGTGCACGACCGGATCCTCACCATGCGCGATCGGCTGCTGGGCAACGAGGCTCCGGCGTCCAGTGAGGCGGGCGAGGGCCCGCTGGCCGGGCTGCTCTTGCGATCGGCGGTGGTGTCCGGCTGGCCGGGGTTGGAAGTACGCGCCTACCGGCACAGCGATGGCCAGGCGGGCTCGGAGCCGGTCGGGTTGCTGCGGATGGACCGCCTCTCTGAGGACGTGCTACTCTGCCTCTTTGCCCAGGTCCCGGCCTGGATCGAGTTTGACGAGCCGAAGGAAGGGCTGCATTTTGGGGTCGAGGTGGAGGGTGGGGAGGAGAAGATCGGCCTGCGCCACCTGGAGGGCAACGACGTGGGCAAGTTGTGCGGCGAGATGGACATGCCCCCTTGCGACGAACACCGGCGGTTGCAACTCCGCGAGCTGCTAGAGGGAATCCAGGCCGGGCTCGGGTTGGACGACATAGACAAGTTGGGCCCGGCCGCCTTTGCCCTGCAGATGGTAAAAGTGCCGGAGCAGATGGTTTTCCAGACAATGTCTGAGGAGTAGAAGAATGGCTGGGACGACGACAGAGAACGGGACAGCACTGCTGGTGCCGATGCACCTTGACGCGCTTGTGATCAACAGACAGATCACGGCCGGGGGCGTGTACAATCGCTGGCGCATGGATTATAGCCAGATGAACGAATTTGAGAGCCCGATGCTGCCCCCCTTTGACGACCAAAAGACCGAACCGCCACGGGTGGGTGTGCACCTGCACTGGGCGCTGCCCGATGGCCTGACCCATGGCGTAGAGAACGAAAGCGGCGAGATCGAGTTCCCCTTTGTCCCGAACCGCTGGCTCGTGGTCCGCATCCAGCCGGGTGGAAGCCAAACTGGCGCCAGTCCCATCGCCGCCTGGGTCGTCATCAGCGACGCACTTGAGCTCAGCGACGAACCCGGCCCCCATTGTACCAGTCCATTCCTCGATCCCGATCCCCGGAAATCCAAACCTGGACACGTTGCTCCTGCCAGGCTGGGGACCAATGTGACGCTCGAGAAGTGGGACGCGATGATGGGCGAACAGGGCGTGAAAGCCGTTGCGCCTTTCCTCAAGGCCATCGGCCCCGGCAACGTGACCTTTGCCGCCTTTGCCCCCGGTGTGGAGAACGTCTTTGCCTTTCACGACGACGTAAGCGATCTACAGGCCACCACGCTGACCTACCTGGTCGTGGGCTGGTATTCCCGGCCGGAAAGCATGGATCCGCTCCGGCGCCTGCCGCCGGATGCCTGGCGGTGTGAGTTCCTTTTCAACGTCGGCTCACACTTTGGGGCAGAGTTGGACGAGGGCACGATCTCGGCGGTGTTGCGCCAGGTTTTCCAGGATCAGGGCTTTGACCTGCCCGATGATGCCCGGGTGGCAGAGGTTCAGCAAGGGAGCGAATGGCTGATCGCGACCGAGACCAAGACCTTCACCGCACGGCTGGAAGACCAGGACGTACGCTTTTACGACTGCGAGGTGACGGTCGCCGACCATCTGCGCTGGGCGGTGAGCCTGGAAGGGGCGCCGCCACCGACGCGTACCTGTGTTCACGGCATGGTCTATGGGGTGGACTGGGATCCGGAAGGGAAGTTGCAGCGGCCGCCGGCCTGTCCCAAGTCCAAAACAGTCCATGAACAGGTTCGCGTTGCGGTGGGCAATACAGCCATGGATGCGCTGGCAGCCTTGATCAGCAACCAGGCGCAGAACGCCGGCAAATGGGGGGTCCAGGCTGAACTGTTGGAGGCGTTCCAGTACAACTTGTTATCCACGCTGGACCAGGTCGGGGGCAAGATCCTGCTCGACCAGGGCATCCGGCAGGCCTGGTTCGGCTCCGAGCCGGGTGGGATCCGCTGGACGATTGTGGCCAAGGAGCGCGCCGACACCCGGGCTGCCCAGAAATCGCCCCGCGTCACCCGCGACCAGGCAGCTTGGCTGGCCGATCTCAACCGCAAACAGCGCGAACTGGATGCCCAGCGCCGCCTGCTGGCTTCGATGCAATGGGAACTCTATGCATTGTGGTGGAAGAGCAGACGCATCGATCGTGCCCCGGAACCCCGGTCCAAGGACCGACAGGCAGCTCTGCTGAACGCCAAGGTGCAACTCCCCGGACATCTGGACAGGGCCAATCCCCAAAGCTTTTTGAACCGGGTCATAGCTCAGCAGAGCAAAGTCGCGGCTTTGGAGCAAGGTGTGCCTCCGGCCACTGGGCCGGACAGCGCCGAGCGCATCGCCGCGTATGCAGAGGGAACCCTCGACCCGGACGAGCTGGAGCTCAAGCCGGTGGCCATGCCCCGTTTCTGGCATCCCGACGACCCGGTGATCTTGATCTCGGGGTTGGGCCGCTCGGAGAAGCATGGCCACGATGCCACCCTTCTCTGCCGTCTCCCCTCGCAAACCATCGGCGAGATTACAGTGCCCTATGAAGGGCGGGCGGTCCGGTTGGCGGCTGGCGAGCTCGACGACGCCATCCCGCAACTGGTGAGCCGGCACCTCCCCCCAGAGGTTGTCCAACTGCTCATCGAAGCCTTTTTCCTGGATCCGGGCAACGCCCAGGCCGTGGCCACAGCCGGCCTGCGATCCCTGGCAGCTGTGGACGCTGTGTCGGAAGCCATCGACGCCATCAGTCCTGTCGCTCCAGAAGGCACGAACGCCATCGGCAGGTACGGGGCGCTGGCCTGGCGGCAGCCGTGGGTCCCCCTGTTTCTGGATTGGCAGGTGCGCTTCTTCTATACGTTCCAGGAGGATCCTGATGGCAGCTACCGGTTCGATAAGGAGGATTGGCGTTTTGATGGCACCAGCTATGTCTGGACAGGCCGGCAAGCGCGGGAGGTCTGCCCCGGCCCGCTCAGCTACAGCGGCCGCACCTTCCTGACGCCACAGGCATCGGTGCCCTTTGTGGATCGCCTCAGGGAATATGTGCGGTCCCATCCTGATGTCGATCTCCAGGCCGCCGAGGAGCTCCTGGACAGGATCGCCAAATGGGACATCCTTTCGCAGACCATGAGCGGCTTCACATCCCAACTGGTCCTGCGCGATCCCGAACCCAATGTGCCGCCGGACGATACGATCGCGTCCTACGTCGGACCCCACTATGACAGCGTACCCTTTGTCAATATCGTGCCTGACGTCGACGTCAAACCCGGCACTGCGCCCCCCTTCTTTTTCCCGCTGCGGGCCGGCTTTTTCCGCTTCCAGAACCTGCGCATCATCGACAGTTTCGGCCGGATCCTCGACCTGATGTACGCCAACGGCAACCCTGGGGGTGGGGAGCGGGGCTTTGTGCCGATACGGGGGCGCGGCATGATACCGGACGACGATCGTGACCCGCGGCTGGTCAGGCTGCCCCCCCGCGTCGTCCAGGGCAGCCGCCTGTCTTTCCGCTATGTTTCCGCCGGGGATGACCGCCTCGAATCGGGCCTGGCCGCCGATTCCAACCCGGTGTGTGGCTGGCTGCTGCCCAATCACCTCAACAACTCGATTTCGGTATACGAAGCCGACGGTACCCTGCTGGGAGAGCTTTTGCTCATCATAAAGAGCAAGGCCGAAAGGTTCGTCTACTGGCAACCAGCGCCCGGCGATCCAGATGTGTCGCCTGCCGGCAATGCCCAGCAGGAGGTTCGGATTCCGAACCAACACCTCAAAAAGATGGTCGAGGCATTGATCCGCCGCGGCGACCAGGGGGCTGCCTTTGGCAACCTGCTGCACGTGATCGACAGAACACTGTGGACGAGCGACCCTTTGGGCGAGCGAGGCGACCAGAACCTGTCTGTTCTGATCGGCCGCCCCTTGGCCCTGGTGCGGGCCAACCTGCAATTGCAGCTTAACGGCAGACCTTTCTACAATCAGGCCTGGCACGAGACCTTCCAGGAGGGCTCGGATGCCCTGAAAGAGAACAGTGGCGGGTTGCTCGACCTGGCGTTTCCCATCCGCCTGGGCAGCCCGGAGCTGCGCAACAATGGCTTGATCGGGTACTTTGAGGGGGCAGACTATGCCCAGTTCCACGCGGTGCAGCTCCCCGAAGACTTTACGCCCGCTTCTCCACCCTACATTCACCAGGTCGGTGCCGGCGACGACTATGTCCGGCTCAGGTTCCAGGCCACCACCCCGGCCACCTTTGATCCCGCGGGCTCGGTCTACCTGACGATGCTTATCGATCCCCGTGGTGTGGTCCAGGCGGACAGCGGCCTGCTGCCCACCAAGACCGTCGAGTTACCGCAACGATACGTCGGTGAGCCCCTGGAGCGAATGGCCGTGACTTTCCGCGCTGGCCCGCTGCTGCTCGAGTCCCAGACCGTTCGCATTCCGCAACCGGCAGAGCAGCGCGGCGACTGGAGCTGGATCCAGGCCACCGGCACCACAAAGGGGGAATGGACCACGATTCCGGTTGAAAAGGCGGATGCCAGGGCGCGGCTTGCCCCCACCCCCTTGTTCCTCCGCGAAGGCTGGCTCAGGTTCTTGCCGGACGAGATCGACGAGTAGAAGGAGACAGGCCGTGAAAGAGAGCCAAACTAACCTCATCCCACGCTCCCGGAAACAGTCGCCACTGGCCGAACGCTACCGTTCAGGACAGCCAGGCCATATCCTCAAGGGGCTCGCCTTGCTCATTGGCATTGCACTCCTGGCCCTGGTCGGATGCGGGCCTCCACCGGATTCGGTGGCAGAACAACTCGTCAAAGCCGTCAATGCCCAGGATCTGGACGGCGCGCTGAGCTTGTTCGCCAGCGACGCGGTGGTCAGCATTGGCAGGTCAGCCCCCTTCTCAGGCAGGGAGGAGATCGAGACCTGGCTGGAGCGCCTGTTTGCCGACAATGTCGAGCTCGGCGAGGCAGAAATCCTGGCGCAGGATGAGAACAGCATACTTGCCCGCTATCCGCTGGCGATGGACAGCGCCAGCGCTCTCGGCCTGGTCTCGCTCGAAGGCACCGGCGAGATCACGATCCGGGAGGGTAGGATCACGGACCTGAGCTTCAGCCTCAGCGAAGGATCGCAGGCCGAGCTGCTGAGGGCCATGCTCCAGATCGGCAGCCCGGCGCTCTCGTATGCGGTGCTGACCGACCCCGACCCGCTGCGGGCCAGCCCCGGCGGTCCCTACGACCCCAACCTCGCCTCGCTGACGCTGGTGATCACCAATGACACCGGGGAGACGGTGCCGGTGCGGAGCATCAGCCTGCGCCTGCCAGAAGGGTTCAGCGCCCGTGACCTGACCCCCAACATATCCGGCGTTAATTCCGAGGCGCCCGACCGCTGGCACATCACCAAGAAGGAGGGTCGCTTTACGCTCGCGCCGGAACTCCCCCAGGATGGCATGCTTGAAGCGGGGGAGGGCCTGTCCATCGTGTTGTCCGAGATCGAGGTCAACGACAAGCCAGGGGTATGGAACGTGGAGATCGTCGAAGAGACGGGCGAGGCCACCAGGGGCAGCCTGGCGATTCCAATGGTCAAGTTCCCCTTTGCGCTCTATGTCAGTGACCTGGCCGCTGAACCCCTGGTTGTCGGATCGGGTATGAGTACGACGCTGTCCTGGGAGGGCAGTGAGGGAGCCACATACTGGCTGTATGATGGCCAGGCCATAAGGGACGTGCCCAGCGTGGGTTCGCAGCGCGTTGACAACCTCACCCAAACGACCACCTTCTACCTGACCGCGACGCTCGTCGGGGCAGAGGACTTGCCGCCCGTGATACGAGAGCGGACTGTCACCGTGAGGCCGTAGAAGACGGCCTGGATTCCGGCGGCCAGTATCTCCGAATTGTCACCAAAGGGTATGTTTTCGAGGAGCAGAATACGGACCTTTGACAGTCCTCCTGGGACATGGTATACTCTGCAATCTGGAGCCTTTGCCACGTCACTTGAAGGACGATCATGCAACAGCATGCGCTGCTGGCCACAAAGCTGAATATCCCACCCATCCGGCCCGAGTGGGTCTCGCGCCCGCGCCTGAACGAGCGGTTGAGCACGGCGCTGCCAACACGGGATGCATTTTCCCAAACGCAGGATGGATTCTGCCGTGCGTTGACCCTCATCTCCGCGCCAGCTGGTTTTGGCAAGACCACGCTGGTTAGCGAATGGGTTCAGGCGATGGGCGGGGCAGCTCCGCCCATCGATGTCGCCTGGCTGTCGCTCGACGAAGGTGACAACGACCCGGCCCGCTTCCTGGCCTACCTGATCGCTGCGTTGCGGACCGTTGAGGCCAACATGGCAGAAGGAGTGTTGAGCACACTCCAAACTCCTGGGGTTGCGGACGCAAGCACGCCGCCACCGACCGAGGCTGTCCTGACCTCTCTGATAAACGAGATTGCCAGCATCCCCGACAGGATTGTCCTCGTCCTCGATGACTATCACCTGATCGATGCCCAACCCATCCACGACGCCCTCACTTTTCTGCTCGATCATCTGCCACCACAGATGCACCTGGTCATCGCCACCCGTGAGGACCCACACCTCCCCCTGGCCCGTCTGCGTGTCCAAGGCCAATTGACCGAAGTACGCGCTACAGACCTACGTTTTACATCCTCCGAAGCTAACGAATTTCTCAACCGGGTGATGGGCTTGGACCTTTCGGCGGAAGACATCGCCGCGCTGGAAACGCGGACAGAAGGTTGGATTGCCGGTCTGCAATTGGCCGCCCTTGCCCTGCAAGGGACTCTTGCCTTGCAAGGGACTCTTGCCTTGCAAGGACGCCGAGATACCTCCAGCCTCATCACATCATTTACCGGCAGTCACCGTTATGTGCTGGATTACTTGATTCAGGAGGTCCTGGACCAGCAGTCCGAGAGCATCCAGACGTTCTTGCTGCAAACGGCTGTCCTCGACCGGATGACCGGCTCCTTGTGTGATGCCGTGCGATTCGGGTCCACCGAATCGCCAAGCACTCCCCAGGGAGATGCCGTGCGATTCGGAGCAACCGAAGCGCTCACAGGTCAGGCGGCCCTGGAGATGTTGGAACGAGCCAACCTGTTTATCATCCCTCTTGATGGGGAACGCTGTTGGTATCGCTATCACGGTCTCTTTGCAGAACTCTTGCGCCAGCGACTGCGCCAAACGCAGCCGGATTGGGTACCCACGCTGCACCTCCGGGCCAGCCAGTGGTACGAGTTGAATGGCTTCGCCGATGAGGCGATAGAGCATGCTCTGCGTGCCGAAGGCTTTGAGCGGGCGGCACGCCTCCTCGAGGAGCATGCCGATGCCATGTGGACGCGCGGTGAGCATGCCAAACTGTGGCGCTGGCTGGCAAGATTGCCGGGAGAAGTGGTAATCCGGAAACCACTTCTCTGCGTGTTCCACGCCTGGTTTCTGTACGCCAAAGGTCCGCGGGACGAGGCCGAGCAGTACCTGCAGGCCGCCGAACAGGTGCTTGACTCTAGCACCGATCGCGCCACCGAAACCGTGCTGCCGGAGCAAGACCGGTTGTCCGAGTCTGGCAGGCAGAAGCTGAGAGGCAGGGCGGCTGTCATCCGGGCCTTTATGGCTAGCTACAGAGGGGATGTGCCGGCGATCATTGAGCACGCACGCCAGGCGCTTGAATATCTTCCCCAGCAGGACTTGGCCTGGCGCAGTACCGCTGCCATCGCCTTGGGCGACGCGCTGGGTTTCAAAGGTGATATGGCAGCCGCGTACCAGGCCCGGTTGGAAGCGGCGAAGGCGAGCGCAGCGGCAGGCAGCACCATCTTTTCCATTCTGGCCTATATAAAAGTGGCCATAACCCTGAGGGAGCAGGGCCAGTTGCAGCGGACCATAGAGATCTGCCAGCAACAGATGCAACTTGCCGGCAAGAGCGGATTGTCGCGGGGTTCAGTGGCAGGCTGTTTGTTGGCGATATGGGGCGAGGTGCTGGCTGAATTGGGTGACCTGGAAGGAGCGCTGGCTCAAGTCCGGAGGGGTGTGGAACAGGCCGAGCGTGGTGGGGATTGGTCGCTGTTCGGCTGGAGCTGCTTGTGCTTGACTCGGGTCTTATTTTCCGCGGGGGACATGGCCGGCGCCCAAGAGATCGTCCAAAAGGTGGAGAACGCCGCTCGAAAATCCATCTTACCTCCCTGGATCACGAGCCAGATGGCCGCCTGGCAGACGCAGTTGTGGCTAGCACAGGGCAAGCTGGACGCAGCTTCCCAATGGATGGAAGCACGTGGACCGCTATTCGCTGGAGAGCCCGAACCTCTGTCCCAAATGGACTACTTTGCACTGATGGAGTACGTACTGCTGGCCCGCATCATGATCGCTCAGGGGCGGTTGGATGGGGCAACCGGGTTGCTGCCGACGCTGCTCGAGGCCGCAGAAGCAGGGGATCGAAGGACTAGAGTGATCGAGATTCTGGTGCTCCAGGCACTGGCCACCCAAGCCGCGGGCAATATGACCCAGGCTATGGTCGCCCTGGAGCGAGCGCTCAATCTCGCCGAGCCGGAAGGCTTTGTCCGCATTTTTGTGGATGAAGGCCCGCCGATGGCCCGCCTGCTCTACGAAGCTGCTACTCGCGGGATCGCGCCCGATTATGCTCGCCGGTTGCTGTTAGCATTCCCCGCCGCCCAACCGGAGCAAATGCACTCTTCAGAAACCCAAGCCCCCCAATCCGAGTTGGTTGAGCCCCTGAGTGAGCGCGAACTAGAGGTACTTGGGCTCATCGCCGAGGGGTTGACCAATCAAGAAATCGCTTCCAGGCTTTTCCTCGCGCTGAACACCGTCAAAGCCCACTCCCGTAACATCTATGGCAAACTTGGTGTCCACAGCCGGACGCAGGCGGCTGCCCGGGCAAAAGCATTGGGGATCCTGCCCTCCTTCTAATCGCCTGAATGCGACAAGACGGCGAAACCTGACGGGTTAGCGCACAGCGACCCGTTTTTTGTTACCCCCTGCTACCTCACCCAATGCTCCAGGCCCACAAATAACCCCCCGAATAACACTTTCGGGGGATGACACTAGTACCATCTATCGGTTATGCTTCTTGTGCAGGTGGCAATTAGTGGGCATCAGCCTGGTCGTTCTCGTAGCCGGCATACAGATTCTTGACCGGACTGGAATTTGGTAAAGAATCCATCGTTCTTCCCCTTGTTTGAGTGGAGTGTAGAGCCAGATATGGAGCTAGACCGACAGAATCACCACCTCAGGAAGGTTTCCGCACCACCTTGCGTTTGTACTGCCGGCGTAGGAGGCAAAGATGGGAAGAGCCGAAAAAAAGCTGAGCCTGGATCGACCGGTAACCTACCAAATCAAAGTGCCCGGACACCTCGACGAGAGTTGGTCGGACTGGGCTGGGGGCATGACGATTACGATCGAAAGCGAGGGCGATGGTCCGCCGGTTACTACTCTGACCGGCATTCTCGACCAGGCCGCTTTGCAGGGTCTGCTGCGCCGGCTCTATTCCCTCGGGCTGCCGCTGGTTTCGGTCATCTGTCTAGAGTGCGGCTCAGAGAATGGCAGTTGTTCTTGCCGACAACAGAAAGAAGATGAAAGGTGATCCAATGAATGATCAAAAGGGAGGAAACACGGGAATTACCCGCCGAGATTTCATAAAAGTCACGGGAGCCATTGTGATCGTGGCGGGAATTGGCGGATGTGGGGCGACAGACGAGAGCCCGACGCCAACCAACACGCCCAGCCCAACCAGCACACCCGTTCCAACCGACACGCCTGAAACTGGACAGATCCTTGTCACACCAGATCTGATTCCACCCGCTGATGGGTATCTCCTGGTGGATATCGAGAAATGCCAGGGATGTCTGAGCTGCATGCTGGCCTGCTCTCTGATCCATGAAGGTGTGGAGAGCCCGTCGCTCTCCAGAATCCAGATCATGCAGAACTCCTTCGCGTCCTTCCCCGATGATCTGACGATCGAGCAATGCCGTCAATGCGTCGATCCTGCCTGTGTGATGGTGTGCCCCACCGGCGCGCTGGCAGCAGATGCCAACTTTGGCAACGTGAGGATCGTGGACCGGGAGAAGTGTATTGGCTGCGGCCTCTGTTTTGAGGCCTGCCCCTTCACACCGAGCAGAGCTTTCCTTGCCGCCGACGAAGCGTATGACGGCCAGGCCAAGAGCCGCAAATGTGATCTGTGCGCCAATGCCCCCTATCATTGGGACGAGGCCGGCGGGGGGCCTGACGGGAAACAGGCCTGTGTCGCAGTGTGCCCCGTGGGCGCCATCGTGTTTACAGCCGAGATCCCCAGGCAGGAAGGGGACCGTGGGTACAAGGTGGACCTAAGGGAACGGAATTGGGGGAAGCTCGGCTATCCAACCAGTTGATCAGATCGATGAAGGAGGAATAGTGGATGGACGGTTACGCAGGCAAGATCCTGAGATTAAACTTGACCGAACGAAAAGTCAGCACCATACCTACCAGCGACTACGAGCAGTGGGGCGGCGGACACGGCATGGGGTCGGCCATCTTTTTCGACCTCGTGAAGGACAAGACCATCGACGGGCTTGACCCCGGCAATGTCGTGACGATCATGACTTCACCCCTCTGCGGTACGCTGGTGGCTGCCGCTGGGGGCAGGACGGAGGTGCAGGGCATAGGCGTGCAATCCTACCCCATCGGCTGGTTCACGCGAAGCAACTTTGGCGGCAGGTTTTCCGCCATGCTCAAGTATGCGGGCTGGGATGGGATCGTCATTGAGGGGGCGGCAGACGAACCGGTCTGGATCGACATCCGGGATGGGGAGGTGCAGATCCGGGACTGTACGGAGCTATCGTTGTGGGGGAAGGACACGTGGGACACCCAGCAAAGCATCTGGAGCGACGTGGCTGGAGGCGATGGCTATGGCGACTGGTTCGAGCCAAGCGGCAAGGACGGCGCGGACGCCAGCAGCGCTGGCGCGACCACCCAGCGTCCTGCGGTCCTGACCATCGGCCCGGCGGGCGAGAATCTGAGCCGGGTGGCCTGCCTGGTCCACGATGCCAGCAATGCAGCAGGACAGGGCGGTTTTGGGGCTGTTTGGGGTTCCAAGAACCTGAAGGCCATCAGTGTCATCGGAACCGGACATGTGGAGATCAACGATCCGAAGGCGCTCCTGTCCACCCGGCTATGGCACAAGGAGAACTATGCCTTCAACCTTGCCGATCTGAAGGAAACGTGGGGCACCTTTCAGTTTCAGAGCCCGCCAGCGCCTATCATACTGTGGGAAAAGGGTCGCCCGAAAATCGACCAAAGGCCCCAGGCCTGTATGGGCTGCCATTCTGGCTGCCGGGCCAGATACCAGGACGCCTCGGGCAATGAGGCGTCGTGCATTGCCACCTCGTTCTACTTTGATGCCAAAACTCTCGATATCCAGCGAACGGCCAGTGATCTGCTCAATCGATATGGCCTCAATGCCGTCGAAATGATGTGGGGCATGTGGTATCTCGGCGCGCTCGCCTACGAGGGGCTGCTGTGGACAGGAGATATCCCAGAGTGCCCTCTCGATTGGGAGGCGTATGGCAGCGAGGAGTTTGTAGAGCAGCTTGTCAAGATGGTCGCCTACGGCGATGATGGCAAAGGCAATGAGAGTGACTTCGGCAAAGACATCTCTGGCGGATTTGTCAGGGCGGCCGAAAAGTGGGGTAGAAGAGAAGTGGACCTGGCCAGCGGCCTACTTCCCTTTCCCTATTGGGGCATACCGCTGCACAAGGAGCCGAGAGCCCAGGTTTACTGGGGATATGGCACGCTATTGGGCGACCGGGACATCAATGAGCACGGTTTTGACTGGATCAAAGCGGTGGCCTCCGGGGCCCAGGGCGAGGGTGCCGAATCCCATGCCACAGGCCTGGTGAAAATCGTGACCGACAAAATGGTTCCCTACCAGGGCGACATGGATATGCTGGATTTCAGCGAGAGCAACATCTACTCTGAGCATATGGCGAAAATGGTCTCCTGGCAGCGCTACTACACCCGCTTCTGGAAACAGTCCATGCTCTTCTGCGATTCCCGCTGGCCCGATTTCATCAATATCCATAGACCCGATTTCATAGGGGCAACCGGCATGGTTGAACCCGAGTACGCAAAAGCGGTAACAGGCAAGGACCTATCCTTTGAGGACGGGATCAACATCGGCCGCAAGATCTGGCATCTGGACCACGCCATCTGGACGCTTCAGGGCCGCCACCGGGATATGGTTCATTTCGCTGATAACGTCTATGAAGAAGAGCCGCTTTTCCCTGCTGAGGTCCCCAACGTGTTCTTGCCAGGCAAAGAGAATGGCAAATGGGGTTACTATGGCTATTCCTATAGAACACTGGACAGGGACAAATTCGATGACTTTAAGACACGGTTCTACGAGCTGCAAGGCTGGGACACAGCCACCGGCTATCCGACCCGGGCGGCATTGGAATCCCTGGGGCTGGGCTACGTCGCCGATGAGCTTGAGGACAATGGGAAACTGGGAGAAAGTTCATGAAAGCGATTGTCTGCACAGAATATGGACCACCGGAAGTTCTTCAGATCCAAGAGGTGGACAAACCCACTCCTAGGGACAATGAAGTGCTGATCAAGGTGTTTGCGACAACGGTGCACAGAGGGGATTCGAGAATGCGTGGCTTGGACATTCCGGGTCCTCGCTGGCAACGGCTCCTTGCGCGACTCGTGTTGGGGATTCGCAAACCAAAGAATGCTATATTGGGGATGGAGCTGGCCGGGGAGATTGAAGCCGTAGGCAAAGATGCGACGCGTTTCAAAAAAGGTGACCAAGTCTTTGCCTCCACCGTGTGGTCTGGTTTCGGCGCATATGCCGAGTACAAATGCATGGCCGAAGACGGGGCGCTGGAACTGAAACCGGGCAACATGACCTACGAGGAAGCGGCAGTGATTCCTTCTGGGGGAATTACTGCATTGGGAATTCTTAGAATGGCAAATATCCAGCCTGGACAGAAGGTCCTCATCTATGGCGCTTCTGGCAGTATAGGTACCTTTGCCGTACAGCTTGCCAGGGCCTTTGGAGCAGAGGTCACGGGGGTTTGCAGCACAGCCAATCTGGAGTTGGTGAGATCCCTGGGGGCGGAAAAGGTCATCGATTACACCCAAGAGGATTTCACCAAGAGTGGTGGGACCTATGACGTCATCTTTGACGCTGTGGACAAGTTCCAGGGCGACTACAGAATAGCTCTCAAGGAGACAGGCGTCTATCTCAACATCGATGCTGCTTCGGACAAGATCAAGACCAGGGATGTATCCTTCCTCCTCAGAGAGCTCAAAGAACTGGTTGAGTCGGGAAAGCTCAAAGCGGTCATTGATAGAACCTATCCCTTCGAGGAAATCGTAGAGGCTCACCGCTACGTCGACAAGGGACACAAGAAGGGCAATGTCGTCATCACTGTGGCAGGGTAAGAGCCAGGCTGGGCAGCAGTCCGGGGCTTTGCTGTCGGGTGATCGAATCAGAGAAAGGATGGAGAGAATGACAAAGGAAAGGTTCTTGACCGTGCGTTGGAACAATCTGCTTACGCTGGGACTGGGAACCCTCGTGCTGGTCTATGCGGTCGTGGTCCTGTCCACGTCGCTCTTGTCAGACCTGGCCGGCTTTATTGGGCTCGTGGTGATTGGGGTACTCTACTGAGTGATTGTCGAGCAGCATGCAGCCATGCGGTTCGCATGGCTCCGGGAGAACGATGCCGGTCACCATCCGGCCCAACCGAGCACCGTCAACCGGCTCATCTTTATAGCCTACAATGTCATCTGGTGGGCGCCAATCGTGCTTGGTTTTGCCAAGGTCATCGACTACCGTACGGCCTTTATCGCCTTTCTGGTGATCACGATCATCAGAGCCATTGCCAACCTGGTCAGAAACAACGTCCTCACACTAGAGCAGGCCGAGTATTTTCCGTTGCGCGCACCATGAAGGGTTCAAAGAAAGAACCTGCACCCGCTACAGAATACGGACCGCCGGATCTCCTTCAGCTCAAAGGGGTAGACAAACGGTATGACAGCGAACAGCAAAGAGCGACTGTACAGTCCTAGCTGGATCGATCGATTCACCAATTGGGTTGGGAAACTGCCGATACGGCAGTGGGTCTTCTATGTCGGTCTTGGCTTGGGACTGATATTGATTCAAGTGCTCTTTCTGTGGTTGGATGGCGGGCTGGCCAGAGCTGACGTGC
>Ga0180437_10003034_pt1 | contig 25640 bp, 19 predicted proteins | sample SS_ome_4_FD_132410 | JGI IMG/M metagenome (GOLD analysis project Ga0180437, IMG submission 132410) | Hypersaline lake sediment archaeal communities from the Salton Sea, California, USA - SS_3_D_1 metaG | ecosystem: Environmental > Aquatic > Non-marine Saline and Alkaline > Hypersaline >... | reverse complement strand
TCTACAAGAAAAAAAGAAGCTCATTACTTCAAAGAGTAGGTTTTAAAAGTTATTCATTTTCCATACCTGAAAATAAAAAAGTCATATGGCTACATGCTGTGTCAGTAGGGGAGACAAAAGCAGCAAGTAGTCTTGTTCGTAAAATTAAAGAAGACTATCCTGATAGTTATTTGATAGTTTCCTCTACAACAAATACTGGCCATAAAGAAGCTAAAAAAAGTCTTTCTTTAGCCGATGAGTTTGTCTTCTTTCCTATTGATTTTTCATGGACTGTAAAAAAGCTACTAAAAAAAATAAAACCTTCGCTTGTAATTTTTGTGGAGAGTGATTTTTGGTATAATTTCTTAAAACAGTCTAAACAGCTTGGTGCTAAAACTTGTCTTGTAAGTGGTAAGATCTCTCAAAAATCATTAAACCGATTTAAAAACATCTCTTCTTTTGCAAGGAAGATGTTTTCTTTTTTCGATGTTATTTGCACACAAAGCGATCTTCACTCTCGTAGGTTTTTAGAACTTGGACTGGATAGTAGTAAAGTGAAAACTTCTGGTGATTTAAAGTTCGATAACATTCCAAAAGCTTTGTCTTTAGAAGAAAAGCTTAAATGGAAAAACCTTTTCAAAATAAAAGATGAAGATCTTGTCATTACTATCGGATCGACTCACAGCCCAGAAGAAGAAATGCTTTTAGACGCCTTTTCAGAGCTTCTAAAACAAAAACACTCGCTCAAACTACTTCTGGTACCACGCCACCCTGAAAGATTCAAAGCAGTAGCTCAAATGCTCAAAAAGAAAGGATATGCTTTTTCTCAGTTTTCAAAAAAAGAAAATATCGAAGACACACAAATTTTGCTGATCGATACGATGGGATTTTTAAATACCTGTTATCAGCTGAGTAATTTAGCCATCGTTGGAGGCAGTTTTACAGAAAAAGTGGGTGGGCATAATGTATTAGAGCCTATTTTCTTCAACGTTCCCGTTTTCTTTGGACCTTTCATGCATGCCCAAAAAGATCTCGAAAGATTAGTGCTTGAGTCACGATGTGGTATACAAATCAAAAAAGAAGAGATCTCTTCTGCTGTTTCACATTTTTTTGAAAATGTGAAATTTCAAAAACAATTAAAACAGCAGTCTTGTGCACTCGTAAATCAAGTAAGTGGTACGCTTACGAATACCTTCAATGAGATCTCTAACTTATTTTAAACCCTTTGTAAAAAACTTCTTATAATATATAAATTTTATTTACACCCAATTAAGTTAGGAGATCTAATCGCTATGTTCAAAAAACTGATCTTTTTCCTTTTGCCATTATATATTTTTGCAGCTCCCAAAAATCCAACTGTCGTACACGGACAGGCAACTTTTTCAAATCAAGGAAATAACACAACGATAAATGCTTCTCACAATAGCGTTATCAACTACCAAGGATTTGATATTGCAAAAAATGAAACTGTGCAGTTCATACAACCCGATAGCAAATCTAGAGTATTAAATCGTATTGATTCTGCAATGCCTTCTCAAATCGATGGAGCTTTAAAAGCAAACGGGATTGTTTATCTTGTGAATCCCGCAGGTATCATGTTTGGGAAAGACTCTGTTATCGATGTGGGAGGCATATTAGCCGCCGCGGCTCATATTTCTGACAGCGATTTTTTAAATGGCATCAATCGTTTCACTGCTCCAAGTGGTGAGATCTTAAACGCAGGGAAAATACAAGCAGAAAGTTTTGTACATCTGATAGGAGCTAGGGTTTCTAACATAGGACAAATCGTCTCTGGTGAAAATGTTTCTGCTTTTACATCAGATGAAGAGATCTTTTTTGGGCAAGCAGAAGGACATAGCTTTTTAGTTCTTCAAAAAGATGAACATAAAGAAGTCATCAATGAAGATGACATTATTGGATCTGGTGATATTTACTCATTAGCCTTAGAGAATTTAGGCACAATTGAGTCAAAAACAATTACTCTTCAAACAGCCAAAGGTCAGATCAATGCTTCAGGAACTATTAAAGCAAAAGACGAAAATATTGGTGGAGAGATAGCCATCCTTGCGGATGTTGTAAATATCAATCATGCGAAGATCGATGCTTCTGCAAACAATGGCGGCGGTGAGATTTATATAGGAGGGGAATACAGAGGAGAAGGCAGTCTTCCTACAGCTCAATACACATACGTTGATCCAAAATCTGTTATCCAAGCCAATGCCATCTTAGAAGGTGATGGAGGAAAAGTTATTGTCTGGTCTGACAACACGACATTTTTTGATGGTAAAATAGCAGCAGTAGGAGGCGAGAAATCTGGTAATGGAGGTTTTGTTGAAACTTCAGGTAAGAAAAAATTAAGTATCGAAGAAGGAAGAGTTCATGCACATGCCATCAATGGAAAAGACGGAATATGGCTTTTGGATCCTGATGAAATAATAATTGACAAAACTTATGCAGATAATATCAAAGGTTCTACAGGTTACGTTAGGGTTTACGCTAAATTTATTTACATCGATTATGGTTTAGATTGGGGCCCTGGTTCCTTACCAAGCAGCGTTGAATTTGCAATTGAACCCTGGGGGGGAGTAGGTCCTTATCAATTTATTGGAGTACGTTGCTATTTGCCACCACCAATCACAATTCCACCGCACACTTTGAGCTCAACTTCCGTTCCATTAACTTTTAATGGTTCTGTAGTTTTTGGCTATGATAACCCATCTGGGCCAGATGTACCCAATATAACAGTCGATTGTATTGACGTGACATTTATCAATCAAAATACGGGAGGTAGCGCTTTTATCACAGGAGATCATGGCATAACTGATAATGTAACATTCAATATTTATTATGGTAGCACCGGACCTTCCACAATTCAAATAAATGTACCTATGCATAATGAGGGTGGTTCTTCTTATTACCCAAATGTTAATAATTGGACCTTCAATCAAGCAAATCCAGACGCTCAAGTAAATTGTGGGGACATTTCAGCAAACAATACTATAACAACTAATTGTGCGTTTTCTTCTATCGGAACTGTTAAAGCGCAAAACTTCACCGCTACCGCTAATCCTTATCATTTAACTTTCAATCATATTAACATTACGAATAATTTTTCTGCCGATAACGCCGGAAATATACTTTTCAACGGTTCTCCTTCGCTGCAAAACGTTTCTTTTTCAAGTAATGTAAATGATATAACGTTTTTATCGTCTTCTGAAATTCATTCCGGCATACCTGCACCTTTAGCTATTGATTTTAACAATACAGGTCAATTAAGTATAAATGGTGCAGCAACAGATACCATGACTTGCCATGAAGATATCAACATTGGTAATCCTACAGTCGTTAACTTACGTGGAACACTTACTACCGATGCAAAACCTATAAATATAACAAGTCCTTTAAATCTTCAATACAATGCTCTTATTTCTACCGTAAGTGGAGCAGCGGATAATTCCATCGTATTAACGAACATTGATGGAGCTCATAATCTTACTGTTAAATCAAATGCTTCCGCTTCTAGTTTTGGTGGAAATATTGGCTCAACAACTCCTTTAAATGGATTAACAGTAATTGCCCAACCGGGTGTTCTTTTCTCAGGAACTGTAGATATTAATAACTTCCTAATAGTTGGAAATGAACAGGTAAGTCCAAAGGTTTATTATGATGCGATTTTTCAAAACAACACTTCAATTGGTGCCGGTTCATCTACTGCAGTGGTTAAAACTAAAGATCTGACTACATCAGGAGCTGCTAATTGCATATTCGGGGGAACCATTACTTGTACTGGTTCTGCTTCTTTTAATAACACAGGGCCATTACAGCTCGGTACGAATGCTAATACAGCTACTTTTGGAGGAGATGTTTCGATAAGCACCGTTGTTACTGGATTGACATTCAATTTAGCAAGTCTAACAACAAGTGATACTTCTAAAATTGATATATGGCCTCCTCTTAATTTAACTACAAATACCACAATCGCGAACAACGCAGCAGCAGCAGGTAGTGATATTCATTTTCATTCTACAATTGATAATACCTATAATTTGAGAGTAAATTCAGGTCAATCCACTACAATTTTTGATAATGATGTTGGATTTACCCAGCAACTAAATCAATTATTGATAACCGCTAGCCCTTCTATACTTTTTCAAGGAAGCGTTCATGCAAATAAAGTTCAAAGCTATACTTGCCCCGTTACCTTTGATCGAGGTGCACTAATAGAACAATATCTTTTTGTAACAGATTCATCAACTCCAACTCCAACTTACTACGATCTAACTTTCAATGATTGGGTTTCAATTGGAGCTTCTTTTCCTAATGCTCAAGTTACAGCTCGTTCTATCCAAACGACAGGAGCTGCAGATTACAACTTCCAGTGTGATATTACATGTGTTGGAGGAGGAGGACAATTTGATCATAATGGAACTTTAATGTTAGGCGCTGCTGGTCAAGGCAATACTTGCAGCTTTGATGGAAATGTAAATGTTACCAATGCAACGACAACGTTAAATGCTGCATTAGTTGCAAATAATGGCTCAGTAAATTTCGCTAATGCTGTAACAGTTTCAGCTGCTAATCCTACTACTAGTGTAACAGCTACAGGAAGCACTGGTATTATTTTTGGAAGTACATTAGATGGAGGTTCTTGTTTCACTGTTGATGCAGGATCTTCTCCTTTAACGTTCCATGGAGCCGTTGGTGGCATTACTCCTTTGGGATGTCTTCTTGCAACAGGCAACCCCATTAAATTTAATACTGGAACGGTAACAGCCTCTGGAGGTACTTTAGACTTCACAGGACCTGTTATTTTAAATGTTGATCCAACAACATTTACCGATACAGGAAACACAGGTATCATCTTTAGAAATACCATTGATGGCAACGTCGTTTTAAATCTCGATGCTGTAGCCGATATCACAATACAGGGTAACGTTGGAACAACAGCTCGTTTAAAAGATATTAACGTTGTTAAATGCGACGACTTCCTCGCTAAAGCAACTATAAATTGTGATTCTTTCACAACTACCACATGCAATAGCAGTGATATCTCTTCTTTAATTACTCAAGGTAGAGCAGATCAAGATGGAGGTGATATTACTATCACTTCTAATGGAAGTATTCTCTTTAAAAGCACTGTAAACGCTAAAGGTGGAGCTGCTGCTGCAGGAAGAGATGGCGGCAATATCACATTAACATCGAACGGATCTGCCGGTTTTAATCCAACGATTGAAATTGGAAGTGCTGACGTCTCTGGCAGCAACGCTGTTGGCGCAAATGCGGGAGGAAATTCCGGCAACATTACTCTACTTCCAAATCGTGGCTTTTATGCTGATGGTACGTATGGGGATTTTCCAAATGCAAGGATTGGTCTTTACGGAACAATTAATGCAAAAGGAGGTAGTGGCACCCCAAAAGGAAGTGATGGAAATGTAAATTTAAATGCTTCGGGAAGAGATAAATCTCTTTCTGTTGCTACCATTTATTCGACAAAGAAAAAGGACGCCCAAGTAAGCATTTTTGCAAGCAATATAATCATGGGCAACAATGCAGCTTTAACTGTTTTTGGAAACTTAAACCTCAATGCCACAACTCGCATCAACGCTTGCGATATAGTTAGTGTTAATGATATGGTGCTCACAGCTCCAATCATTCAAATTTACAAACATTTGGAAGGCACTATTATCGATTCTAAAGGTAATAAAGTAACGAACCCAGAAACACATTTTCTAGCAGGAGGAAATGTAACAACAACTGGAGCTTTAAGTATGGTGGGACCCGGAGCAGATCCTATGATAATGAGCCTTCATTTAGCAGGAAGCAAAAGTGCTTCTTTCGCAGCTAATCTACTTTATCGAGACATTGCACTTAATTTCCATGTCGGTATGCTCAACAGCTTCTCTTATTATTCTAATGAAGCTATTGAGACAGCAAAAGAGCCTCAAGTTGATTGGGATTTGTTAGACGAACCTTATGAGCTTGAAGAAGATGATGAAGAAAATGAAAATGAAAACAATGAAACTTTATAAGGAATGAAACCATGAAAAAATTATTATTTATCACAAGTATTTTTAGCTTAACTTTTAAGCTCTTTGCTATTGAAGCTAACCTTCCAGAAGAAAATAAAATAGCTTATTTTGATGAGACACCTCACAAAAGTGGAGTTTATCCCGTTAAGTCCATTGAAGTCATGTATTTCGATCATCACAAAGAAAACATTCCTTATCCTAAACTTATGCAGACAAAAGTATGTTTAACAAAAGAAGATAATGTTTTTACATATGATGAAAATAAATCCTGCATGCAAAGACGGCTCAGTGAATTTGTAGGTTTAAGAGAACCTGAATATTTTGACAAAAAAGCATTAAAAGAAATTTCCAAATCATTAGTTCAGTATTTCAATAAAAAAGGCATACATGGAGTGCAGGTAAAAGTTTGTTACAAGCAAATTAGCGACAGTGGAACGGATTTAAGATCGAGTGATGATTTAAGCTTAAAGTTTGTAGTAAAAACAGCTAAAGTGGGAAAAATTTCTACAGCTGCTCATACCAAAGATAAAGAAATCCAGAAGAACTTAAAACAACACAGACGCTTTATCAAAAAAGCCCCCATAAAACCCTCAGACAAAGAATATGGACAAAAGGGATCTTTATTTTATAAAGATAGATTAGATGATTATCTTTTTTATCTTAATCGTCATCCCTCAAGAAGAGTAGACATAAACATCAGACCACTTATGGAAGATGAGATAGGCCTTGAGTTCCTTGTAAGAGAAGCTAAACCTTGGTTTTTATGGTTTAACGTAGCGAATACTGGAACTTATCATACAGCAGGGGAACATGGCACAAAAGAATGGATAGAAACTATAGGTTTTGCTCATAACCAACTTTCTAATAACGATGATATCTTTAGAGCTATGTACTCAACTGATTCTTTTCAAACAGTACATGCAGCTTATCTGACTTATGAAGCTCCTCTTTATTGGCCTGATAAATCCCGATGGGGCCTGTCTGCTGGATATAATCGTTTTATAGCAACAGAGCTTGGTGTTTTCACCTCACTTTTTAAAGGTGAACAGTGGCCTGTTAGCGGCAAGCTTGTTTTTCTCATTTACCAATATCAAAACTTCTTTGTCGATTTAATACCTAGTTTAGAATTTAGACATATCTATGTGAAAAATCCAGTCACTGGTATTACTCATGGCAGATCAAGAGGAAGACAAAACTTTTTATTTCCTCAGCTCGCTTTGGAAATGCAAAAAACTGTTCCTGAGTATCGTTTCTTTTTTAATTTCTCAGGCAACATGACACCCAATGCAGAACTAGGAGAAGACAGAGATCAGTTAGATCTTTTAGGAAGAAACAATATCAGCAAGAAATGGTGGTTTTTAGCAGGGGATACTGTTTTTGCATTTTATGTTGATCCACTATTTCTTCATGCTTCGAAAGTAGAACCACCGCTCATTAATGAACTTTCTTTTCGCTTTAGAGGACAGTGGTCATTTAATTGGCGTTTAATTCCTCAAATTAAGCCCATTATTGGAGGTTTTAACACAGTAAGAGGTTACCCTGAATCTATTCTTTCTGGGGATAACTTCTATGTCTTTAATGCTGAGTACCTTCTTCATATTCCAAGATTGCTACCTCCTAGTAAGACAACCAATAAAAAAGTTTGGGGAAAAGATTTCTATATGAAACCAAAATATAGAGGTGGCCCTACAGATTGGGATCTTATTTTTAGAGGCTTTTTAGATGTGGGTAGAGTCACTAACAATAAACAGGTAGCTTTTGAATTCAATCAAACAATAATTGGAGCAGGTGTAGGCTTAGAGTTTATCTTCTCTGATTTTTTATATGCTAGATGGGATATGGGTTTTAGAGGAACGTCCGTAGAAGAGCTTAATCTAAAATCCGGTGATGCACGTCATCATGGAACGATAACATTTGTATTTTAATGTTATCTAAAAGGCTGATTTTGAACTTGACAATGGAAGCTATTTTTAGATTTAATCAAATTATTAGGGCAACCTTTAAAGATTAACTAAAAATGTTTCATGATTCATTATTGCTTTTTAGTGGCAACCATCGTTCTACCTCTTTAAAATATTTATCCATAATTAATGGCATTTCTATTAATAGAATTGCTGAGATTGGTGTTTATAAAGGGAAGAATGCTAAATATTTGAGAATGTTATTTCCAGAGGCCGAACTTTATCTAATTGATCCTTGGAAGTTAACTGACAGTTATTTGAAGATGGGCGGGCCACCTTCTAAAAAGGTTGAGGCTTATCAAGAAGCATATCAAGAAGTTTGTCAAAACTTTAAAGATGATACAAAAACTCATATCTTACGTATGAGCTCAGTTGAAGCAGCAAAAAAAACACCTATGATGGATCTAGTCTTTATCGATGCCAGTCATGACTATCATAACGTCAAAATAGACATCCAAACATGGAAAACTAAAACTACTAATGGTGGTATTTTAGCTGGACACGATTATCACTCTTCCTTTCCAGGTGTCGTTAAAGCTGTGGATCAATTTTTAGAAGACGTCATTCTTCTACCAGGCGATATTTGGGCTTACATCAATAAATAATTTTTCTTAACTAAAAGCTTTTCTAAAGCCAAAAATCAAAAGAAGGCAAACAACGGTCACTCCAGCATAAGCTAAGCTTAAAGGAATAGCAGTATGAAAATGAAGATGAGCTCCTATAAATGAAAGAACAGAACAAGCTGCCATTTGCATAACTGATGAAAAGTTAACACCAGTAGCTACAGCATTGGGGAAATGATCCATGATAGCAATTTTATTCACAGGAGTAAGCATACCAGCTCCCATCATAAATAGACCTACAGAAACAACGATATCCCAATAACCTAAAGGTTTAATAAACGCGAGAACTACAAATAAAGCTGAAGCTAAAGCAGTAATAGATATACCCAGCATAACTTGAGATTTATAGGATAGAAATTTCGATGTTCTTATTAGAATAAAATTACCTAAAAAAGCACCCGCTGTGATGAAAACAATACTAAAACTAATAAGATGTATCGACAGGTGAAGTACCTTATGATAAAAATAAAATCCCGCTGTGTTATGCAAATACAAAGCTCCAATTAAAAGAGCATTCACAATGGTCGGCATAAGAAAATATGGACTGACAATGAGTTTAGAATAGTTACCAAAGGTTTCTTTCATGGTTGTAGCAAATGTTACTCTTTGCTTTTCTTCTTTTACATCGATTGGCACAAAGAGAATAACGACAAAAGTAAAAAGACCTAAAGCTGCGTTGATAATAAAGACTGTATGCCATCCAAAATATAAAGCTGTATGCCCACCAATGACCATAGCAAGCGACGGAGCCCAAAGACCAATGATGTTAATGGTCGCAACCGTTGTTGCAAGAGCTTGTTTCGTTTCAGCAAGTTTTTTTATTAACACTTTACCCAAGGAAATTGTTGAAGCGATACCAAACCCCATAATAAAAGTACCAACATAAAGAGAAAAAAGAGTTTGAAGTGAGCCACAAATAACAGCTCCAATAATAAAAAGGGGAAGAAGCAGTTTAATCGTCTTATAAGGCCCTATCATGTCAGAGAGGGGACCACTAACCAAAAAACTAATTACAGCACCTAAGAAGTAAAGAGGAATAGTAAATTGGACATGTTTAAGTGGTGTGTTAAAAGCATCTGCGATAATAGGCAAAGAAATAATGAAAAGATTAGGAGAAAAGCGAACTAAAAATCCAATTTGTCCTACAACTGCAGTATAAGTTTTTTTCATATCTTATTTATATAAATAACCTTATAAATTTGTATTTAAAGTATAAATATTAAATTGTCAAAACCGTTATTTAAAAAAAAGAAATAAAAGTTGAGAAACTTTGATAATGATTTAATTATCAAAGCCTCTCACTCTCATTAGTTTATTAAAAAGATCTGTGTTGAACTTAAATATTTACATTTGCTAAAGTATGTAGAAAATTATCGCGGGGTGGAGCAGTGGTTAGCTCGTTGGGCTCATAACCCAAAGGTCGGAGGTTCGAATCCTCCCCCCGCCACCAACTATTATGGCGGCATAGCTCAGTTGGTTAGAGCAGCGGAATCATAATCCGCGTGTCGTTGGTTCGAATCCGACTGCCGCTATTTTCTAAAAAATTTTTACAACTATTTTTTATCCTACTGCTAAAGTATAATCTTTGCTTATTCATTTTAAAAACTTAGAAAGGAAAAAAAATGACTCCAATAGAAAGTAGAGTACAATGTCAATATGATGATCTAGAAACAATTGAAGAATTAAAAGAAGAATATGAAAAAGAGGGATATTATCTATATAGTGAAACACAACTCACTCAAGAGCTACATGGAATTGCTTCAAGAGTGCAAGAGGTAATATTAGAATTGGTATTTAGAAAAAGACCCCCTGAAAGATAAAACTAACGCTTCAGAGTGTAAATTATATCTTTAAACTCCTGAGTAAGAAATTCTTATGTTGATAACTATAAGGCAAGCGCCTTATAATTTCGGCTTATTTCAAAAAGCACTATATATGTATTATGACACAAAGCACTCAAGAGATCCCTTATCTTTATAGACAGAAAGCTGACTTGGAAGACATCCCAACCTCAAGCCAAGCCTCTGAGCTAGTCAAAAGAGTAGCGGCAGCAAGTATTCCATTTTTTTGTTTATATAAACCAATTGGAAGAACCCTTACCCTAGTCTTAGATACAACTAAAGCAGTTATATGTATCTCTGAGTTAGCCTCAGCTACTACTGAAAAAGACGGTAAAAAAATTGCTTTCGCTACATTAAGAACAGCTCTTGCTGCTGCGGCAATAGCAGGAACCTTTTTTAGACATCCTTTAGGCATAGCTATTACAACTATTCATGATATCCTCATTAACGCACATGAAATCCAAAAAGCCATACATGAAAAAAATACTCAAAAGGCATTAGAGAATCTATTTCACCTTGTTAATAGCACTTTATATTTAACCATTCTTATTAAAGGATCTACCGATCTTATTCTTCTTTCTTTTTTATTTCAGATGCTATTAGAGTCTTATCAAGGATATAAAGAACTAACTAAAGAAGATGCTAAGTATATAGAAGGATGCTCAAAGTTGCTTCTAGCAGGAGTTAGGGGATATCAGGCGGCTCCTTTTGCTTTAAAATTTTACAAAGAAAATTACGTAAAAATTGCTATGACAAGAGATAAGATAGCTACATTTTTTCATCGCTGCGCCTCCATGCTTGCCGTTCCGTTTTGGTGGTACACTGAAAAGGCGATACGTATCTTTACGCCTTTGCACCCTGGTGAAGCAGATCAGTGTCAAACGAAAACGCTAGAGGTTGCAGCGAGAATTTTCTACAGCTGTTTAGCTATTCCTATGGTACCAATAAGTTTAGCGCTTTCTGCTGTCGAGATAATACCTAGAACAATCGCTAACACTATTGCTTTTAGCCCCTTTACGTACTTACAAGGAAATGCTCAAGACAAAACACTTCCAGAAGATAGAAAAATTTCCACCTTCACTATGAACCTTTGTTTTGTCGCTGGTGGTTTTCCTATGCCATACGGTGGAATAGTCCCATGGCGTGAAAGAATAGATCCTGTTGTTGGCGCTATTAGAGAAAAAGGTCCAGATGTTGTCTGTCTTCAAGAAGTAAATGACGTAGAAGCTGCGTATTCTCTTCATGGAAAGCTAAAAGATGAATATGCTCATTTTTATGTGAATATCGGGCCGCAAATACTCACACAAAATAGCGGTCTTTTTGTTGCCAGCAAATATGAAATTAGATCTCCTTCATTTACACCATATCATTTAGGAACAGGATCTCAGAAAATGGTAAATAAAGGCTTCTTTGACTTTGATGTTGTATCGGCAGGCGAAACCATAGCTCACATCTTTACAACGCATCTCAGTCCATCTAAAGAAGATATAATACCAACTGAGATCGAAAAGCAAAGAAGAAAAATAGAGATCGAAAGAATTGTGCATAAAATGCGACTTTTAAGAGCACAGTTTGCTAAAACAGCCATGCTGTTAGTGGGTGATTTAAATCTTCCTTGGAATACCGATGAGTATCCTTATCTAGAAAAACTTTTTCATGATGCTTACAACGCAAACAGAGAAAGTATGCAACCAGAAGATGCAACAAGTCTCACGGATTTTATGACACAAAACATTTTTGCATCTGATGAGAGAAGAGAAGAGCTTGATCCTAATAAATATGCACAAATTATGGATTACGCTCTTTATTTTCGAGATGAAGTTCCTTCAGATATGCAAACAGAGTTAGTTCAAGCTTTTATAGGATCAGATCCAACAAAGTACTTATCAGATCATTGTGGTCTTTTTTCTACTTTGACAATTGCGTAAAGAAATTTTCCTTTTCATTTTATTTGTATCCTTATATTTTTTATCCCCAATTTACGTGGGATATTTAAATGAAACCTGAAAGAGTTGGACCTCCGGATGTACCAGAAGCTCCCGATTCATTTATTCCTTATCAAGATGAAGTCTTAAATGTAGCTTTAACAGCTATTAGAAGCTGTTATCAGATTGTATATTTTCATGTATGGTACAAAATGAAATGGAATATAGCTTCGCATATGGTTTTAGCCTGTCTTGGCAGTGAACAAACGATTAACTTATTGTTTTATCTGACATTTCCCGAGCATAAGAAAAAGAAAATACCCGATGAGCAAAAAGCACAAGATGTAGAAGAGATAATGCATTATATGAAAAGCAGTACTATAAATGCTATTATAGGTGTAGCTACTATTGCTCTTAGGACATATATAGAAAAAGTTTATAAGACACTTGAGAATCAAAGTTTATTCGCGCATTTTTTGAGATCTTCATTTGCTATTTTAACCGTTTCTAGCATTATGAAATACGGTTTTGGCTATACTACTAAAAATATTTTGAATGTCATGAGTTATCATATTTTATGGGGAGCTATATTTATTGCATGTCTTCAAGCTGCCAATTATTTTTTTGATGCATCATTAAAAAAATATACACTTGCACATGGGAAGTTTTATTTTAAAAATCTAACTTATAAGTCCTCCAGAGCCTGATAAGATCTAATTTACTCTCTTTTATAAGTTTAAATAATTAAAAATTTTAATATTATAGATGTTGTTTTTTTTAATTATTTATAAAAAGTTTTTCTCTTTTGTTTTAATAGCTAATTACCTTATTATATGGCCGAAAATTAACGAATTTCTTCTCTTTTGGATAAAAGGGGGAGGGGAGTAAAAAAAATTATGGCAGTACCAGAGCCTAGTTTAAAATTACAGGTTTTAACATCAATAAATCATGGGATACAAGCTGTAGACAACTTCGTTGAAGAAGCCAATGAAACTCCAGAAGGAAGAGTGGCTTTAAAAGTCTTGGACTTTTTGGGAAAAGCTTTTAGCTCAGCTTTCATTTATGGCATGTCTATGCCAATAGCTGTGGCATACCAAGGAGTTTCTACTTTAGTAGACTTAGGAGAACAATCAATTAATGACGCAAGAGCTGGAAATAGCTTATGGGCGAAAGCTCAAAAAGTTGGTTCAAGTGCTTGGCAATGGGGTATTGGAAAAATTAATTCAGGAAAAAATGTAATAGCTACAACAGCTTTATGGGCCGAAATCATAGAAAATCCGAAAGGTATTCCTGATCACAAAGCTTGGCTTGCAACTTTAGCTATTTTTAAAGCAATTACATGGCGTGTTTTTCAGACAGACAATGTAGATAAGATGCAAAAAGAATTGGCTACGAAGATTGCAAAAGTAGCGATTACAGCGCTTATCTTACATGCTTTCATGCTTATCTCCGTGCAGACATTTGCTACTATCTTACTATTAAATGTAATAGTTCTACCTCTTTTATATAAGGGAGCTGTTGAGATGCAAAAAGCAAATATTCCTGGTTCAATTAAGGAATTTAGACCTGATTCTTTCACAAGAACAGTTTTAAAGCTTTTACTTAAGATTTCAGAAGGAAGTGCCCAACTAGACGAAATGGCATAATAGAACTTAGAATATAAAGGAAAATTATAATGGCAAATCCACCAAGACTACTAGACCAAGGCGATGTAGAGATTGTAGAAGTACAACCACCAGCACCGGGATATTTAGATTTTCTTCCTCCTGTTGTTAAAGAGACAGCTAAAGAAGTAGCTAAATATGCAACTGTAATTTTTGCCATTTCAACTATTTATAGCTATTTATATAAGAAACCTTTTAAAGGTTCTTATTTCGTATTTACATGTTCTTTCATTTCATACAAAACGATTGAATTCGTTCTTAATAAAATTTTTGGAAAAATGGCTCCGGAAGTAATGCCTACAATAGAACCGGCTAACACTGATGGCATGTCAATTTATGAAAGAAATCTTGTAGAAGCAGAAGAACATTTCAGAAATCAACTTCCCATTAATCAATTAACTCAAAGAAAGCTACAAATTATTCGTCATGTTGATATTGCTTCAATTAAAGAAGATGGGTCTCTTAAAGCTAGCGCTTTTATGTCACTACCATTAATCATCGACACACTTGTTAGGCCTATTTTACAACAACTAGGTAATTTCTATCTTACATTTTTTATATTAACAAAAATTCCATTAGCGCCATTTGCAATTCAGACTATGAGTTCTTGGAAAAGCTCACTTACAAAATGGCCAATTATCTTTCAGATAATAGAATATTTTTCAATTGCATTAGATGACAAATTTAAAGCCGCATTAAAAGATAAAAGAGAGTTTTATCAACATTACCAACCTCTTAGAAGACAAAAGGATGAACTAGAAGTCTTTTTTACAGAGAACCCAGAGCCACCAGAAGTCGAAGAAGAGGAAGAAGTCAAAGAAGAAGAGGAACGTTTAGAAGTTGGTGCTAGAAATCAATGGTTCGAAAACATACAAAACTTAGCTGCAGCGAACCTTCGTCTCCAAGCGTTAGAGGAAGCTCTACCTCAAGAAGCGAGAGAACAACTAGCATAACCTTATCAACCAAGAAACGCCTCAGAAGTAGAATAAAAAAATAAACAAAGAGGATTTTATATGACACACCAAATCCAAGCTCTTTGTAGAAGAGCAAATGAAGCAGCATATCAAGTCTATAATAGCCTACCTACAGAAACAGTGCAGAAGACTAAAGAAATTGCAGCCCAGATATTAAGTTTAGCAGTTGTATTTAGAATTTTCAAAGCACCAAAATGGAAAGGCGCATTTATAGCATCCACTACTTCAGTTAGCGTTTTCAATGCAGCTTCTCATATACAGCAATGTATAGCCTCATCAGAGCTTCCAAACGTCATAAAAGAGACCCTTTGCATAATGAAAGACACAATCGTTGCTACAGTGGGAGTATATCTATTTTCATCAAGCCCCTTACGGAATTTAATCAAAATAGCATTTTCTTTAACTATAAGCTCATGGGCTATCAATCAATTATTTCAACGAACTATACTGAAAGAACCTACTGAAGAATTAGAAATAAATTTTAATCTGGCTGACGCAATTATATACCATAATGAATCAATAAAGAAGACACCATTCGCTGAACCTATTACACTATTTGAAGCGCAACTACTACAAAAAGCTGTAAATAGGGGAGGATCATTTAGTTACGAGGATTTAGGACAATTATTCCTTCAATGCGGCGCCCCAATATTAAAAGATGCGTTGTTAACGCCTATTGCTGCAAGTTACATTACAAAATATGGTTTCAAAATAGCAACAAATCAAATACCTTTTCTACAACAAATATTATCAAAAAAATCAATTGTAATATTGACTATTGTTGCTTGTATCCAATTCGCAGGCAAACGTGCTGACTTAAATGAAATATTAGAAAATTATCAAATTTTAGAACAAAGTCAAAAATTAGATCAAGTTTTGCTCGAGCTTAGGAAAAGATCTAAAGCTAAATAGAGGAGAGGGATTAGCATAATCTAACAACGTCCGATAATACATGTTATGTTAAACAAAGCTAGAAGTTCTTTTCTGGCTTCCTTCTAAAAATTCCAAAATCCAATTGCAAAATATCACCCACGTAATCACAATAACGCACAAAAAAATTTCTTATTATTATGTGGTGTTGTTTTTGCTCTAATTCTGTTCTCGAAGAAACCGATTATATCCCGACCTTATCTAGACAGGAACGAAAGATACGTCCTCGGGAATCATATTATTTAAATAGAGTTGCCTTGCAAATCATTGCTCTTTTCACGCAGTTTAAAGATCATTTTCTAAATGCTGATGAAATACTGAAAACGACGGAAAGGTATAAACTTACTATTCAAGCCAATATTCTGATGCATATTTTGCTTATGCAAGACGCAAAAATGCGAAAATTAGCCTTGAGGACTGTGAAAAAGAAATACGGAGCCGATCATTTCAAGTTTTTTGGGAAATGGAATGACAGACCAATATTTGTAATAAAAGCCCTTTTCAGAAAGCCTTAAAAACCCCTTGGCAGTACCTTACCCTTCCCCTTTCTTAGTTTTGGCTTTAAAAATAGCCCTCTTTACATTTATTAGTACTCGAAGTAGCATACCGCATGGCTAAAATATGTACGTTTAAATAGTGCTGCTTATGTCGCAAGTGTATTTCCCAGATGTTCATGACAGAATAATGGATTATGATCAAGCAGTTACAATTGATAAAACACTCTCAGATGGCGATGCGAGAGAAATTCTACAAGAAAATATCTTTACTTGTAAAAAAGTCATAGCATTCTATGACAAGTATTTTTTGCCACCTTACTCTGAATATTTAAAAGTTTATACTGACTGTAGTATTTTTCAGATCACTACTATCTTAGTCCAAGAAATGATGGGAACCCCAGCCTTACGTATCGCAGTTATAAATAAGGCTAAAGAAGATCATAACGTTATAGTTTTAGCTGTTTTAAGAGCCTATTCTCCTTATAGTCAAAAAAAACGGCCCTTTTTCTTGAAAGAAAAATGACCGCTTATTTAAATAGTAAAAATTTTTAAAAAATGTTACCCGTCTACTTCTTGAAATTTATCAATGAGAGTCTCATCGTTTAAATCACTGAAAGCAGATGACAGAATTGATTGAGCCTTTTCTAATTCGCTGTTGATCTTAGTGTCGTATTCACTAACTTCTACCTGTAGATTTGAAACTATGCCTTGGTCGCTTTTGATCTTGTAAGTTGTATCTTCCATCGTTGTTGTATCATCTTTTTCTTTGGCCAAAGCTTTTGTAGCTTTTGCTTGACTTATAGCAAAAGCTTTTTTAGCGGCAGCTACTTCTTTGGGTGTACTCTTAGGATTATTAATGATAGCAAGTTCCTTATCTTCTTCTCTACCTGCATTGTTAAAAATCTTATTTTGCTTATCATGATCTGACGATGCTGCATCATATTCTTTTTGCAAAGTATTGATCTCGTCAGTAAAGTGTTGGATCCCCTTTTGGTCACTCGCCAATCGACCCTGGTCTTTGAACATCTGGTTTAAAATATCAGAAACCTGACTAACTTGATGATTTATTCCGTTAAACTTATCAACAATCTGGTCCAAGATGTCTTGAATACCCTTGTACCCAGCATATTTTTTCTTCAAAGAATTGACATATAGCAAAGCGCCTTGCAAGTCCTTTGTATACGTGGCCATATCCTTGTCTAAATCGGCTTTACTTTTATCATTTTCCAACCGCATCAAGTCTTGTTGCAGTGTAGTCTGCCAGATTGACAATTGCGTGGCTTCTTCCTGTATTGTAGAAGAGCCCCCAACTGAATAGACTCCTGCTGCTGAATAACCTGAAATTGATGAAATGCTCATATTTTCTCCCTTATATTTAAATGCAGACGGATTACTCCTTATATAAATTATAATCAATTTTTATTTAATTTTAAAGATTTTATTAATGTTTTTTAAATAAAGTTATAACTTATTCATTTTAAAAGAAAAAGAAAACACCAACGTTAATTTTTATAAGTTGTTGATAATAAAGAAGTTAATTCTGTAAATAAATGACAGCAAACAAGGCAAAACATAAGTTCTTGGTTATTAATTAGATGCTAATAACGCAACTATTTTAGAAAAATTAAAAATAAATATGTTTGATTAGGAATTTTATCCCTAGATATTTTCTTCTTTTGTTACCGTAAATCCCTTGGCACGTAATTGCAGAACAAGCCCCTCTTTTCCTAAACAATGCGCAGCTCCTACAGCTATACATATCGGCTTTATCATAAAATGAACTTTTCCAGCAGTGTCCAAATACACTACTGAATCTTTCAGATCTTGTTTTTTTCTTGCACTCATTCTTGTGCTCATTAGGTCAGGTAAGAAAAGGTCACGCTCATAAGAAGCAGACTGTCTTTCGCCATCTTTTAGCCTTTTTAAAGCAGGAATTAACCTCTCAACCCATGAATGATTGCGTTGTACGTCAATAACCTCATAGGCTTTAGGATTAGCAGTTTTAGCGATCAATAAATAGACTTCTTGGCTATTCGCTGTTCGATACGCATCTACAAGCTCACTTTCATAGTGATGCATATGATACTTTACCCTCTCAACTGCTCTTGGATCGTCTATTTGATGCTCTTGTTTCATAAGCTGCAGAAACTGATTTACCGCTTCAAGTTGAGAGTGAAGAGATTCAAGGCCATCAACTGGAATATTATTGCGCTGAGCTGTCTGCGCTAACTCTACCTCCATAGACAAACAACCCCTTAACTTAGCACTCATATTCATAAAATATAGCAGCACTGGACTAGCATTTTCTAAATAGAGCCTATCTGAACCTGCCACTATTTCATGTAGCTTCTGATCTTGTGCAACCAATGCATTTGTTACATGCTTAGTTCCTATTAAATGAGCTACTTCTATTCCATCATATTCTACTTTATAAAGAAAACGCTTGCTAAGAGGTGCTGCAGCTACCCATGTGCAAGCCGATCTTATTGCATATCTAATGAGATCTGTATTTATTTTTGAAGGTTGAGCTGACATTTGTACTAATTCATAAACCGGACTTTCAGAAGTAGTAACCACTTCATCAATTATTTTATCAACTTCTTTTCTAGTCGCCCCCAGGACAGGCACTTGTTCTTGAAAGACACTCTTCATCTTTTCTGTTAAAGCAACTCCAGAAAGTACAGCCAAACCTTCTCTTGCTATCACTTTTGTTACTCTTAGTCCCGGGAAAAAACAGTGCATCGCAAGATCGAGTAGGACAATTGACGCAAAACCCGACCAGTTTGGATGCTTGTGTACAAAATTAGAAATAGCATTATTTGTTGCTACAGATGCTGTCAAAACTGTTGAAGAAACTGGATATTTTTTTTGAAACTTTTTAGTAAATTGAGAAGATAAAGTATCTGCTTGACGTAGTCTCTCTTCCGTTGTAGAAGCATTCCCAGTACATTCAAGCATAGGAAAAGAATAAAAACTTAGTAAATAGTTAAACGTTTTTGACACAAACGACATAATTAAAGTTCTCTTTTATTTATTAATTCCAAGCATTATAGCACATAATAAAATTATTAACTATTACAGTTAGTTTTTAAATTAGAATAAAAAGCGTTAAGAAATATCTTTAAGCATATATAGTAAAAATTTTACTTGCTCTGATGGCTTTACTTTTTTATTGATTTTCTCTAGCATTTCCTCTCTTTTTTATTCATAAAAGGCAAATAATATGAGTGTCCAATTTCAAAGAAGAATCTTTACCACAGAAGAAAAACGAATCTTTAATGAAAAAATTCAACTCAATGTTCGGGTGTTAAATTTCTATCGTCAAAATTTTCCTCCATATCCCAACTTTTACACAGACGTGGCACGTACTTCGCTTACAGTAATGGTTGAAAAAATCACTAAAATCATGCTTGAATCGCACCGAGAAGATACTTTCAAACTCGCAAAAGATGACCCTTTTCTCACATGTTATTTTGATGGGAAACTAACTTCTTTAGGTCTTAAATCTTCTACAAGATCCCCTTCACCTATAGCACTAGTATTAGATAAGGTTCCTTATGAGACTCCCCCTAGAGAGGAAGGCCCTGATCAGTGTTGACCAAAAACTAGAATATAGATCTCTAAGAAAAAGACAAAGGCTCCAAACAGAAATAGAAATACAAGAGTCTTTTTACCACCATTTAAAAGAGGTTTGCTCTCCAGCTTGTGGATATACCTTCCTACCCATACGAGCCATATAGGCAAAAGACCATTTAAAAAAGCCTCTCCGAAGCCCCCTGCTATGCCTATGGCTATAACAAAAATAGAAGGATTGATCATCGTCATAACAAAAGGAGGCACAAAGGTTAAAAGACATAAAAAGACCTTCTTATAGGTCGAATTTTTTATCTTTATACCATCGTTTAAAAAATCAAAAACAGAATATGCCACCCCGAGCATAGAGGTAATAATAGCAAAAAGGCCAAAGACTTGGCTTATTTTTGGTAGCCATCTATACCCTGTCATGGACTCTAAAGTCTGAGTAATAGCCGCTCCTTCTTGAAAGGCAGTAAAAATATTATCTTGAGGTACTCCTCCAATGATCATCCATTGCCATATTGTATAAACAACAAAAGGAATCAAAGAGCCTATCAATATAGCCCACCTCATTTCTTTCGCGTTGCCCTTATAGTGAAAAGTTAGAGGCGGAACGATATTGTGATATCCAAAAGCACTAAAAAGCATAGGCGCCGCTAAAGTCATTTTCGCCCAGCTAGAAGGGATAAGCCTGTTTAGACTAACCATCTCGCTTCCAGCTCCTATAAGAGCGAAATAGGCAATAAAAAGTCCTATCATCAAAATATAATTTAGACGATCAATAACCTTAAGACCCGCTGCTATAATTAAAGCGAAAACTACGCCAAAAAACGCATAAGAGTGCCATCCAACGATGGGTATACCTAATATATGAGAAAAAACATCCCCTAGCATAGGAGCACCAGCAGCAAAATACGCTACCATTAAGCAATAATATAAAAAGATGAAAATACTGCCTGAAATAATCTTGCCACGTTTGCCTAAGAACCTTTCAGCCATAGAAAGAACGTTTGCCCCTTTATGCATCCACAGGGTCGCCTCGAGAAATAATATCCCCGTGCTATACATAAAAATCCAAACGAGAAAGGTAATTAGAAAAGCAGGAAGAAAACCTGCTTGGGCTGACACAAGTGGAATACCTAACATTCCGGCCCCGATAGAGGTCCCTCCAATAAGAAGCGACGCGCTAATTATATTGCGCCAACTTATTGGACTTGCTTGTGCTTCTGCCGGGCTAATAGACAATTTTCTTCACCTCTGTTTACTATTAAATTTTTTTAAAATCGGCTTAGTTATTGGGTATAATAACCCTTTTTTCGCTTAAATCCTACTGATTTCTCGGACTTTTCCAGCTCCTTTTCAAAATAAAATTAATACTTTTTATTCGTGAATTATAAGAGAGCTTATCAGCTATTTCTTATACTAATGAAGGCACTTTATGTTTAACGTCACTAGCATGAAGTAGTTTTTCATAGCCAGCAGCGAGCCCCACAGCATGAATTGTTTCTTTCACACCAAAGTGGTTGATGAGTTTGGAGAAATCCCCTCCCCCTGCCACTTCAGAAATGCCATTAACATCGATATGAAAAATCAAACCAGAATAAAAATTCAAATCTCTATGTATTCCTGCATCAAAACGAAGACTCTCTTCATCAATTCCTCTTTCAACCAGTCCCATGCAAATCGTCTCTAATTCTTTGTAAGCTCGATTAAGTTGAAGTCTTTTTAGATATTTTCTTCCTTCATCGATTGGAACATCTGCCATTTTAGCCATTTCCAGAAGGCTTTTTATGACCTCTCTCGGTGCTTTCATTTTGCTCAAAGCAAAATGAAGTTTCACAAAATCTTTTTGCTCCAAAAGAGTAACGATTTTTTTTCTTTGAATAACGTCAAAACCATTTTTGAGTAGATTTTTTTCCACCAAAGATACATGTGAAAAACGAATTTTAGGTTTCAAGTCCAAAAATGCAAAAAGCTCAGCTATAATCGAGATAACATCAATCGTTTTTTCCAAATGATGCTCATACTTTTTAGAAAATGTCTCCAGCCCTATTTGGAAAAAAGCTTTTTGTTTTTTTTCATTACAATCATCACAATTTTCTAGACGTATCATCTCCTGAAAATAATGATAAGAATAAGAAGTTTTTCTTCTAAAACCCCAACTTGAGACTAAACTCGCAATCGGTGTTGTTCCTTCGTAACGAACTGTTCCTCTTGTCTGTTTATGGTTATAAAATAAAGTCCCCTGAAACACTCTGAAAATATCTTCATAACGAAGAGGAAGTGGTGGATGCCCTATTATTTCTTTAAAAGGACAAATAAGTGGTATTTCAATTTCTTCAAATCCATATTTTTCACAAATTAGTGCAAAATGTGATTGAATTTTTCTTCTTTTTTTTATTTCTTCAACAAAACGGAATGGAAAACCAATTGAATTATACATATTCATAACCACCATCTTTTTTTAAAGAAATCAAATAAACGCAGGGATTATACCCCGTGCTTTATAATATTCAACGAAAAAAACCAAAAAAAAATAATAATTAGATTATTTTTTATCTCTGTTCTTAATAAGCAATGCAACTCACATTAAAATCTTGCGCTATAGGATATCCCATAGTATGGCGTAGATCTGAAGACATAAGTAACTTCCTTAGTCTTGAATAAATCTTACCAAAAGCAATCTCTTCATATGTGGGATAATTTATTCCCTCCATATGATCAATAATCATTGCATATAACCTTTCACTTGTTAAGTTTGGAGATAAAGGCTTTTTTGTTTGCTCTGTATAATGTTCCCGCATAATCGAATAAGCTTGCAAAACCGTAGCTAAATAAACCACGTTCAGATTTTGCATATGGTCTAATTGATCAATAAGCTTATGCGCAGCACTGGCTCCATAACTAACCACATCTTCTGATTCATTTGCACTTGTAAGGTTAAAGTTAGTTATAGGTGTAGCTAAAAAACAAATCTTTTGCGTGATAGCATTCAATGTATATTGCGTGATCATATAGCCCGACATAAGACCTACTTTTTTCTCATTAGGAATCAAATACGCAGGCAAAATTTTACCATTACGCCAAGGATTCAGCATATAGGTCATTTGTCTATCCATAGTAAGAGCTATTTTCGCATTCGCTAAAGTCAATGTATCCGCAATAGTTGCAATATACTCCCCATGAAAATTACCACCAGAGAGAACAGCCCATTTTTTTCCATTTATATTAAATATTCTTTCTTCATGAACATCTGATGATATTTCATCATCTCTATAAATTAATGGATTGTCTGTGACAGCATTCAGTTCTTTAGTAATTGGGCTTATCACACTAGAAATCATGTCCAATTTAGGTCCGAGAATCTGAGGCAAACAACGTATGCAATAATCGTTTTGCACACCTTGACGATCAATAAAAGGAGATCCTTTCAAAGAAGAAAGAAGAACTTCAGCTATTTTTTTCTGTCCTTTTTGACCTCTAACTTTTTGTATGCTTTGAAGGAAAGCTGCATCAATAGCTTGTACAGAATTTAAAAATAGATTTTCTAAAGCAATAATATTTTCTAACTCATGCACTTCTCTTAAAAAACCTATAGCTAACATAGAAGCCATAAATGAAGTGCCATTTGTTAAAGCCAGGCCTTCTTTTGCACCAGGATCAAAGGGCCTTATATGTTCTAGTTTAAGAGCTTTTTCCGCGGACATGCGTTTGCCTTTATAACAAACAGGAACATCTTCTCCGCACATAGCTCTACCAAGCCTTGCTAAAAAAGCTAAATCACCAGAAGCGCCTAAAGATCCTGTGTCTGGAATAACAGGAATGATCCTTGCATTAACCATATCCACTAAAGTTTTAAGAGTCTCTTTCTTGATAGCTGAATGTCCTTTTGAAAGCGCTTTTGCTCTAAGAACCATAGCTCCCAAGACGACATCTTTCGGAAGTGGAGGTCCTATTCCAGCATCATGACTAGTTAATATGTTTTTAGATAAAAGACTGGCTTCACATGGAGAAACTGTATTGTTTCTTAAATCGGCAAATCCTGTTGTTAGACCATATACTTTTATATTTTTCTCTAATAAATAATCTACAAATCGGCGTGTTTCATCGAGCCTTTCATTTACATCAGGATGAATAACTAATCTTTTTCCTCCAAAAACAATATCGTAAAAATCATCGAGGGTTATATCCGTTTTTCCGTCCAATTCAAAAATTCCATGAGCAGATGTCACATAATCACTAAAAGTAAAACAATCAGCTGAGTAAAGATGAAGCGTTGCAAAACAACAAAGACATAATAAATGCCTAAAAAACTTTACCATGAATTCTCCAAAAATTATTTTTTTTATCTTTATTGGAGAAAATGATATAAAAAACCGTGATAAAATTCAAGATTATCTATAAAGAAAAGCAATTATTAATATTTTATTCCCACCAGTTATAATTCTTTTTATCCAAATCTTTTTCTTGTTTTTCGCATTGAGGATGAACTGCTCGGCCTTTCTTCTTTTTATTTGTTTTTCCTTTTAGGGTCTTTTCTAATTCTGTATCTGGCGATTTTTCCTTTTTCTCTGGCGGCTTCACTAATCTATGTTCCTTGGCTGGCCATTCTTCAGAGTGATCGGAGTATCGCATTCTTTTCTCTTCATCCATTTTCTTTTTCTCATTTTTCACATCAAATACATAATTGTAAAAATCGTATCCCCATCCTACTAAAACGCCATTACGAAAAACGACTGGAGAATAATTTTTTTTAGAGAATTTTTTGACAAAGACAGGTTTTGTTGTATCGGTTAAATAAAACCAAACAACATATTCACGACCATCCACTACGTGGAATTCTTTTTTATCAGGAAAAGACATCGCATTGAGAACTTGATGCTCATTCATTCCTATCTTCAGTCTTTGCCAATTAACCATGTTATGTTCGGCCGCTAGTTCTTCTTGCATCATTCTTTCCATGCAGCCAGATAGCAAAAAGAAAGAAGCTAGACTTAAAAAAATAATACGCATGACGTCCCTCATTAACCTGTCTCATCCTCATCTTATGAAATTCCTAGAGGGTTGTCAAAAAAATTTCTTCAAAGATGCTTTTTTATAATTAAAATAATAATAAATCGTAGGGATCAAGATCAATGTAACAAGAGTAGAAACTAAAAGGCCTCCAGCTACTGTGATTCCTAAAGGTCTCCATATTTCTGCCCCTTCCCCTTTTGAGAAAATGAGTGGCATCATACCACAAATCGTTGTCAATGTTGTAATCAAAACAGGACGCAGTCTTTGTTTGCCTGAGGTGCAAATAGCCTCTATAAGATCCTTCTCTTTGCTTAGTTGATTTATTCTATCGATAAGAACAATAGCATTATTCACCACAATACCGATCAACATGATGAGGCCAATAAAAGAGAGTACGCTTAAAGTCGTACGAGTAACGGCCAAAGCAATAAAAACACCCGTAAAAGCGAAGGGAATAGAAAACATGATCACAAAAGGATTTTTAAAAGATTCGAATTGAGCGGCTAAAACCATATAGACCAAAACGATGGCTAATAGAAGCATATAAAAAAGATACTCAAAAGCCTGCTTTTGTTCTTTCACCAGCCCGCCATATTCTAAAGAAACTCCCTCCGGAAAAACGATA
>Ga0180437_10003032_pt1 | contig 25642 bp, 20 predicted proteins | sample SS_ome_4_FD_132410 | JGI IMG/M metagenome (GOLD analysis project Ga0180437, IMG submission 132410) | Hypersaline lake sediment archaeal communities from the Salton Sea, California, USA - SS_3_D_1 metaG | ecosystem: Environmental > Aquatic > Non-marine Saline and Alkaline > Hypersaline >... | reverse complement strand
TGCCACGGTCACATATGTATTCCCATCAAATGCCTCTGTAGACTACCACATTATTTCAGCCACATGGACAACTGCAACCCTCTCAATCACAAATCGTACCTCTGTCTATGCAGTGGGGACACCCAGTCCGTACTCATCTCAAGCGCTCCTAACTGGAACGGATGGTGTCATTCTGAGTGAAACACGAGAACTCAATGTCAGTCAAGGGTTGGACACTCACATTGCATATTGGAACGATACAGTCCATGTCTATGGAACAATGAAGGTGGGCGGAGTCCCGGTGAACAGCTCAAAACATAACAACAGAAACATTGGAATCTACTGGGACAACTCATTCATGGGAAATGCATCTATTGACGAGTATGGATATTATGAACTAAACATCTATGTTAATCCTCTGGACTTATCTTTAATGACTGTGGGAAATCACTCCGTCTGGTCATGGTATCTAGGAGACTGGGAAGACGGAGAACCTCGTTTATTTGAAGCACGGTCTGCCAACTCAACAGTCACTGTCTGGGGTCGAGTGGGATTCGACTTGACTGTTTTTCCGACTGATGTTTCAGCTGGCTCCACAATCTACTACGACGGTGCCGTATACTTCCTAAATGGTACAGTCCTACCAATGGGGCAACAGGTTGGTGTCTTCTTCTCGACACAAGCAAACGATACACCTAGCCTGAATACAACAGGCGGATTTACATGGAGCTATGATATCCCTGTCACACAACCTGATGGCACATACTTTGCCTATGCCAACTGGAGCTCTCCTTGGCCGTTGATTGCTGGTAATTGGAGTACCTATATCCCTATCAATGTTGGTTCAAGTGGCACTCAACTCTCAATTAATGTAAGTACTCAACTCTTAGTCCAAGATCCCTTCTACATAGGTGAAAACATCACAATCTTTGGATACCTGACCCATGTGTCTAATGGTACAGGTATTGGAGGTCGTTGGGTCAATATCTATTGGAATAATGGTTCTACCTTTCTCATAGGATCCGTACTCACCGCGCCTAATGGGTATTATGAGTTCAACTACACAGTCCTCCTGTCCGATGAGGGTCCCATCGAGTACTGGTCCGGTTTCACATCAATAGAGCCCACCCTTGCAAGCTCGGAGTCACCCCATCTCTATGCAAATGCGAAGAAGTTTGATACCTCCTTAGATCCTATTATTGTCACTCCAGACCCTGTACTCATTCTTCAGCGTATTGATATCGAGGGGATTCTCCAACTCTCGGAGTTTGCATGGCCACTTGCCAATGAGTGGGTCGACTTCTGGTTACAGAACAGTACAGGCGTCTTCCATCTGGGAAGTGATATGACAAATAGCACTGGAGGCTATTTCTTCCAATACAGAATTCCAGTAGGTCAAGCAGCTGAAACTGTCTATGTCTGGGCAAACTACACCTCGTCCTACTACAATGTGTATGATGGAGAGTCACTCCACGAGGACCTAGAGGTCCAAGCAACTGGTACTTTTGTTTCAATCCAAGAGGACTTCACGTTTTACTATGTAAATGAAACCATCCGCCTTTATGGTAATCTTCAGTTCTCAAATGGAACACCAATTCAGTTTGAAACTGTTTACATCCATTGGCAGAATGCCAGTGGGACTTTCCTTTTCATGAAGACTACTGATGTGTCCGGTAACTATCAGATGTTCTACAACTGTACTCCAACGCAAGACGAACCAGGACTGGTTGATGTCCATGTGAACTGGACCTCTTGGACCCCCGTCTATGATGATGCATTCAGCTCAATAGCTCCTCAGATACAGCTTCAACGATATTATCTTGAGATAACCGCCACAGCACCAACGCAACTATATGTGGATGAAAGAGAGTTTGAAATTCAAGGTGTGCTGACCTATCTTGGTGGCGCACCTCCACTCCCTGGGGAAACCGTGTATCTCCAATATTGGGATGGTTCGGGTTGGACAGAAATTGACAATCCGACAACGAATTCCACTGGAGGCTTTCTCATACCACTAGGCTTTGTATCATATGATGAAGAAATCGTCTACTTCCGCCTCCTGTATATCAGTTCAAACCCCCTGAACAACGATACCGTTACTTACTTTGACATCACCCGAATTAAATACGCAATCAATCTTGAGGTAACAATAAACCCCAATCCGGTCATGCAGAACGAGACTCTGACTGTCCATGCCTATGCGTATTTTGCGCATAATGGCACCGCACTCTCAGGGGCCACAATATCCATCTACTGGAACAATGGTACCCTACCAATCCCCTTCCTAGGTACTATCATAACTAATGGTACTGGTCAAGGAGATCTATACTACTCGGGGATGAGCTGGGACACAGTCAGAACTGGAATCGAAGTCTATGGCATATATTCTGGTTCAGTCCTTCTTGCGTCAAATGAGTCTATCCACAACATCCTCACGCTGAGTCAATGGCAGACAACACTCACGTCTGTAAACCTCCCAGTGGTTCTATACAGAATAGGAGAAACCGTGGTTGTGACTGGTAATCTTGAGTATTTGATTTCAAGCAATCCCTACAGTGGAGTTACTGTTGAACTGACGCTTTTTAGCATAACACGGACCACTGATGTAACAGCCTCTGATGGATCATTCACACTCAGTTGGGACATTCCAGGAACACTTTCACCCGGATTTTACGATTTGTATGTTGAGTTCAACTCTCCCTCTCCCTGGATAACGAGTACCAACTTTGCCCTTCCACAGATAGAGGTCATAGCACCCGGATACCTCTGGCCTGCCTTCTCAGTCACACCCGCAACAGTCTATCTGGACCAGTCATTGTACATTACAGGCACAGTCACCTGGGACAATGGCACACCCTATGCTGACTCGCCAGTCGATTTCTACTGGGGAGCCTATTTCGGAGATAATGATTGGTTTGCACAGACCAACACTGACGGGAGTGGTCAGTTCTCGTACGTATTCCCGATTCCTGACGACCTCGGTCTACTTGGTCCTCGTGATGTCTGGGCGTACATTCCTCCAGCAGGGTATGCCACCTTTGGCGTATCCCCTCTGGAACCTATCACGATTGGAATCTACACCATCGCCATCACAGCATCAGTAAACCTGACAACTGTCTATCTTGGTGGAGGTCTGTCATTCAGTGGGACACTACAGTTCACAAATGGGACTCCCATGGTCTGGTACGACATACAGATCTGGTGGGGCGGTGGCTTACTCACAACGATAACGATTAGTGACCCTGTCGCAGGAGCTTTCAGTTACGGTCATCCAGTGAACTATGGTTATGATCCAGGTGTCTATTCGGGCTATGCACTGTTTCAGCCTCCATCGCTTGCTTTTGGAGACCTCGATATACAGGAATTCTTCGAGGATGTCACTGTGATTGAGCGTGTGGACATACTCATGGACCCAGAGCCCGTTGATAATATAGTGAATCGTGGTGAAACCCTGATTATTACAGGAGATGTTCTCAACGATGGTGGTTTTGCTGTGGAAGGACTGACCGTGGAGGCATTAGTTGATGGTGGGGGGACATCAGTCACTGATATCACAGCTGGAGATGGCAGCTATTCCATCTCGCTTCTTGTACCGACTAACCAACCACGAGGTTCGTATATAATCAGTGTGCGTTTCGTTTCCTCATTCCATGAGCTAAGAACTGGTCCGACAGCATGGACCATTCTAGTCTACATTGACTCAACAGTCTATGTTCAGACTCCTGTATCCGCTCGGTTGCCTGGTGAGAGCTTCCCAGTAGATATCCAACTGGTTGACGATGATGACATTCCGCTTGATGGAGAATCAGTATCGCTGTACCTCGGTTCCATATTTCTGGCAAACGTCATACTGACCAATGCGAGTGGAATGAGATTCCAGTTTACAGTGCCACTCACCTGGAACGCGGGTGATGGATTCTTCAATGTCACTGCGGAATTTGGCGGAGTTTCCTTCGTACATCCCAGCAGCGATAGTTCGGACAATGCAATTCATGTTTTCACGGATGTAGTGTTCGTGGCAACTCCAAATAGAGTTGACCCAGGTCAGTCCTTTGTCATCGAGTGCACATTCCTTGACTCGTTGGGTAATCCTATCGCACGTCGCACGGTGGAGCTTAACTATAATGGTACTGATCAGTACACCTACCTCACCGATCAAAATGGTAAGTTCACACACAACGTACCAGCACAGCCTGATGGAGCAGTGATTCAGTTCACACTCACGTTCATCGGATTTGGAGTTAATGATATTCAATCTAATATGTTTACAATCAATATACAAACAACAGGTGGTAATCCATTGCAAGGAACAGATTTACTCATAGCAGGTATCTTACTCATTGGTGCAGTCGTCGCCGTCTTGGCGTATCTGTACATCGTAAGAGGAATGTTCCGCAGTCCTGTCATTTCGAGAGGATTTGATATCCCAACCAAGTTACGAAATATCAAGAAACTCGCAGACTCTGGAAAGTACGGTGCCTCAATCACTCTTGCGTATCGTACCTTCGAGCAAATGTGTGGGGCAAAGATGGGTTCGGAGAGATCCCATTCTGAAACCGCTCGCGAGTTCCTAGATCGTGTCTTGCAGGTTATTCCCCTCGACGGAGCAACTGTGGAGCAGTTCGTCCAGACATACGAAGAGGCTCGTTTCTCGCATCACGAGATGACTCGTGAGAGGTATGAGGAAGCGGTTCGAATCTTTACAGACCTCTATCCCAGGATTGATTCAACTGCTCCAGTAGAGTAGGATGATGGAGAGATAGTAATGGGCTGGAAAGAGACCCTCCAAGTGATCATATTCATCCTCGCCTGGGTTCCAGTTGGGATTCTAGCTGGAACCACGTTGGTTGGAGTGGAGTCGACATACAACTATGACTTCTCCATATACAATGAGAATTGGAACGGTCTCAGTCAGTTCGCAAATAACATCGAAGGAACTGGTCGAAATGTTTCTTCGATTCAAGCTAGTATGAGTGTTATATCTCGCTATAATGGATCCGCTGTCTTGGTGATTATGGGTCCGGTTCGAGACTTCACACTTGATGCATCCCTTGTCATCTTCACGCATCTGATGGCCGGAGGCGGTGTACTCATAGCTGACGATTTTGGGTCTGCGAATGCATCACTATTATTACTCAATTTTCTCTTCAATGAATTCATTGGGAGTAACTTCACAAGAGGTCTACTATCATTCACCACCGGAGTCCTCTTTGATCTAGACTCCTATGACCTAACTAAGGAACCCCGACTTCCCATCATTAGAGATCTCAGAGCTGGTAGCGATGGTGGTGCTTTGACTGTGGGAGTATCAGAGATTCATCTCAATTGGGCATCCGCAATCAATCCCTATTGTCTTCTTGGTCAAGCTGGAATCGCTTGGACGACTCCTCGGTCATGGTGTGAAACAAACATCACTGATGATGAGCCTCAGGTTGACGACTATGAGTGGAGTGGGAGTCTTCCAGTTGCTGGCGCTATTGATATCCCTAATGCGGGTAAGATCGTTGCACTTAGTGATCCCAGCATCTTCAACAATGACATGTGGGGCCGATGGGCTGGCAATCGTCGGTTTGGTGACAACATCATAGAATGGCTCACGGATGGTGATATAAGCCAGCCTGTGTTGTTCTCCGAGCACCTCTTGGAAGTGGCCGTGTGGTCAAGTGAGTTCTTCTTTGGACTCTACCTAGGAAGAGTCCTCTGGCTCTCATCGTTCCCACTCTTTTCTGCAGCCTATCCATTCATGACCGCATTAGGTATCAAAAAGTACCTCCCTGACATAAAGAAACCAGAGGTCAAGAGTGTTTCAGATGTCTTTCTGCGAAGGGGGCAGACCTATTTCAGTGAACGAATGACGTATTATCGAACTGAGGGCAACTACACCCGAGTAGTAAAGATGCTATATCGTCGGTTACGACGTGGTTTAAAGAAGACCCAACAATGGAGCGAATATAATCCTAGGAAAGTCTGGGAGGTCATGCACTATAAGGACCCGAATTTGAAAGAAATGGAATTCTTCAGGGTCATAGAACGGATTGAGGAGATTTCCGCCAATCCTACTATCAAGATAAAGGAGAATGAGATGATGGAGCTCTTCTTCTTCATGCGCAATATCCAATCACATATGATAGACACTAAAAAGAGGTAGAAGATAAATTGACAACAGAAGAAACGAACGACACTGTGGTTGTGGACACCCAGGCGACCATGTCAATTGAGGAGGTTCATAAAGCCACGAGTGATATTATCCGAGAATGCAGCCGCATAATCGTTGGGAAAGAGGACATCCTCCGGGATGTACTCGTTGCATTTCTCTCAAACGGTCATGTAGTACTTGAAGGAGTACCTGGCATTGCTAAGACTTACATGGCGCGAACATTCGCGTCAATTCTTGGTTGTGCATTCAAGAGAATCCAGTTGACTGTGGACACACTCCCAGCTGACCTGCTGGGCAGTAATGTGTTCAACCAGCGGACAGGAGAGTTTTGGTTCCGTAAGGGACCTGTGTTCTCGAATCTCGTACTTGCTGATGAGATTAACAGGTGTCCTCCCAAGTCACAGAGTGCATTACTCGAAGTAATGGAAGAACGACAGGTATCAATAGAAGGTGTAACCCGCAAGCTTCCCCGACCATTTCTAATCATTGCTACACAGAACCCGGTCGAACAGGAGGGAACCTACCCTCTCCCAGAAGCACAGCTTGACAGGTTCATGTTCCGTCTGATACTTGATTATCCCACAGACCAGGAAGAGGCTGAGATTGTTCGCAGGAAACATCTTGGTGAAGCGACTGATCTGAATGTGCTAGCCGATCCTGCTGCGATGGTGAGGATGCAGAACACATGCAAGACGGTCTTCATCGAAGAGGATGTCATCAACTACATACGTGACATCATCGTCAGAACACGCAATGACCCTCAAATCCTGCTTGGAGGCTCACCTAGAGCATCACTTGTCCTCATGAATGCCTCAAAGACTCGAGCCGCAATGCTCGGGAGGGACTATGTGGTCCCTGAAGATGTGCGTCGACTATCTGTCCAGGCTCTGAATCACAGACTCATCTTGAAACCTGAGGCTGAGCTTGAAGGTCTCACTGTAGAACGTGTAGTCACAAAAATCTTGGGAGAAGTAGACTGTCCGAAGTGAGTTATTGCCCTATATCTTTGGAGAAGATGTGAATTGATAACGCAGAGAGGCTTCCTGGTGGTGTTCGCAGGGGTCCTACTACTCACTAGTGGGTTCTCCTTCATCAACTTCTACCTCGTCCTCTTGGGAGTATATTGTGTGATTGGTCTAGTAGTCACCTTGCCTCTCTTTGCGTTGACAGCTAACCTTGCAGGGATCGAAGTGGACCGTCAAATTGACAAGGTGAAAGTATTCTCTGGTGATTTCCTCCGGGTCCGTGTCACCATACGAAACGCTTCCCGACGTCATTTCGACTTCATTGAAGTTCATGACCAATATCCAGAAACTTGGATACTGGCAATTGGAGAGAACTTTATAGCGACTAGGATTGAACCTGGAAGTAGCATCACCTTCTCTTACATACTTCAAGCACGGATGCGCGGAAGATACTATCTGGGTCCCACTGAGGTCATCCTGAGGGATAGGCTAGGTATGCACTATTACAAGCGGACCTTGAAGGAACATACGGAAATTCTTGTATATCCCACCTGGAAGGACGTTCGTCGTCTTGAATCCTTTGCCAAACAGCGACAGCTTGGGCTCATGTTTGGAGCCCATCGCACTAAGACTGTTGGTATGGGAACGGACTTTGCAGGGTTCAGAGAGTATGTTCCTGGTGACGAGTTCAGACTCATTGACTGGAAATCAAGTGCAAAACGCGGAGACATGGTTGTCAAACAGTGGGAACAGGAAAAGAACGTCCAAATTGTGTGCATGGTTGACACCAGTGGAAGTATGGGAAACGGCTATCCTGAGAACACAAAGCTGGAGTATGCAATTAGAGCAGCGGTACTCCTAACTCACATGGGTCTTGAGAGGAAGGACCTGGTTGGCACCTGCGTCTTCAGTGACATAGTCCATGGATATGTTCCACCAGGAACACGACCGAATCATATGTATGACGTTCTCGAAGTCCTAGCTATGGCTGAGCCCAAGGGTTGGAGCGACTACGAGACAGCTATTGCACACGTCGTGTCACAGAGTAAGAAACGTACACTCATCATCTGGATGACTGACCTCGAGGAGAGTCCTGCACCTCTTCTCAATGCAATGAAGACCCTGACCGCCAACGGACACAAAGCAATCATCATCAGTCCATTTGGTCCATGGTTTGAGGCACCAGTGGGTCAGTTTGGTCCAGTCGAAAAAGTACTGTCTGAGGCAGTTTCTGAAGAGCTCTGGGAGCGAAGAAACAAGATTTCACGGGCACTTTCGAGATTCAATATCAACGTGATTAATGTTGGACCTGAGGACTTCTTACCAACAATCATACGTACGTACGAAACAGCAAAGCAACGGGGGGTGGCTATGTTTTGAAGGCTGTCACTTGGATTCTCCGAATTGCATCGGTTGCCACTTTCGCGGTTATGGCGTACCTCGTATATTCAATTCTTGACCCCAATGACATCTGGCACTGGGATACCCCCTATGCTTTCATTGTTACTGTCTTTCGTATGCTCTCTTTGATTGTGTTCTTCCTTGCCACAACAATGCTGAGTGGTCTTGCAAGCGCCTTTGCAGGTGGTGTATTACCCGAGAATCTGATAGTGGGTCTCTATAACACGCTTGTTCTCAGGACTTGGTACATGCAGCCATATGGACTGACAGACCCATTGACAAACATCCAAGATGTCTGGGCATCATTCACGCAGAATCTGTTCGATGTGCTATGGACTCTCTGGGACAACACATTCTTGTTCCTCTATTTCCTCTGTGCGGGAGTGGGCATCGTTCTATTCTTACAATCACTCGTTAGAATGGACCACAAGTTTGTTGGGGGTGCCTTTCTTTCAATTCAGATCATCATATTACTTGCCGCATACAGAGGCCTCATTGTTCCTGACCTCAATCCATTTCCAGTTGATTTCATGGATTTTCTTTTGACAGAAGCGCAGATTCTTGCACTTGTTTCATTTGCCTACCTTGAAGTGAGTTATCAAATGATATACGCCTATTCGGTCGGAAAACCTGTTGAGGACAGAGAGGAGACCCTCAAGAAGCAGTTATTGGCATTGCGACAAGCCACTCGAAAGCAGGATGCGATTGAACGTGGTGAGAAGGTCAGCACAACCGGAATGAGCCGCTCAACAGGTGCGACTGCATTCTCATTCCTGCGAGAGGCAATGGAACGAAAGGTGATGGGTGGTCAGTCTGCGCTTGAGAGCCTCGATGCTATTTCGGATGTGCGTCGCTTGCAGATCTATGTTGACGAGCTCCTTCAGAGTGATTCAAAGGCGAGAGATGAACTTACTGCAAAGGCTGCAGCCCCGTCCTCAGCATATGTCATTGGCTCCACCATAACAGGTTCAGCGATTCGGTTTCTTACAGTTGTTGCAGTGTCCTTCATCCTGATGAATCCCAATGTGATTCAAATGATACTCAATTTACCTGCTGGTATACAGAACAGCATTGAGATGCTCCAACCTGAAATTGTAATTCTATTTCTCGTTCCAGTGGTAGGACTCTTTCCGTTTACAGCCGCGCTCATTAGTTGGCTTTCGCGGCGTGAGGTAGTTGAGAAGGAAAAGCTCTCGGAAGAGGAGATTGAGGCTGAAAAGTTACGGAGGAAGGACTTAGCAGCAAAGAAGAAAGAAGCTGAAAAGGCTCGTAAAGCCCGTGCAAAGGCTAGGAAAAAACGTAAGGGTGATGAGACGGAAGTAGATGAGTGGGACAAAGCACTTGAGGAAGCATACAAGCGCTAGTGCATCTGGTGGATAATCCTAATGTCAAAAGCTGCTATTCTGACCCATGGAGACCTTGATGGTATAACCTCTGGCGCCATAGCAATTCTGGTGTTTCCTGGTTCTGATTTCTATTTCACACGACCAGCACAAGTTCATCAAGACCTTTATCGTGTGGCTAAGGACAAACCAGACATTGTACATGTGAGTGATATCGCCATCAATTCGAAGAAGTTTAGTGAGGTTATTAGAGCTCTCGACAGATTTCCAAAATCAACAGAGATTCATTGGCCTGATCATCATCCTATGACCCCTAAGGAACGGAGAGAGCTTGGTAAACGAGTGGAGCTGTTTCATGAGGTTGGTCCTTGTACAGCTGAACTGGTCTACAGGAAGTTTGCCCCCTCCCTCCCAGAACACGCTCTTCGACTGGCTCTCTACGGTGCAATCGGAGACTATTGCGACGAAACACCCTTTGCAAAGACCCATTTTGATGATGTTGATAAACGAACACTCTACCTTGAAGCAGGACTCCTCGTGCAAGCACTCCAAGAGATTGACTATCAGAAGGAGTCGAAAGACCTTGTACATCAGTTGGCACTGGGAATCAAACCCAGCTCGATGGACGACATAGTGTTTCTTGCTTTGAAGGCAACCAGAATTGAGCATGAAGTGTTCAGATATGTTCAACAGAAGGCACAAAAGCTTGGTCCTGTTGGCTATGTCTTGGACATGCCAATCAATGGCTATCGTGGAAAAAGTGCGAAGTTCTCTGCATATGTGACAGACTCCAAGGTGGGTATTAGTGCAAGGTCCTCAGATGATGAGGTGGATATGAGCATTCGTCGGAGAAGGACCGATGTTGACCTCAACAAGACACTCAACTTCATACTTAAAGACATGGAAGGCAGCTCTGGTGGTGGTCATCCAGCGGCAGCAGGAGCAAGTCTAGACAGGAATGATTTTCCAAGATTTCTTCAGATGCTTGCAGAACATGTAGACAAATATGGTTAGAAAAAGAAGGCGCTCAGTAGGACCCAGATGACTGTGACTACTGCCTCTCCAGCGACAACCCCACTCAAGATACGACTCACCCTGTTTTGTCCTGTTTCGCACACCTCAATCTGCTGCGGTAGATGCTCAGAGTAGCTAATTTGTTGTTGTGGTTGCTTCACTCTGTAGCTGATATACCCACCAAGCAGAATGGTTACAGAAGTGGCTGGTGGAACAAGAACTCCCACCACAAGACTGATGGGACTATATCCTCGCTTGTTGAGTTCTCGACCAGCTATGATTCCTCCTAGACCCCAAGCTAAGAGATACAAGAATGCAATGAACGGAGGAAGTCCCTCTAGCCTGTCTAATCCGGGAAGTTGAAGAGACCCCAGTCCCTCAAGACTGAGCACAAGAAATCCGAACAGCTGCGCCGCCGGACTCGGGAAGTCGATACCACCAAATCCATACGTGCTGAATATCTCAAACGTGATGATAGAACCAACAGTGGTTCCTAGTATAGATCCGATAAACACAGCCTTAACGATGTCCCTACCACGAACACCAGTCAATTTTCCAAGCCTGAGATGTACAAGCAATGCAATAGCGGCATCCTGAATTGCCCCTAGCATACCAATAAATGTGGTAATTGCTGTGAATGTGACTCTGAAGAAAAGTATTGCTGGGATAGCAACGATGTCAGAAATGTATCCCGCCAACATACCAGTTTCGCTTATAGCTCGTGCAGTGAAATAGGCTGACACAAGCGCCAAGGGAGTTCCAAATATGAAAAGAAGCCAATGAATCTCCAGAGATGTAGTCATGCTCTCCATGAAAGGCTTGACAAACCAAAAGACGATGATTCCCACAACCATGAACAAACCCATTGACACAAAAGCTATCCAAGGTGGCAGCTGTCCCCTCCTTGACCGAAGGTACTCCCTTGGGTTTTGCACAATCTCACGAATCTCCTCCCAAAAGGTTTCAAGAGAGAAAAGTTCCCCCTTGACCCTCAGAATTCTTGGGATCTCTTCAGTCCTGTGAGGGGAGTCCACAAGTATCACTCCCTCCTCCTGTTTTCCTCCGAGATTCTCCTGTACTTCTTCAGGCGTCAAGTTCTTCTCCTCTCTCCCGCTGAGCACATCCCCCAGAATGACAGTGACAAAAATTCCCAGTGCGAGATAGAGAATCTCAGGTCGCTTTAGATGTACACTATACGCAATTGACCCATCAGCCCCCTCAATGAATATCCAAATCAAGATGGACACAATACTGCCCATGACCATGATGACTGCCCTTTTCCACCCAACGAAGAAGCCTATACCTGCTATCATGGGGGAGTTGCTTATTCCAATCCAATCCGGAATGATGCCGGCGACAGGGACTACTGGTGCTAAGGCATTTGGCACAGTGCTCAATGTCCTGCCAGCTATACTCTCAGCAATCTTTGTCGAACCAACCCATGCTCCTGACGCTGTAAGACCAATCGCGACGGACTTCTTTGCTTCAACATCGCCTGCTATGGAATTAATGCACTCTGCCTGTGGTTGGACCTGAGGCCACGGGTCATTCGCAAATCGACTTCTGAAGGGAGCCAAGAGGATGATTCCAAAGATAGCACTGATTCCCGTTGTTAACATGATGAAGAGGAGAGTGGTAGTGGGATTATAGAGTGCATGACTTATATTGAATAAGGGATTGCTTGTCTGAAAAATCGCAATGGCAGGATATGTGAGCATCACACCTATCGCAATTATCGAGGAGCTATTAGCGATGGCGACAACAACAACGTTCTCTTCTCTCGTATAGGTTCCATACAGACCTAGAATGATAGCACCCAGCATCTCTGCTCCTACGAGGAATACCACACCAATCTTGAGAGCGAGATAGATGCCCATGAATGTCATTATCACGCCAACAACCAAGCCTGTCCCCATCGCCCGTTTGGTCAAGGGAAACTTTGGCTCGGATCGTACGACTCCATAGAGCGCCAGGCTTCCCAGAACCCAGATCACAATCTCAGAGAAGAAGCTAAGGAATACACTAAGAAATAGATATACCATAATCAGTGACCCAATCGCCCCTAACTCTTTTTTGTTAGGAGGTCGTTTGCTAAGTGACATGTAGAGCAAAATGACCTCAATGAGTAAGGCTGTAAGGACATCAAGAGTCCATGCTCTACCAAGGACAATCATGTAGAAGATATAGAAGATACCTGCTGAATATAAACCCCCGAGAAGTGCCTTTGTCGGATGGAGTTCCACCCTTACAGTCATGGCAACATAAATGGCAACTCCACCCACTGCCACCACCACCATATCTGAAAAGATGCCCAACAACACACTGAGAGGGTAGTAGGCAGCTCCAAGGATTATCAGTATTCCAATCTCTCTTCCTTTGAGTGGAGCTCTAAACAAGGAGAGGTACAATAGTACACTCTCAATGACTAATGTGATGATGACATCTGGATGTGCAAATCGACCGGCAAGCATTGCCAAAGCGACAAGGCCTAGACCCACCACATAGGTAGCCGCAAGAAAGGTAGTCCGGTCTATTCTTATCACAGGTGTTGTCTCCGGGGTATTTCGTAATCCTGTTTATGGCATCTATTTGGAGAAAAGAACCTTCTACACCCTCTATTTAACTGCCTATGTCACACTCGAAAGTTTTTCTTTAAGACTATCAGCTCCAATGCCAATTATCAAAAGAGTCTTCTCTCGTGATTTATGTCCTGCGACAAGTATGATCTCTGCTGTGGAAATGCCCAATATCTTTGAGAGTTTCTTTACCAACTCGCTGTTGGCCTTGCCTTCCCTTGCTGGGCCTCTCAAGTTGATTACTATCGCTTCAGCAGAGAACTCTGCAATGAACTCCTTCTCCTTCGAATTTGGACGAACAACTACACGAAGGAACGCTCCTCTCGTGTCCTCCCAAATGACACTATCCATAGACTGCTAAAGTAATGATTCCATAAGAGTCTGTTGAAGTTGTCTAACTGGGGCCATCGAGGATTTGTTTATTTGGAAAGGCTGCGCGGTTTTTTTATAGGCCGTAGATAGTACGGGGTGAATTACAATGAGCGATCCTGTAATGGATGCATACACGCAAGCATACAATAGTTCAGGAAATATGGTTCAAGCCTTCGGTGTTATATCAGAGTCAGGACAGGTCCTCTGGCAGAGTAACAACTGGGACTTGACTGGTGATGCAAGAAACTTAATTTCTGCGGTGAAGTCTCGAGCAGCCAGTATTGTTCAGAATCAAGTGAAATACTCAACCATGCGTTCCACTCCTGAGAGTCTAGTCGCTCGAAATGTGCAAGGAAATGGGATCCTGATTCTTACAAAGATTGACACAGCTAGTGACAGATGGGTTGTGGCATGGGCTGATGCACAAGCACAACCAGACGGTGTCTATGTGGATGTGGACCGAGCCGCAAAGACCCTCCGTGGAAAGATTTAGTGCTTTCTGAGTGAAACTGGGTTTGGGGAAAACTTCAACACAGTTCTCTCCCAATCATGTTATAGTAGATATGGTGGTTTCATTTTGGCATTAATAATCGGAAATGAATGGAATCTGCTCTTTGCGAATAATCCAAAAATCCATGCTTTCGCAGTTGCTAAAGACAGAGCAATAATCTGGCAGACTGATAACTGGAATCTGGTAGAAGACATCGATGGGATTCTCAAGTCTATCCAAGAGAACTCCTCACAGGTATCCGCAGGCGGAGTGAAATATACGCGCGTGTCTTCCTCAGACAGCTCGTATATTGCAACAGCTGCTCAAAGTAAAGGTCATCTTCTTCTCGTAAGAATAGAGGAGAACTCTTGGGCAATTGCCTTTGCAGCTCCTTCAGCAGTCCCTGACCTCACAGTAATCGATGTCAAGAAGACAGCAATTCAATTGAAGGGTCATATCTAAGACGCCTACACTCCACTCTGGTTCAGAGATCAACCTTCAGGGAAGAGTATCTCTCGTATTCTGTTTATGACATCCATATACTCCTTGGACCCAACAGAATAGTAATCCAGTAACATCTCGTACATGGAGAGGGTTTCCTTGGTGGCAATATCAAGATTGACCATATCCGCAATCTTAGTTCTCCATGCATACTGCATCTGAGCTCTCTTGACACTCAGTTCAATCAGTTCTTCCCGCTTTTCCTTGGAGAGCTTGATATTGAAGGTTTCAAGCATTTTGTCTGTGAAGCCCTCTAGTTTCTCTCGTATTCGTTTTTCCTCAGTTCCCCATGCTCCTGTTGTCAGCATGAATCCCTTGGCTGTTCGGCGATAGTAGTCCGTACTGCGCTTTCCTTTCGTGACAGTCCCGTACTTGATGACATATCCATGTTCTATCAGTCTTGGTAAGTGATGATACACCTGATTCTTTGTGATCTCTTCACTATCATGACAACAGTCCGGTGACATCTTCACAATCTCCACAACAGACAACGCATCACGTCTGACAACCCTTTGCCGGATGATCGTATCACCCGTAGCCTCATCAACAGTTTTTGTTGTCAGCGTGTCTTCTATACCCTTGCGAAGTGTCTGTAGGATGTTGTACCGAACGATTTCATCAAGGACATCAGCCCTTTCCTGATTTGTTACAAAAACAATTTCCTTCTGAGGTTCTTTCCCGTCTTTTGTTAAGACAATTCCCTCGAGGCTATCTGTGATTTCAGTTGCTACATAGTCGTCGCCCATGTCCATTTTCACCAATGCATTCGATCCGTCGATTCGTCCAGAGATTCGGATAGCCTGGGAATCGTTCGTTCTGATTTTTTATCGTGGGTTTTGGATTTTAAAACCCACCAAGAGCGCATCAAAACGCCCAAAATCTATATTATTTAGAACAAACTAATTATTTAAATTTGATGGTGCTGGCGAACCATTTTACTATTAAAAGTTTGGAATTAGAGATTTTACAACCTTTTTCTATATAAATAGTGTATCAAAGCAACAATCACACCACTTAATAGTTTGGAGAACAAACCTTATATACAAATATGGTGTGTACATACCTGTGATAAACAATGCATCGCATGATGATGACTAACGACTATCGAGAGAAGTTGGACTACAAGATTGCGAAAGTTTACACAACTGACGCCATCGGGTTCGCGTATATACACAGGAGGTAAAGTATCATGGAGCAAGTTACTAATTCACGAAGTGCATCTACACCGAAGCACACAAAGACACTAATTTCTACTGATGCTTTGATTCATGCCTATACCTACCGGAGGTAGTCAAATGGCATTTGCAAAGCTTTGGAAGAGGGGCTATGTTGAACCAGACCTGAAGGAACTTCAGAAACTAAGGTCATTTGCACAGACTGAAGTCTACAGAACTTCTTTCCGGAGGTAAATCAAAGTGACACAGTTCGAAACTTCCAACAATGCCACCTCGAACCAAGAGGCTCATGGCGAGGATAACACACTTACTCTAGTTGAAGTGCTCGCGTTGGAACCAACCTGAGCACTCTTTTTTTCCATTGCCCATAGTTACTTCTTAAATGCAATCTGATAGAAGGTCTCATTCATCACGTATATGACCTCTACATCCTTTGCGTTGTCCGGGATGTGTTGAATTGGTGGTTTCGATGCGAAGAGATTGTTTGCCTTTATTATGGCCTTGCCTTCCTTGGTTTCCCTCTTCCGTGGAGACAGACCTTCATCCACCACAATGATGGTCCCCCCTGATCTTGCAATCCTCAGCATCTCTCTTAGGGTTCCCGAGATATCCGAAAAGGTGTTGATGCCTCCTGAGTGAATGACGATGTTGAAAAAGTTGGTCTGGTATGGAATGTTGAACACACTCCCGTGGGTCAAGCTGACTGACATCTTTGCTTGACCGAACTTTCTACAAGAAACCTGCAACATCTCCTTTGAGAGGTCCATCCCATGAAGGTTGAATCTACCAATTTTATCCTTGTACTGTTCGTGCAAAGCCATGAAGTTGGCGCCAGTCCCTATACTGACATCAATCATTCTCACTGGACCCTCGATAGGGACGAAATGAAAGAGGCGCAAACGTTCCTTCATCATATCTATTCCCAACCAATCATCATACTGCTTGACCAGCTCATCATAGTTCTCTGCCATTTCATCATAGTCTGAGATCCATTTCGCATCATCAGCAGATACCGGGGGGTGAACCAGCGAGGGAATACCATTAGTCACACTCCAGACATGTCCCTTCTCACACACAATCTCGCCCTCATTCACTTCTGTGCGAGGTTCGAAATTTCCACTGAGGCGTATCTTCTTTCCACATTTTGGACATTTGAGTGCTGCAAGATGGGGTTCGTTCACAGTTTCCTTGCTCCCAGCAAGTAGACCTCAGTGTTGACTAAAATACCAATCGAATTTCCTAGACCATAGGATAAGTTGTCCTAGAACATCTTGTTTTGAATAATCGTTTCAACACTCGAGAGGACGGTCTTAACAACCTGCCACTGGATTAACACCACAAGCCGACTTCTGATGTGCAAGGCCCATGGTTGTGAGGTGTCATCACCTGGGAGAAACACACCAATGCTCTCTCGACCATCCACATTCATTATCATCATCCGACTTGGCTCCCACTCATCAGCGTCCAGTGGTGGGGTTTGAAAGATCCCTTTGAAACTCTCTATGAGAAGGTCCTTGCTGGGCATCGCAATGGTAACTTTCAGATAGTGCTCAATCCCAGGCACTATTTTGGACCCCGGAGTCGTGGTGAATAGCTCAATCACAACCCCTCGATTTTTTGCTCCACTGAAAGCACCTCTGAGGTGACTTAGCAGATGAGGAGCAGCTGAGGCGATGTATACATACTGTTGAGATTTCTCTATGGCTGTCCGTAGACCAACGATGACTTGATCCATCCCCTCCACTGCCCAGGCGAACTCCTTGGCCTCTGTTCCCCTTAGAGACTGAAGACCCTTCAGTAGTTTCCTTGCACTTGTGGCAGAACTCGTCACCTTCTCCTCAAGGTGGTCCAAGGCGGCATCCACTGGTGCTGGATCAAACAACGTTGGTTCACTACCAGTCACCTTCTTGATGATACCTCGCTTTTCTAGAAGGTCAAGGGTCTCATACACCTTGCTTCTGGGTATCCCAGACTCCCCAGCAATTGCACGTGCAGAAGACCTACCAAGCTTGACGAGGGAATGATATGCCTTTGCTTCGTTCTTCGTCAGACCCAGACTAGTAAGGTCCCCAATAATAGTGTCCTGAGTCATTGTAAACCCAATCTTCTATTACGCATCCCAGAATTTTAAATCTCTTGTCACTTTAGGAGTGACAGGTTGGGTTTCACTCGTCTATTTCCTCACCCTCGATGATGCGTTCAATCTCATAGAGGTTGTTGACCAAAGCAACTCCCTTGTCGGTCAAAGACAGATAAAGGGCATCATTCTCGCCCTTGAATTGGTAGATAATCTCATCTTCGAGAAGTCTGTTTCTTATCTCAACAAACTCCGTATCTGATGATGTCTTTGTCTTTAAGTCGCTCTCAAATCGATCTCCCCACATCAATTCAAAGAGGACACCACGCACATGGGGCCGTGTCAAGAACTCGAGAGTCATGATGACCATAATGTTTCATCGCATCATAAAGAAGTATGCTATGTTACTCCTCTCGTGACACCAGTATAATATATTCTGGGGTAAGTATGTATCACAGGTGGTTCAACTGACACTGATGGTTGAAGTATCAAATCTCACACATATCTACAAGGGTGGTCATAAGGCACTAGAGGACCTCTCTTTCTCAGTGGAGCGAGGAGAGGTCATAGGTCTCTTGGGTCCAAACGGGGCTGGAAAGTCCACCACGGTAAAACTGATCACAGGAATACTGAAGCCAGCCTCTGGCAATGTTAAGGTTTCAGGCTTTGAGGTGGCAGAGAACCTTGATGCAGTGAGAAAGCTCATCGGGTTCATGCCACAAGAAACAGCTCTCTATGAGGACCTTACTGCTCAGGAATCACTTGAGTATCACGCCGATCTCTATGGAGTGCCCAAGAATGAAATCCAAGAGAGGATTTCTCGAATGCTTGAGCTTGCGGGCTTGACGCATCGAAAAGACGACCTTGTGAGAACCTACAGTGGAGGAATGAAGCGACGCCTTGCATTGGTCCGTTCAATACTTCATGACTCAGAGCTTCTGATTCTAGACGAGATGTCCCTCGGTGTGGATGTACAGAGTCGGAACCTAATATGGAACCAAGTACGAAAGATGAAGGCTGAGGGTAGAACCGTCCTCTTCTGTACAAACTACATGGATGAGGCTGAAGCATTGGCCGACCGTGTCATTGTCATTGACAATGGGCAACGTGTTGCGATGGGGACACCGAAGGAGCTGAAACGAGAGCATGTTGGAGACTTCCTGCTCGAGGTCCTAATTGAGGGGATGGACTCACAACAAGATGTTGCCTGGCTTGCGAGCAAAGTCAAGCTAGAAGTAGAGAAGATATCTGAACCACTGAATGGAGGACCACGGACAGCCTGGATTCGAAGTCAGGCTGGCCACTCTGACCTACCGCTTGTAATCAACAGACTAACTGAGGTTGGCCTCACGGTGAAGCAGGCATCCATGAGGGAGCCGTCCCTTGGAGATGTGTTCCTGGCAATTACTGGATCGAAGCTGAGGGATTGAGATGCTGAGACAGATCATTGCCATTGTGAAGAAGGACCTAAAGCAAGCGAAGAGAGACCCCAGGTTCATTGCTCCCAGCCTAATCATTCCGTTCGTCTTTCTTATTGTATATACCATCATGTGGACAAGTGTCGGGGGAGGTGAGTCCTTCGCCTGTGGTCTAGTGGTTCAGGACATCTCGTCAGAGGCTGATGATATGGCTGGCATCATAGAGAACATGGTCTCCACGACGAACCACACCTGGTTCAACATCGAGAGGTATGACCTAGAAACAGCATCATCACTCTATCAGAACACCGAGCTAATCGCGTATATTCTGATACCTACAGGTTTTGGAGCGAACATATCATCAGGCACTCAGGCAACAGTGACTATGTACATCAACAACGCCAATGATGACATCGTGAAGAACTATGTTCATCGTATGGAGGCTGCAGTGCTCCTGTACAATCAGGGAGCAGTCAGTCCACAGTTTGATCAGTCCAACGCGAGAGTAGCTCTGGATGAAACTCTAAGCCTTGCGGCCACTCCTTCCAATCTCTCCTACATGGCTGCTGTTGGGATACTCCTCTCCCTAATTGCTTGTTCTCTTGCAAGCCAGGCGATGTTGACGGCAACAGAGTTTGAAACCAATGCAATACACGACACTCTGAACTCGCCCGCATCACGAGTCGCGCTCGTCATAGGCAGAACCGTTGCAGCAATACCAAGGTCTGTTTCAGTGCTTGTGGTCACAATACCTGTTATAGTACCGAGTATGAACATCTTTCCTACCGGTAACATCCTGGTACTGGCTGGTATATCATTCCTGACCATTCTTGCCCTAGTCCCTCTTGGTGAACTCATTGGTATGAAAGCACGCAAGAGGGAGCAGGCTCTGCTCGGATCAGTTCTTTTTACTGTCGTGGGTTTTCTTGCTGGTGGAGGGCTTGCACCAATAGGTCTTGCTCCTATTGCCTTCAGGTCTGTCGTGCTTCTAATTCCCATAACTCATTCAATTCTTCTCTGGACACGCGTCTTCTTCTCAGACAGCCTGCTTGGTCTTTGGCCCAGCATCTTATTCCTTATAGGAACTTGGATTTTGTTGTCTGCTATCGTTGTGACTCTGATGAAGAGGGAGGTTGAGCGGTCATGAATCTCTCGCTCAGAGTTTTCAAAGCAAGCTTCCTGAAAGAGATGAGAGTGTGGAAACGCAATCCTCAGAAGATTGGTCTTGTCCTTCTCTTGCCAATTCTTTTCCTTACAGCATTCACACTCCTCATGGGTGGTGTATACTATGGAAGTGGTCTTGAGGTTGCTCTTGTTGTGGAGGAAGAGGACCCTGGTGTTTACACAGATGGTCTGATTGACATTCTGCGTGAATATGACCCGATTCCCCCAAGACTGGTCCCAATAGAGATGGATGCAGAGACAGCTCAACAGCTATTTGATAATGGTGAGATGCTTCTCATCATCACAATCCCATCCAACTTTGAGGATGCCATCGCCGCCAATGAGTCTGTTTCCATTCATATACAAGTGGCTAATACTCACGAGGACCTAACAAAGAACCTTCGAATGCCTGTCATTAGGAAGTTGGACATCTTCTATCAGAGATTTTTGCAGGAAGAGGCTGCAGTCACCTTCGAGGTGGAGAACCTAAGATCCCATACACCACCTAGACTCGCATACATGGCTTGGACTATTTCACTCTACGGAGTGATGGTGGGTGCAATCTATGCAGCTGGTTCAGCTATGACACAAGAGTTTGAACAGGACACTATGACAGAGCTCACGATGTCCAACCACTCCCCGTATTCAATATTCTACGGCAAGATGATGAGCGGTGTTGTCGTGAGCTACATCTCCATTCCTATTCTGTTTCTACTAGGGCTTGTACTGTTTAGTGCATGGCCCAGTGGGGACTTCCTCACATTCCTTCTTCTGACTCTACTACTATCTGTATTTTGTGCCGGAGTTGGAGTGATTCTGGGTGCAGTCGTCAGGAACTCTGTTTTCATGGTGCCTCTAGCTGCATTAGCTGGAATCTTTTATTGGATTGCCTCAGGTGGAATTGCTCCACTGGAGCTTGTGGGGGTTTCTTTTGGAACAGTGAACGAATACCTTCCCATCTCCAATGTCTATCGATCAGTAATCAGAATGTTTGTTGAAGGGAGCTATGGAATGCTCTTGATAGACCTGGGTGTGATAGGATTCTTTGCTGCCTTTGCTTTGATTTTCTCCCCACTGGTGGCTAGCAGAGCTGCTCAGGTTGACCTAGGTCAGATACTTGAAAATGTAAAGCGTCGGCGACGAGGGAATTAGCCTCTGTCAGGAGAACATATTGCATAGAGGCGGTTGGAGAGAGACCACTCTCCATCCAAGCCTCTTATCATTCTCCATGAATAGCTGGTCTGAGTGAAGTTGTGTTTCTGAAATAGGTCTACTGCTTCTTGACTCCTCTCAAGAACACCAATTCTTAGAGCAGATTCTCCTGTTTCCGTGGAAAACGCCCGAAGAAGTTCTTCTGCAAGTCCTAGATGTTGAATCATCCCCCAAGGACCAATTCGGATGGAACCCCACCTCTCACTTCCCATGATGTAACCACAGATTTCCTCATTCACCTCTAGGACTCTGCATAGTCGAGGAAAATGAACCAAAAGTGACTGAAGGAACTGCTTCCGACATGCCCCAAATAACTGTGTGTCAAGCTGATTTATGATGACTAAATCTTCATCAGTCATGAACCTGACATTCTCAGATGCCAATGGATTGACTCTCCCCTCGAGTCGTAGTGACCTGCAAACCCTCCTAAAACCAAGTCGTTCATACAGTGATATTGCATCCCTCACTCCATCGAGCATCTGTGTCCTCACATTTCTGCTCTCAAGATAGTCGATTGCATACTCCATCAGTTCGGTTCCATATCCTCTCTTTCGATGCTTCTCCAAGACTATGAGATTACTCATGTACCCAAAGCCATCATACGGTACCGTACATATCATTCCGATTGGTTCTCCATCCATCTCAGCTATGAAACAGGCCTGAGGATCAAATTCTAGCAAATCCTCGAAGTCCAGTCCTGTGCTTGACCAACCTTCAGCTGAGGTAAGACCTAGAGCAAAGTCAATGTCCTTCTTCAGCATCTCTCTGATATGCATTAATAAAACTCCTGCAATGTTCTTGAGAATGCCAAAATGGTATATGGGTAAATCCAAACACGCAAAACACATCAGACACGCTCATCATGGAGTTCTTCTTCAAACACTATCGACTTGCTATTGCGGTTGTTAAACCAGAATATTCCATATGCCACGAGGGATATGACTCCAGCATAAATCATAATCGGGACGTACCCTGGCCAGATTGTGTATATCACTGCCGCAATGATGGGTCCAGCCATTCCGGAGAGGGACAGCATTGAGGAGAGAAGACCTGCAGCTGTAGACCGCTCCTTGTTGTTCTCAGTGACGTACTTCAGGGCTCCAACATAGAGAGTTGCCCAAGCAACTCCCAGCAGTACCTGCGAGGGCAGTATCTCTAGGATGTTCCTGGCAAATGGAAACCAGAGAAATGTGATCGCTGATGTTATCAATCCAATAGAGAACAACCGTTTGCTTTCTATCCGGTCGGTGATGGTCGACATGAACAGGACCTGAGAGATAGCATTGGTTGCTTGCACCACAGCTATTGCGAGCGTATCACCCCCTAGGTCGAATAGGAATAGCGGCCATAGGGTCCAGATTGCGGAAGCACTGCTATGACGAAGAAAGACTGCCACATAGATGGATGCATTTCGCTTGAATGTTTCAACAGGAAACCAAGGGACCTGAACAATCTCCCTTGGGGCTTCATGTAGGGTAAGGGCAGAGCAAAAGGCAATGGTCATGAAGAGTGTTGACATGAGAAAGGCATAGTAGATGTTGAATCCAGCTGCATACCCCGCAAGAAGGGTTCCAAGCCCCCACCCAGCAGCTCCCCAAGTTGCAAACCGACCCATCTTCATCCTAGAGTCATATGCATAGGCCGCAAGAGCCCCAGGATACATACCAATACAGAAACCATTCATGATACGAACGAGTAGTAGAGTTTCAAAACTCGTTGAGAAGAGAAGTAATCCAAAAGTGAGGGTGCTGAGGAGGAGACCAAGTCTTATGACCACCCTCCGACCATAGATGTCGCCTGCTCGACCAAAAATGTAGGATGAAACGAATGATGCTGAGGCGAAACCCCCAACGATAACTGTGACAAGTATCTCTGGTACACTGAGTTGCTCTCTTGCCAAGATTGGTACATACGTGAAGGCAGAAAGCATTGCAGCTCCAGCCATGATTTGGATTGTTTCGGTCTTCAAGAAATGGTCACTGATGGTGCGGATTTTGGTCCTCCTTTTCAATAATGCTATCTATCCAATATCAGAGGCTGAGTAGCATACTTGCAAACCTTTTTTTCATCTCGCTCCAAATAGAGCTCGGATGTGAAAAAGTGGTAGACTTCTCCCCTAAGGCTAAGTTCATAGCTATTACCGTAGATGAGCTTATTCTGATACCAATCGCCATATGGATCGTCTATATCTTTAGACCTGACTGGTTGCTACCTGCAACAATTCTGCTAATCCTGGGCGCTGCGGTCTTCGTTGCAGTAAAGTATTATCTTGTCTATCCGTCTCTACTGGATGAGGTACAACCGTTCTATGAACTTCAGGGAATGCGGGGAATTGCTATTGGTGACGTGACCCAAACTGCGGGAAAGATACGAGTCGGGGCTGAGATATGGGAAGCTCGTTGTGATGCTGGAGAGATTAAATCGGGTACTGAGGTCATTGTGTTGTCTCGTGAGAGCATGAAGGTTCGGGTGAAACCAATCACAGACTCCACTGCTACTAACTAGAGGTCATAATCTTCATCAGCAGATGTATCGTCATGTCAATATCTAACAGGTTAACAGATTCAAAACTGGAATGAGAATATCTGCACGGTATAGCTAGGACCGACACAACCTGCCCCTGAGAAGCGAACTGAACCCCATCAGTCATGTATGAGTGAAAGACTGCTCGTTGAATGGGTATCTTCTCCTTCTCAGCGGTCGTGATGACTCTCTTGACAAATTCATGAGAGTAGTGCATTGCGCTGTCCTTTATCACAACGACTGGTCCCTGTCCAAGCTTGATCCCCATTTCTCCCTGGGTCCCGGGATAATCATCTGCAATTCCTATATCCAATACAACTACTGCATCAACCTCAAGTTCTTGTGCTACGGCTGCAGCTCCCCTTGCTCCCAACTCCTCCATTACAGTAGAAACAAAGGTAATGGTTGGTCTCTTGGTCTTTGGCACATTCGCAAACTGTGCAAGGGTCCTCAGTAGCACCACTAAGCCAACCCGGTCGTCCATGGACTTTCCTGAAACATGGTGATTGAGTAGTCTCTCAACAGGAGCGGCATATATCACTGGGTCTCCAATGTTGATGCCCAACTCCTTGACATCTTCACTGCTTGCGGCTCCAATGTCCAGGAACACCTCCTCATATGTGGGGATTCTCTCTTTCCCCTCAGGCCCCGCCAGATGTGCGGTCTTCACACAGAAGACTCCAGGAATCAGTCCTTTCTCAGTCATGATCAGTACCCACTGACCAGGCAAGAGTCGAAGGTCCGGCATGTGCCCCTGTGTGTTCCACTTGACCCGAATGAAGCCCTTCTCATCAATGTTACTCACAAGGAAACCCACCTCATCTGCATGAGCCACAATTGCATAATGTTGGTCACTTCCTCCCTCCAATGTCGTTATAACATTACCAATTTTGTCCTGTATGAATGTCCCACAGTGTTGCTTGAAGTGTTCTTTGACTAGATCCTGGACCAATGTTTCTCTTCCAACTGGACCCGGAGTAGCAGAAAGGGTCTTCAGGAGTTCCAGTGTTTCTTCAGACATGCTGACTCACTATTTATTCTCATTACGAAACTCACACTTAAGGGTCAGCTTTCGTCGTCATACCCTCAAAGTACCTGAGAATATATGCAATCAATCTAACTTCATGGTATGACTCTCGCTGATATCCTCACCGGACTTGCTATTGGTTTGGTCGTGGCTGTAACTGTCTACATAATAATGAGGATGCAGCTACGTCACAGGATTGCCATGGTGGAAAAGGAGTTCCGTGCGATTTGGGCGGAACAGGAGTCCTC